>ERZ791929.28-NODE-28-length-188629-cov-29.230832_pt1 | contig 188629 bp, 158 predicted proteins | sample MGYA00510129_ERZ791929 | MGnify/ENA primary metagenome ERZ791929 (study PRJEB30046, sample SAMN00792049) | human gut metagenome | study: EMG produced TPA metagenomics assembly of the A metagenome-wide association study of gut microbiota in type 2...
CTTCTTCTATGCTGTCCTTGTAGTAGTTCACCGTGTATACCAGGTCCGTCTTCTTGCTGTATACCACGTTTACGACGTCTCCGCCATCCGCGCTGATATTCTCCGCTCCGCTCCTGGTTCCGGGTACTACGTAACCCGCCGGGGCAAACTTGCTTAAATCGGCTGGGATTGCATCTCCAAAGGTTCCTGTTCCTTCCACTTTGTCAAGATAGTTTCCTTCTTCTATGCTGTCCTTGTAGTAGTTCACCGTGTATACCAGGTCCGTCTTCTTGCTGTATACCACGTTTACGACGTCTCCGCCATTCGCGCTGATATTCTCCGCTCCGCTCCTGGTTCCGGGTACTACATAACCTGCTGGGGCAAACTTGCTTAAATCGGCTGGGATTGCATCTCCAAAGGTTCCTGTTCCTTCCACTTTGTCAAGATAGTTTCCTTCTTCTATGCTGTCCTTGTAGTAGTTCACCGTGTATACCAGGTCCGTCTTCTTTGTGTAAAGGACATCTATTACATTGTCTTTTTCTTTAATTATATATGGCCCTGCCGGCGTCTGGACACCATTTTTATATCCAGCCGGCTGTTTGTCGTTGAGCAAATTTGGACCAAGGATAACTCCTTCCCCAAAAGTCTTATTAGTCATTTCCTCGCTTGCGCCAAGATAATGGGCTTCATCTATTATGTCTTTATAATAGTGAATTTCATAAGACAAATCTGTCCTCTTAGAATATACCACGTTTACGACGTCTCCGCCATCCGCGCTGATATTCTCCGCTCCGCTCCTGGTTCCGGGTACTACGTAACCCGCCGGGGCAAACTTGCTTAAATCGGCTGGGATTGCATCTCCAAAGGTTCCTGTTCCTTCCACTTTGTCAAGATAGTTTCCTTCTTCTATGCTGTCCTTGTAGTAGTTCACCGTGTATACCAGGTCCGTCCTCTTGCTGTATACCACGTTTACGACGTCTCCGCCGTCCGCGCTGATATTCGTCGCTCCGCTCCTGGTTCCGGGTACTACATAACCCGCTGGGGCAAACTTGCTTAAATCGGCTGGGATTGCATCTCCAAAGGTTCCTGTTCCTTCCACTTTGTCAAGATAGTTTCCTTCTTCTATGCTGTCCTTGTAGTAGTTCACCGTGTATACCAGGTCCGTCCTCTTGCTGTATACCACGTTTACGACGTCTCCGCCGTCCGCGCTGATATTCGTCGCTCCGCTCCTGGTTCCGGGTACTACATAACCCGCTGGGGCAAACTTGCTTAAATCAGCCGGTATAGCATCTCCAACAGCACCCGTTCCCTCAACTTTTCCAAGAAAATTATTGGCGCTTGTGCTGTCCTTGTAATAGTTCACCGTATATTCATGGGAGATACTCCTATAATACAATTTTAATACAGTATTATTATCACTAACTTCTGCGCTCAAATACTCATAATTTAATGCATATTCTTTAAGACTTGATATGCTTCTTAAATCGGTATATATGGTATATGTTTCACCATAATACCCTTCTATCTGTGTCTTCAGCAACCATCCATTTCGGACATATCCGGCAAAATCAGTTCCTTCTTTCGTAAGTACACCTAACGTAGAACTATCCATTACTCCCGTCAAAGGCTGACCATCTTCGGTTAAATACTGTATCTGTAAGTTCGCTTCATTCGGTTTAATATATATTCTTACTGTTACCGTCTGCGATGAATTAGACCATCCAACGCTGAATCCATTTTCCCAATCAATTTCAACATTGTCGACAGTTACCTTAGAAACAGAATATGCATTATCCAAATTAGGAGTAATATATATACCACTTACTCCCGGATGTTGATCATGATAACTTGTCGACGAAGAACCCATAATATTTCCGCTTAGTTCATCAATAAGCTCATATTTAATTTTTCTTGTATTACCACCAGTATTAGCCCACCAGTCGGAAACGGCAATTTCAACCTGCTTCGCCAATTCAGTTCTCTGTAAGTAATAAAAAACTAACTGATCAGTTGCGGCAAAGTTTTTCCAACTTCCAGAAGATGTATAATATTGAACATTTTCGTTAAAGAACCTTAACTTTTCAATTCTCTGCCCATCATTTACACGGTTAACGCCTGCACCATTGGTTTGATGATTGTTTGTCGGAAGTACTCTTGCATGCCAAAAAATAAGTTCATCGTTTCCCCTATTCCCTGTAGCTGGGGCCATCTCGTCTACTGAGACACCACCATCTCCATACTGATTGAGGTCTGCACTACTAATATTCTTTGACTGTCGTCCATCCGAACCTGTTACTTCCTGGTTGGTAATCCAATACTCTGCATTAATACCAGATGAACCAGCCACTATTATTGTATAAGAATATTCTTGCCAATAACCACTATCTGCCTTTACCGTGGCTGTTCCTGGCACAAGTCCAACTATCTCAATACTACTCCTATTCCGAGCATTGCCACTCGCAAATTTAATAACATCGAAACCTGAAGTAACACTCCAATCTGCATTTAACGGCCTATTTCTACTATCCTCATTATAAAGAGTCAACTTTCCACCAACAGCAATCGTAACCGACTTAAGCTGTTTATTACCACTAACCACTGCATAAATAGTAAAATGTTCTGCCTCAAAAGAAATCTCGCCAACCGTCTGTTCTCCTTGAACATCTACCGTTTCGCTTACAGTCTCAACCTTTACGATATCTTCTGGAGCAAATTCACTTTCCTGGCTGGCTGCCTTTTCTTTCTCTTCCTTATTAGCATCCTGCACTGTTTCAACACATACAACCTCAACAACATCAGCCTCTGCACTCTGTTCTATAATCGGTTTACCTGTGAATGTCACATTTACAAGACGACTTCCACTCCACATCTCAGCATCAAGAAGTTTATCTCCAAGCCACAGATTAATATCATAAGCCATAACTGAAGATACATTCTTTTCCGTATCAGCACTAAGAATCTCCTGAACAGCTGCTTCTACATTATTATTGACACGTACAGCTGTAGCTTTTACTCCTGCTGGCAGCACTCCTTCTTCTGCCATTATGTGGATAACCATTCCGTCATCCATTACAAGTTCTGCATCAAAAGCCGGATGTACGTCAGTTTCCACTGTATAGACTTCAACTTCCTGCTCTTCATATATGTCAGAAACAGTATACCATGCCGTCTGCGAACCATCCTCATTATCTGCTACCGAGTCAGCTACCAAAGCTTCTCCATTAGCCGTAACACTCTCAACTGCAAATCCAATCTGGTTCTTAACCCCAAAGGTTAAACTCTCACCTTCCGCCACACCCCTGGCGCCATCCACAATACGTGCGCTGGCTCCCGGATTAATGGAATAAGTAATCTTGTAACCATCAAAGTCATCCAAAGCCTTCAGCTGATTAATCGTAGTTGTATAAACCTTTGCAGTACTGCAATATCCCATACCAACCAAATCAGTTGTCGATGCCTTATTAACTGTATCCTCCGGCTGAACCTCAGGTTTTGTAACTTCAGAAGGAGTTCCTACCTGAACCGCTTCGGTTGCAGCTGGTGTCTCTGTTGCCTCTGTGGTAGTCTCAGGAGCCGTAGTCTCATCACCCTCAGACGGAACAGTTGTAGTTCCCTCTGTGGTCGTTTCACTCGGGTCTGTGCTCTCGCCTGTCTCGCCGGATGTCTCATCCGGTGCAGCCGTTGTGGATTCTTCCGTATTTCCTTCCTGGGCTTCCGTAGTGCTTTCTGTCTCTGCCGGGGTTGGCGCCTCTGTCTCTTTCTCCGTCGGAGCCTCTGTTTCCTTAACAGGTTCTTCCTTTTCTTCCGGCTCAGCCTCAGGTTCCTTTGCCTCCTCGGCTTTCGGAGCGTCCTCAGCATTGCCTTCCTCATTATCAGCAACTACCGGTGCGTAATGGCGGATAATAGATGCCACCGGCTCGCCGGACACTTCTTCCGGTTCAACTGCTGCTTCCGGTTCAGGAGCTTCTGTTTCTTTTGTTTCTGCTTCTGTAGCTTCTTGAGCTTTTTCCTCAGTGGCTTCCGGGGCTGTGATTGCTTCTTCTGTAGTCGCTTCCTCGGTCGGAGCCACTTCTGAAGATGTCTCAGTCTCACCCTCTGTCGGAGCTGTACTGCCCTCTTCCGGAGCAGTTGTCTGTTCCTCTGTCGGTGCATCTGTAGACTCATTCTCACCCGGAGCAACTGTGGTTGTATCATCTACGGTTCCTTCATCCGTTGGTGCTGTTGTATCAGGAGCAGTGGTTTCCTCAGTTCCTGGTCCGTTTACATCTTCCGGTGCGGGAGCTGTCGTCTCTTCTGCCGGCTTGGAAATGTAGTTAATCTCTTCATCGCCATATGCCGCCTCGAAGCTCTTTACAGTAATCCTCTTGGTCTTTTTGACCTTCTCTACACCATCCTCCATCCTGGTGATGTTGGTGGAGCAGCTGATCGTATCTTCCCCGTTATTCACATATAAGAAGATAATCTCCTCATCGCCGGTCACCATATACATGTCATCGGCATCTTCCGGCAAACGTACGAATACTCTCAGTTCAGCATCCATACTGCCGCCGTCCGGGTCAGGGAATACTTCTAATACTTTCCCCTCTCCGTAGAACAAACTCTCAAATTTAGCAATGTCTCCATTGGTAAAGTCGAGATCGCCCGGTGATATTACATTGCCGTTTTCGATTGCTTCTTCGATCGCTGTCACCAATTGGGAACCAGTCATTTCGAATGTGACAGACTCTGACGACGATGTAGCCGCATAAGCTGCGTTCAGGTCCGCACCTACATTGGTGCATACCATGGCTGCCGCTAACGCGAAGGCCACCAGACGTTTCCGCATGTTATAAACTGATTTCTTTAACATGCCAGACCTTTTTCGTCCTTCCATACTTACACTCCTCTCATACTTTTTCTTTCTACATGATTCCAGATAAATCCAACTGTCTGAAACTAGTATAGCAAATCGCAGTTACAATCTGGTTACAATTTAAGAAAGTTTAAAATTTTTCTTAAATTAATTATGTAATTATAGATTCCCTCGCTATAATCATAGCAAAGAGGGCGTTATACAAAGCGTTATTTACCCCTGTTTTTTCGTTACTTTTTATTTATATCATTGAAATTCTATCTGTTTTTTATAACTTTTCCATCCACTTATATCCATACTTTTCCAATTACAAAACGTTGAAGGCAATCTCAATCAATGAGAAAAAACCTCATTTCTAATTGTAATATCACCAATGTTATGGTAAAATGGTTTTAGATACAAATGACACATATTTTTGAGTTTTTTTCTCACAAATTGAGGTGCTATCATGCTAATCCAGTTCAGTTTTAAAAATTTCAAAGTATTCAAGGAGGAAGTTTTGTTGGATTTCCTACCTGCCTCCATTAATGAACATAAAAACACGCTTCTGAAGGACCCGGCTGACGGAGAATGCATCCTTCCCCTTATCGGAATCTATGGTCCCAACAGCGGAGGCAAGTCCACGGTCCTCAACGCTTTATCCTGTCTCTCATCCCTGGTCACAGCATCTGTAACCGTACCAACCAGAATTAAAGATGTTCATTGTCTGTTTTCATCAGACTGCAAAGACATCCCCACCCAGTTTGACGTGTTATTCCGCAGCCAGGGATTTCTGTTCCGCTATCAGCTCCAGTTCTTAAAGGGAAACATTGCTGAGGAGAATCTGTTCTATGGAAGTCTGGGCGGAAGTGATACGGGTATTCTTTTTAATAGGAAGGAATCCGTCATCCATCCTGGGCGTGAACTCATCTCCTTCCCCCTTAAGGCCGTACCTCCATCAGTAACTTTGCTGTCATGGCTCAATGCCTATACGGACTCCATGCACGCCAAAGCCGCCTATTCCTGGTTCAGCAGAATACAGGGCAGCAGTCCCAGAGAACTGCCTTCCGATGCCGATACACGCCGGAGGCTGTGCGGTATTCTGCAGGATTTGGGACTTGATATAGCAGATTACAGCATCATACCAGACTCTGACCACAAATCTCCTGCTGCAATCCTGGTTCACAGTCCTTATGAAGGCTGTACCTATGAACTTCCATGGGAAGAGGAATCCATGGGCACTAAAAAACTGCTCTCACTGCTGCCCTCAATTCTGACCAGCCTGGATGACGGCAGCCTGATGATGGCAGATGACCTGGACTGTATTCTGCATCCTCACGCGCTCCGTTACCTGATCGCCCTCTATGCCAATCGTGAGAGAAATCCTCATAATGCGCAGTTGCTATTCACCGCCCACAATACTGCCATTCTTCAGCCAGCACAGATGCGCAGGGATGAAATCTGGCTTTGCTGCCGCCAGGAGGGGCAGGATACGGAATTATACCCTCTGTCCAGTTACAAAAAAGAAAACGGCCTCATCCCGCGTAATGATGAAGCCTACGGCAAGCAGTATCTGGAAGGTCGTTACGGGGCCATGCCCAATATACATGCCTAGCGGATTGATTATATGGTTCAGATATACAGATACCATATGCCTTCTGTATCATAAAGAAAGCCGCCGCAGATTCATTTCTGCGACGGCATATTTAATACAAGCTTCACTCTTCTATTGTAATCTTTCTCTGCAAACATTCTATAATAGGCTTCTCTTATAAACTTCTCCTCATTTCTCTATATCAGGCTCTCCGGCATCACCTGGTAATTAAGCTTCACCTTCCTGCCCCCATCCCAAAGATGCAGGTTCCTGTCAATCCGCTCATAAATCCGCAGGCAATACTCATTGGACGTGCCGTTTAGCATAACCAGATATTGGCTGGGATTATAACAGGTAAATAAATCCCCTTTCCTGAGGGACTTTCCGATGGCATCGTGGAGCTTCTCTGACGCGGTTTTTAAAAGCTCTCCGCCTGTATCCAGAGGCTTCCCCTTAGAATCCAGCAAAGTACAGCACAGCAGTACACTGGAAAAATCCACCCGCTCCGCCATACGGGCCAAAAGCCGGTAACAGTCGATAAAGGCCGGGTACGCACAGTAATAAGGCCCGTTAATCCTGTCCCTCTCATGAAGACTGTCTCTTATATCCTTTAGCGTATCGGATGTATAACGAATCTGTCCGCTCATGATACGGAACCGTTCCAGCATCTTCTCGGAAGGAGGCAGTCCCTGTTCCTCAAAATACTGTGAAACAGCTGTATCGTATACCTGCATGGCCTCCTTGAACCGCTTCATGGCAATGAGACAGTCAATTTTCATAATCTGGCATTCCTCATATGGATACAGCTCGCAGGCATAATTACATATCTCCAGAAGTCCGTTGTATTCCCGGTTTTTCTTCATGAGACTGCTGGCAACCCGCAGACAGCTGAAATAAAGCTCCTGATAGCGGACTCCCACCACTGATACCCATTTCTCACCTGCAAGCTGGGCCAGAAATTCCCCCTGATACAGACTACAGGCCCGTTTCAAGAGTGCCTCATCATGGTTGCGCAGGGCCACCTTTGCCGTATTCTCAAAATCCCTGGCATCAATGTACACCGGCAGTTCCCCGCCATCCCATCTGTAGATTCCTCCGTCTGTGCGGATATATTCCCGTGGCGGCAGCTCACTACCCTCCAAAAGTTTGCGGAGCCGGAATACCGTAGCCCGTAAACTCCCCGAAGGATTGGAGCATTCACCATTTCCGTAAAGCATATCCAGAAGCTCCTCCCTGTGTACGCCCTCCTCACCCGAATAAAGCAATATAAGAACCAGCTGCAGTACCTTTCCCGAAGGCCCTCCGGGAATCTGCAGGGGCTTTCTGTTATATTCCAGCATGATGCTTCCCATCATAAAAACGGTCAGGCCTTCCCTGTCTCTGGCCGGATAATATGTACCTTCCTCCTTCATTTGTATCCCCCTTGTGGCAAAGCGTTATTTAATATATAACACATTTTACTACAGATTCTTTTATTTTTCCATTATTTATCCTTCATAAACCAAAAATAGTAAGGAACCTCCACCAAAAGCATGACACTCCAGCCTATGGCACAGGCATATGCAACCCCCAAAAGTCCGATTCCAGGCGTCAGCAGGTATACAAATACCACTCGCAGGCTGGTCTGGACAAAGGTTCCCAACAGTGTGACGCTCATGTTTCCCATTCCCCTGAAAAATCCCTGAATCCCATTGGTAAATGCTGGAAACACATAAAATAACGCCATCAGTCCCAGATAACTGCTGCCCAATGCCACAATTCCTTCATTTCCCGCCGTTACAAACAGCCCCATAAGCGGCCTTCTGAATAATGTGATGGTTATGCAGATAAACACCCAGTAACATGCTTCCAGCATAAGGCCTCTCCTGAATCCCTTCCTGATGCGTTCCTTCCTGCCCGCCCCTCTGTTCTGCGCCACAAATGTGGTAATTCCATGTGAAATGCTCTGCTCAGGGGTAAAGGCATAGTCATCAATACGATTGACCGCGTTGAAGGCCGCAATCATATCCACGCCCAGCGGATTGACAGCACCCTGAATCAACAGCTTTCCGATGGGCTGGCAGGATTGCTGCAAGGCTGTAATACTGCCGTAACGCAGTGTCTGCCTGAGAAGCTGCCTGTCCATGGTGAACTCTCCCCGTCTCAACTGCAGCATGGGAATTTTTCTGTATACATATGTTATGCAGAGAACAGCTGAGGCCGCCTCCGCCACTACCGTGGTAACAGCTGAGCATACGATGCCAAATCCCAGCCCCCCAATAAAAATCAGATCCAAAACCGCGTTTAATATAGAAGAAAAAGCTAAAAACTTAAGTGGTGTTTTGGAATCACCCACACTTTTAAGGGCAGCCGATACCGCGTTATAAAAGTAAGTAAACGGCGCTCCAAGAAAAATAACAGACAGGTAAGAAGCCGCCTTGCCCAGTATCTCATCCGGCACTCCCAGTGCTCCCAGCAGAGACTTTGAGAAAATTCCACCAAGTATGGCTATTATCACCGAAAAATAGCAGCCGAATATGACTGTTGTAGACATTTCCCGTTTCAGTTTTTCTTTCTGGCCTGCTCCATAGAACTCACTCATCAGCACAGACGCACCCATACAGATACCCGATATGCCGAGTATGACAATATTCATCACCGGACTGGCCGTACCTTCCGCTGCCAGCGCTTCCTTTCCTATGAATCTGCCGGCGATGATGGAATCCACTGCATTGTAGGTGAGCTGGAACATATTTCCCAGAATCAGGGGAATGGAATAGTCCACCAGATGTTTTGTAATGCTGCCTTCTGTCATGTTAACTGCCGCCATATGGTACTCCTTCTGACACTCATTTTATGTAAATACACTTACCGCCCAAAAGGCCCGGCAAGACCTTCCGAATCTTTTCAACCTTCTGCCGGGCCTGAATCTATAAAGAATGGAGCGATAATGATATTCTGTTAATAACTGCGCAGCTTATCTTCATCATCTTCCGTGGTCTTATCAATGGAGCGAATCTCCACATCATATCCAAAATGATCGTCTACCTTCACATAAACCTTATCCCCCATCTTGCGGCCTCTTATGGCCTTGCCCAGGGGCGAATCAATACTGATTAATCCCTGAAGGGAATTACCTCTGACAGTAGTTACAAGTTTATAACGTTCCGTCTCATCATCATCAGGAATATAGACCTCCACTGTATCTCCCAGGCCCACTTCGCCTTCCCTGGAATTATTGGATATAATTCTGGCGGTTTTTATCATTTTCTCCAGATAGCGAATCCTGCTCTCATTCCTGTTCTTATCCTGCTTGGCTGCCTTATATTCAAAATTCTCACTTAAATCCCCATGGGCCCTGGCTTCCTTCACTGCCTCCAGGGCTTCCCTGCGTACCACTAATTTGCGGTATTCTATTTCTTCCTGCATTTTCTTTATGTCATTGGCTGTCAGATTATCATACATCCTATTGTTCTAAGTCCTTTCTTTTCCGGTACCGCCGGAATCATTTTTAAAAATTCTCTCTCCGCCATGCTGTTAAGCCTTGCCTTGGGGACTACGGATATTTCCGGAGCTGTCCGCCGGCGCTTAAGTCATACACATTTCCGGGAGCCAGGTTTCCATAATCCACATGGGCAATATATGGATTGGCCTTATTATAATAAGCGGCAAAAATGCGCTCCACATCCTGGTTTGCCGTGGTCTTAAAACACCGGTCCACCATCGTCTGGGGCATCAGCCCTGTCACGGACAAGTCCACCTTATACCAATTGCCTCCTGCTTCCACGTAAACAAACATGTGGTCCTTATCATTATCATCCGGCGCACAGAAGCAGTTAAGGCCCATGGACCTGGCAAGCATCTGGTATGCCACGGAAATGCCTTCGCAGACAGCCTTATGATTCACCAGGCAGCCATAGGCTGTGAAGGACAGGTCTCCGGAAGTGTCCTCCCCGTTCACAAACCGGTTATACAATCCTGTATCATAGGTGCAGCCCGAGGCAATGTAAAGAGCCGCATGCTTTGCCCGTTCCAGTTCACTGACATCTCTCCACCGGTAGCTGTTCAGATAATCACGGATCACCAGGGCCAGTGCATTGCGCCGCTGTTTATAGATATCGCTTCCCACATTTTCCTGATACAGGGCCACCTGGCCCAGCACCAGAAGGCTGTCGCCGTCCACAGCCATTTCCCCTGTTCCTATCTGGTCGCTTTCCCCGTACAATGCCTTGCACAAATCATCGGAAAGCCCAAAATAATTGTACAGCCCATAATTATAATCCTGGCGCAGGCGCCTTTCCATCACAGGTTCACCCTTTGCATTCCATCCCATGATAACGTCCACATATTGAAGCCCGGCCTGGTCCAGGTAGTCCTTCAGAGGGTAATTGGCATCATAGGATGCTTCCCATCCTCCAACTGTCCACGCTCCGTCCGGTCCCACCTGGTACCCGTCCGGCGTGACTGTGTCCGTCAGCATCCTGCCGTTTGCGTCAAAATAATACCATTTTCCATCTGTACTCTGCATCCATCCCCTGGCATAGGAACCGTCGTCTTTCTGGTATCTCCATGATCCGTCCGCCTGGGACCAGGCTCCCGCATACACAGGAGTGGTTAATAAAAAGGCTGCGGCGGATGCCGCTGCCAGCAGCCGTATCATTGACCGGCCTATATTTGAGTGCTTTATGCCCGGTTGTTTCATACCGGGTTCCATCATACCAGATTTCTTCATACCGGGTTTCTTCATACCAGGTTTCTCCATACCCGGGTTCTCCATACCCGGTTTCTCCGCTCCCTTCATGTCTGCCTGCCTCCTGCTGAATCGTCTTACCATAATCTGTCTCCTGCTTTTATAAATTATTTATTTTCCCTTTAGTTTCTTTATTGATTCTTTAGCGTGTGCTCAAACTTTGGCCACATTTTCCCTGTATAGTAATACTTGTAAGGCGATAGACCTTTTACTATACAGGAAAACACTTTTTCATACCTATGACCGGCAGCTCCCCTTCTGCCGGTCCCCTCCAAATGAAAGATAAGTTTACCGATTCAGGTAAACTTATTTTTTTATGCGCATATGCTATAAAGAAATCATTTTTACAGGAGACCATTATGGCCAACCAATCCGTCACTCCTGCTGACATCTTTGCTGATTTGCTGCGCTTTCGGGCCCCTGCCGCCATTGCCTGGGTCAGAGGCGGGGATGCCGCGCCTAACTTAAGCGGCCTGGTAAAATTCTACCAGACTCCTTACAGTGGTGTGCTGGTGGAAGCCGAAATCTTCAATCTGCCCAACAAACAGGAACCCGGCTCCACAGACTTTTATGCCATGCACATCCACCAGAACGGTGATTGCTCTGATGACTTCACCAAAACAGGGGACCACTACAATCCGTCCGGCGAACCTCATCCGGACCACGCAGGCGACCTGCTTCCCCTTCTTGGAAACGAAGGTTATGCCTGGCTTTCCTTCTATGACAAGCGCTTCTCCACAGATGACATTATCGGCAGGTCCATCGTCATTCACAGTCATGCCGACGACTTTACATCCCAGCCCTCCGGAAACTCCGGGACCAAAATCGGATGTGGTGTCATTGAAAAAGCGGATTATCTAAAAGTATAGCACAATGGCAGGAAAATATCATCCCCGCAGTTTTCACAAAAACATCCGGGATAAACATTCAGGAAATACGGCAGAACAAATTAAAAGCAGAAAGTACCGGATACCGCCATTAATACGTGCGGAATCCGGCACCCTCCAGGATATCCAGGTCCCGGAATACAGCAGCTGCCGCTGTCTCGTACTCTTCCAGTCTCTGGGATTTCTTTATTCTCTTAATATATTTTCCATTGTCAGAAAAGATTTGAATCATACAGGCCCACAATTCCTTCATTTTAAACAGGACGTTTCTGTCTCCGGACATGATTTGGCGGTAGCCCTCGTATATCATCTGGTGGAATCGCTTTAAGGTTTCTTTGTCAGTTCCCGGACCACCGGAATTCCTCCCTGCCGCAATCCTGTCCAGCAGTCCGGGATTGGATATGATCCCGCGGCCCAGCATTACTCTATCCAATTCCGGATAATCTCCGCATAATGTCTCATAGTCAGATATAGTAAATATATCCCCATTATAGCACACCGGTGACCGGCTGCCGTCAAACCCGCCGCGAAATGCCGGCATATTTGGGGTATTCTTATAATAATCCGTGCGGACTCTGGGATGAAGGATTAATTCCTTCAGCGGATACCGGTTATAAATTTCTAAAAGTCCCGTGAATTCATCCGGCGATATCAGCCCCAGCCTGGTTTTCACAGACACCTCCATGCCCATCTCATCCATCTTCCCGCACACCTCGTCCAGAAACCGATCCAGGCTGTCCGGCCGCCCCAGGAAACCGGCCCCCTTGTGTTTGGATACCACGGTGCCTGATGGACAGCCCAGATTCAGGTTTATCTCAGAATATCCGTACTCCTGTAATTCCTTGGCTGTCTGTATAAAATCCCCTGCCTGATTTGTGAGTATCTGCGGGACAACGTACATACCCTGGTTGTGTTCCGGCAGGATGTCGTTTAACTCCCTGAAGCTTAGTTTGCTGTTGGCCTTTGGAGACAGGAATGGGGTGAAGTACTTGTCCATGGCATGATAGCAGGCATGGTATGCATTGCGGTATATATAGCCGGTAAGGCCTTCCATGGGCGCTAAATAATATTTCATAGACGGATTATCCCTCTCATTCATTTTTATTGCTGTTCTCTATTTTGTAAATCATTTTCCGTAGAACCTGTTAAATCCATTTTAACTCCATACCTTCCCTGCAAAATATGATTTGGAGACCAAACAAATATTGATATCTTTCTGAGTGTAAAAATTGCATTATCTTTTCTCTATCATTCTGAATAGCCTCTTCACTTGACCACCAACCTTTACATTCAATAATCAAAATATTATTTTCGTTATTTCCCCGTTTATGTAAAATCAAATCCGGATAACAGCCATTAGGCCAGCCTGGCAGCCGCTTAATCATATCAATATCCCGATTATATTCCGCATCTAAATCATATTTTTTTAGAAAGCTGTTTGATTCTATATATTTATTTAAGTATGTACCAAATCTAAAACAAATACTGCGTTCATGGGCATGGACATCTAAGTATGTCTTATCACTAATCAGACTGCTATCCACTAAATATAACTCATTTCCAGCTTTTTTTAGGCACTTGATAATTTCTTCTTTCAACTTTTCCTTAAAATCTATTTTATATATTTCTCTGTGGTCCTCACCGTATTCACACATAATTTCCTCATTTCTAACGGCAGGTATCGTTAGCCGCTGTATCTGCAAACAGCTGGACAGAGATAAATAGCCAGCAACCAGCCTAAGTTACTCCTCTTCAAAAACAGAACCCCCAGGAAGCTGCAACTCCCTGAGGGTTCGTCTGTGCATCATTGGAACACATTCGCTTTTCTCTGCTGTGATTATATTACGCCATATAATTAAAAATGTCAATATGCTGTTGACTCTTTCCAGCAGGAAGGAGGTGCTCACATGGACAACATAATAGCTTTCCTTATCTCAGTCTTGGCAGGTATCGTTGGCCACTTTATCTGCAAATAGCTAGACCGGAATAAATAGCAACAGCTAGCCTAGGTTATCCCAACCACCAAGTATTTCCTATATCTTCAAAAAGCCTTATTCCGTAAGCGTTATATTAGAATTTCCCAGCTTTAGAGGCTTCTTCGATGCTAACCGCAATCGCCACCGTCATACCAACCATTGGGTTATTGCCGGCACCGATAAGACCCATCATCTCTACGTGTGCAGGCACGGAAGAGGAACCGGCGAACTGAGCATCTGAATGCATACGTCCCATTGTGTCAGTCATACCGTAGGAAGCAGGACCGGCTGCCATGTTGTCAGGATGCAGGGTACGGCCTGTACCGCCGCCGGATGCCACGGAGAAATACTTTTTGCCCTTCTCTACGCATTCCTTCTTATAGGTTCCTGCAACCGGGTGCTGGAATCTGGTTGGGTTGGTGGAGTTACCGGTAATGGAAACATCCACGCCTTCCTTCCACATGATAGCAACGCCTTCTGTTACGTCGTTAGCGCCGTAGCAGTTAACCTTTGCGCGAAGTCCCTCGGAGTAAGACTTTCTCCACAGCTCCTTAACCTCGCCTGTATAGTAATCCATCTCTGTCTCTACATAGGTAAATCCATTGATTCTGGAGATAATCTGTGCAGCGTCCTTTCCTAAACCGTTCAGGATAACACGCAGTGGTTTCTGACGAACCTTGTTTGCCTTCTCAGCGATACCGATAGCGCCCTCAGCAGCAGCAAAGGACTCATGGCCTGCCAGGAAGCAGAAGCAGTCGGTCTCTTCTTCCAGAAGCATCTTGCCCAGGTTGCCGTGTCCTAAACCAACCTTACGCTGGTCAGCAACAGAACCTGGAATACAGAATGACTGAAGGCCCTCGCCGATAGCTGCTGCCGCGTCTGCAGCCCTTCTGCAGTCCTTCTTAATAGCAATAGCAGCACCTACTATGTATGCCCAGCAAGCGTTCTCAAAGCAGATTGGCTGGATTTTCTTAACCTGATCATATACGTCCAGGCCTGCATCTTTCGTAATCTTCTCAGCTTCTTCAATGGAAGCAATGCCATAGCTGTTTAATACAGAATTGATTTTGTCAATTCTTCTCTCATATGATTCAAATAATGCCATCTTCTTATTCCTCCTATTCGGTCTTCATCATTCTTTACGTGGATCGATAATCTTAACAGCGTCAGCAACGCGGCCGTACTGGCCCTGTGCCTTCTCCCATGCTGTGTTAGGATCGTCGCCCTTCTTGATGAAATCAGTCATCTTGCCAAGGCTTACGAACTGATAACCAATGATCTGATCGTCTGCATCCAGTGCAATACCGGTTACATAACCCTCAGCCATCTCCAAATAGCGGGGACCTTTCTTCAGGGTTCCGTACATGGTTCCAACCTGGGAACGGAGGCCCTTTCCTAAATCTTCCAGACCAGCTCCTACAGGAAGTCCATCCTCAGAGAATGCACTCTGTGTTCTTCCGTATACAATCTGAAGGAACAGTTCTCTCATAGCTGTATTGATAGCGTCACATACCAAGTCTGTATTTAAAGCTTCTAACACAGTACGTCCCGGCAGAATCTCTGCTGCCATAGCGGCGGAGTGTGTCATACCTGAACATCCGATGGTCTCAACCAGGGCTTCCTGGATGATTCCTTCCTTTACATTCAGTGTCAGCTTGCAGGCACCCTGCTGAGGAGCACACCAGCCTACGCCGTGGGTCAGGCCGGAAATGTCTTTGACTTCTTTTGATTTTACCCATTTTGCTTCTTCCGGAATTGGAGCAGCGCCATGATGAACGCCCTGTGCAACTGTGCACATCTCTTCTACTTCATGTGAATAAATCATGTGTTAAAACTCCTTTCAAAAATGAATTTGATCAAGTACAGTGCCCATTCGTTAAATTTATCACATCATACTTGGTTCTATTCTCTCACAAAATCCGACATTTTACAAGCATATTTTTTTGATTTTTGCCCCCTAAACTTTGGCCCTGAACTTTACCCCAACCGGCGCCTATGCCTTCATCCTCTTCATGATATGAAGATAATACACAAAGAAAATGATTCCTTTTACAATACTTGAAATAGTCAGTGCCCACCAAATGCCGTTCAGTCCCATGGCTGTTCCTCCCAGAATCACGGCAAGCGGAATGCGCGAAGCTGTGAGGATAATGGTTATGACAGATGCCTCCATCGTCTTTCCCATGCCGGACAGGGCGCCTACGGTCATCAGCTCCACGCACATGAACATTTCCGAAAAACCAATAATCCGAAGATAATCAGCTCCGGCCGGTATGACCTCTGCCTCATGAATAAACAGGCTGAATATGGGCGCCGCTCCAAATATGAGAAGGCAGGTGGTAAAAATGCCCCATATAAACATGATGGCAGATGCTGTCATGTAACCTTTCTTTACCCGCTTCAGGTTTCCCGCGCCATAGTTCTGCCCGACAAATGCATTGATAGCTGTCCCAAAACCATCTGCCGTCATCCAGGATATGGATTCAATCTGGCCGCCTACTCTCTGGACTGCAACCGCCGTATCCCCCCATGCAGTGACGAACCTGGTAAGGACCATAGAGATTCCGCAGTACAGCATACTCTGAATTGCTGCCGGAAATCCAATCCTTACCATGGTTTTAATATTAGATAAAGGAGTGGGAATCCAAACCCGCATCTGGGATGCCAGTACAGGGTCCCTTCTCATAGAAATAACCAGGACCAGAGCCACGATGAACTGGGCTGTCACCGTTGCAATGGCTGCACCGGCCACTCCCATGCCGGGAATTGGCCCCAGGCCGAAGATAAGCAGTGGGTCCAACACAATATTGGCTCCCATGCCGATACAGTTGGCCACAAAAGGAGTTCTGCTGTTGCCGGAAGCCGTATAAAGACCCGTCAGTGTCTGTCCAATAAATGCAAAGAGAATAAGGCCGCATGCGATTCTCAGATACACAATTGCATCTTCCACCACCAGGTTTGAATTAAGATGGAAAAAGTCTATCAGAGGCCCTGCAAAAAGATTTGTTATGATTCCATACACAGCAGCCAGCACCAAAGCCAATTGCAGGGCTCCCTTTCCGTACTGGACCGCCTCCCTGCGGTTTCCTTCTCCATAGGCATGGGCAGACTTCACCTGGCCTCCCATCCTGGCCAGGGTTGCAACGCCGGAGGACAGCCAGGTATACATGGCTGCCGCACCAACCGCTGCCACCGCATCGCTTCCCACCATACCAATCCAGGCCATATCCGTCAGATTATACGCAGTCTGGACCAGAGACGTGGCCATGATTGGAAGGGCCAGCTCAGTCAGAGATGTGAGTATATTTCCATTTAGTAAGTCGATATTCTTTTTCACTAATGCCACCTATTGTCATCGTATTTGCATAGATCTTCTATTACTATACTATCTTTCTGCTTTATATGCAATATACATGGCGCAAGGGTCAGCGTTAACTTTCTGTATTTGACTTTTTTGGTTCTTCTTGGTGTAAGTGAAAAGTCAGCCATACTGAGAGATTCCGTTACAACAGATCCCTCTCATGCATAAAACCCGAAAAAACACCGGCTAACATCCTCTAAAAATACTTATTACGGATGTCACATACCATACAGCAGCGCCTGCACAATCAGATATTGATCTTTGCCATAGCAGGTCGAAAGCGTTATAAGCTTCTCATCCCCTCCCGGAATGATTCCCGTTTCATAGAGGGACGCTGCCCCCATCTTTTCAAGATAAGGCAGCCACTCTTCTTCCATAAAGTTAGTGCCGTAGGCTCCGGCGTCGCTCTGATGGCGGATCTGACATGAAAAGACAGGACATTCCACCCACTTTCCCCTGTAAAATATCTGTATAACAGGGTTTTCCCGGAAAAAAGCTTCCTCACCATATTGTTTCAAACCTGCAAACATGCTTCCGTCCTTCATATTATGTCCGTACAGCACCGTATTGTCCACAGCCAGGGGAACAGCCGAGGAATCGGCAAAAACACAGCCTGTTATATGCTGTTCCTGATAAAAGTTATGATTCAGATAATACTCATTATCTTCATGCCTCACCACCGGGTAATCAATGTTAGTTCCAGGTACAGCCAGCCAGAACTGGTATTCCGGATTGATGGAAGCAAGGGCTTCTTCATTTAAAGGAGATTTCCCATCAGGACTTTCCTCATCCGTTTTTTTCTCTGCGTCAGAATCTCTCCCTCCGCCAGCACCTCTCTCCTCATCAACATCTCTCTCCTCACCAGCTTCTCTCCCCTCTCCAGCTTCTCTTTCCTCACCAGCCTCTCTCTCCTCACCAGCCTCTCTCTCCTCACCAGCTTCTCTTTCCTGTCCCTCATTCTGCCCCCTTCCATATGCCTCGTCCTGCACCATACCATATATTCGGCGCCCATCGGCATAATCCATTCCCATCTTCACCAGAAAATGCATGCTGAACACAACGCCCGCAAAAAACATGAACATAACCGCCGCCATGCCATAAGGTCTGGTATTCTTTATCATAGCCAGAACCATAGCTGCAATCAATGCCACAAAACAAATCCCGGCTGCAGGCACAGTTACTCCCATGGAAAAAAATGGCTGTACATTATTTTTAATAACATACCTCTCATCAATCCCCGAATCTCCAATCTGACCGCTCTCTTCATCCCCTTTGCTGTCATTCAAAAATACGTTCCGGCTTACCTCCCCTCCATAAACCGCAGTGCAGTCCGCAACCATTTTGCGTCCAATTGCTGTCAAATTCCGGCATAGCACTCCATCACTTTCATATACCCCGCCATTCCACTGAAATTGGTCAATTCTATACGCCTCTGAATCCAGGCCTGCCTGTCCTAAAATTTCTGCCTCATAGTCCATCAGGCTCTCCCTAATCTCCTCCTTCTGTGTTTCAATCCTCACACCGCCAACTTCATAAAAACCTGCATCATAATCCCTCACCTTTAAATCCAGCCGAAATCCGTCCTCCCAATGCTTATCAGAAAAATGATAACTCACAAGGGGCAGAAGGACATTCCGCTCCTTTCCCGATATCTCGTCCCTGGCCAGTACCCAGGCGGTTTGCGGGACAGGTTCTATGTTTTCCATGGAGGAATATACTATTTTCCCTGAGACAGATATACTATCTGTTTCCTCCGCCAGAACATCAAAAGCCAGATAAACTGTTACGGGTATCAAAACCAGAATAAATATCACCCATTTCCTGCCCTTACTCCATTCCCTCTTCTGTTTCATACACAGACACATACTGAAGCCCGCCATACATAAAACTGCCATTGCGGCGGCCGCTGCCACGGGCAGGTCGTCTCCGGTCCTTACTGTATCCCTGGGACCGGATCCAAAATGATATGTCCCTTTTCCAAACCGGCTGCCGACTTGATACACAGCAGTAATACTTCCAATTTTCCTGACCGGCGGTTTTTCCTTCCAATTATATATGGTTACGCTTCCCTGCATCACTGCTTCGCCCTGTATTCTCCCCTCTGCATCCATCGTAAACTCATATACCTTATCAGACCTCTCATACCCCAAAGGGGCTTCTGTCTCACGAATCACATACAGGCCCGGTGTTGTCAAACGGCAGGTAAATGTACCATCTGCTCCGGTTACGGCTTCGGTTATAGTTCCAGCCGCAGATCCGTTTATCCCCTTGCCCGTATTCTCCGGCTCCTGGTCCCAGACACGGTTTTCTCCCTTCCCGATCCTGAACCTGGCTCCCATAAGAGGCAGACCGCTGTCTCCATCCAGCTTTGTAACCGTAAATTCCAGTTCCTTGTCCACAACCTCATATGCGCCCCTTATGACATCACTTCCATTGACGGTAAAACTGAATATGCCGGGATTTAATGCATATCCGCCCGGCGCCTTTGTTTCCCGGAAGGTGTATGTACCATTGTCAGGCCTTCTTATGCGGAATGTTCCTGTACTGTCGCTGACAGAGGTACCGATTACACGGCCCGTCTGGTCATAAAATGTAAATTCTGCCCCCTGGAGTACCTTTCCTGAAACATCTGTTTTCTTAAATGTAATGTACTCTGCCTTTGGTCTCGGCCTGTTTCCCCCGCCTCCGCCGGATGAGGATGCTGTCTGGTTCTCAAACCTGAATACCTGAACCATGTTATGCAATTCATTTCCGGCCTTCTGGTCCATCTCCGGTCCTTCTGTCCCTGACCATTCTTTTACCACGATTTCCCTGTCCTCTGTTCTCTCATAGCCGGATGGGGCCTGAAGTTCGTGGATGATATATGTGCCTGGTTTCAGACCGTAAAACTGCTGCCCCCTTCCCGCCTCGGATGTCCACTCCCGAATCACCCTTCCATCAGACTTATCAATGAGCTGCAATCTAGCGCCTCCCAGGAGTTTTCCTGTTTCTGCCGACGTCTTTTCCACATCTATAATGGTTGTATAATTGCGCATGACCAGATGGGGAATCCCGGTCATACCATCACTGATAGTGAACTCAATGGGCGTTTCCTGCAGTTTATATCCCTCCGGCGCCTTCACCTCAATCAGACGGTATTGTCCTTCACTCAGGTTCTTTGTATAATGCCCCTGCCTGCCGCTAACCCATTCCTCCGCTGTCTCCCATCCGGATTCTGTCCTGCGTTCGATTCGCAGCAGCGCGCCTTCCAGCATTTCCTCCGTATCTCCGGACAGCTTATCCGTAATTACCCGGTTGGAATCATTGGTGGGGTTATATTCCCAGACAATGAGGTCTGTCAGTTCATTCCTGTAATGAAACTGGAACTCATATGGTTCAAGTGTCAGCATGTGCCCTGGGGCTGCCTTTATCTCACTGCACACATAGGTATAAGGTTTAAAATTTCCATCCCGGTCCATGTATCCAATGGGTTGCGGTTCAAACTGCGCCTGTCCCAGCTGGTCCGTGGTCACGGTACCGCATATGGCGCCGGTTGTCTGGTTCACAAGGCAAAACTCAGCCCCCATCAATTTTTCATCCGGCTTATCTGAATCGCTTTTTATGATTCGGAGAATTCCATCCGGAATTTCATCTGTCATTTCTGTTTTTTGCAGGACCTGGCTGTCCGCAATGGTAAAGGGAATATCTACAGATTGCAGGAATCCGTACGGGGTTATTATCTCCCTGAGTATATAATCACCTTCCGGGATATACTCCAGTGTATGGGGTTTTAAATCTCCCGGCTGGAAACCGGCAGGGATAAGCCCCTGTTCCCCATCCTCCTCCGTATATCTTCCGTCCAGCCCCGAAATCCATACCGCCTCTATATCCTGATATTGTCCGTCTTCTGAGGGCTGGTGGAGCACAAGAGGTATTTCCGATACATTTCCCTTTTCATCCACCGGATACACAGCAAGTTTTGCACCGTTTACCTCCTTGCCGCCGGTAATATCCACCTTGGAAACCTCCAGCTTAAGAGGCTTATCCCCCATCTGAAAATATTGTATCTCTTCTAAGTGTCCTGTTTCTTCTATATTAATAAGTATAGGGTCCGCTGTGGCATAGCCCTCGGGATTTTCTGTCTCTGCCAGCACATAATTTCCTGCAGGCAGATATTCCAGGCGCACGGTGCCTTGCTCTGTATAATAATACCGTCCCTGGTATGTGCCGGGAATCTCCCGGAAGTCATAATCATACTTCATAATTGGATGATTTCCGCCTGCGTCCGGGACCACGCGGCCAGTTGCTGCCACATCCTGCCCGTCCTTATAGGTTGCGGCCCGGAAGGTGAATATCCTTCCTGTCTCATCGTACCTGGGAATTCCATGTTCCAGCACCGGAAATCCTTTTTCATCCAGTATGGGCCGGTATAAAGTCAGGTATGCTTCGCTGTCCCCGTAGATTACATCGCCATTTTTTGTGTCGTATTTCAGAATATCTATGGATGTAAAATCATCCTCCATCTCAAAGCTCTGTACATCCCCTGTTTCCAAAACGTCAATATTTACGGCCTCAGACTGGACATACCCCTGTTCATAGGGACAAATGGTTTCCTCCAGCACGTAATACCCAACAGGAATGTGGTCGATCCAGTGAGGCTTAGTTGTCGTTGCCGGCTCCCCATGTTCATCCAATTTTATATTTCCGTCATCATCGTACTGATATCCGCTAATCCATGAAGCATAGACCTGGCCTTTTTTGTATGTGCCGTCCTGTTCCCTGTGAGGGCTGCCGTCACTGTCCAGACCGGCCCGGTACAGGGTCATGACTGCTCCCCTTATTTCCTTCTGCGTCCGCACATCCAGCTTCGCAAATGCGGTCTTGGTAAATTCATTCTGCAGGAAATATTTCTGCACCTGGTCTGTATCCTGAAGTACAAGCCCCATATACCTGGCCTGGATATATCCCTGGTCATAGGGAACTCCCTGCTCTTCCAGTATATAGGATCCAAAGGGCAGGCGGGCAATCAAATGTCTGGCGCCGGAAGTTTCCTGAGTTCCATTAGAATCCATACTGCTGTCTGTTGTCCAGGACTCATCCTTTGTCACTACATTTCCGCTTGTATAATAGATGGGCAGGCCATTCTCATCATCCACAGTTGTTTTGTTGTCATAGATGGTTTGTCCATTTTCATCTTTTAATACCTGTATGGATTTGACCAGTATCTTATTTCCCTCATCATCCGCCGTGTATGCCAGCATACGGCCATAATCATCATAGACATATGCCATGCCGGTAACGGAGTCCGCAAAGCACAGCGGATTTCCTTTTTTATCCAGTACCAGCAGTTCGCCCGTATCCGGGTCCTCCCTGGTATCCACCTGAGTCAAATCATGGAAATACAGATTTACAGGGTCATTATCCACAATAACAGCATCCCATACATCCCACGATGCTGTATGTGTTTTCACGGCACCGCCCGGACTGTTTTCCTCTCCAACCACGCGTATTTCCTTATGGGTACCGGTATTTGTGTCCGTGATCCCCGTTACCTTGCCGTCCTTGACAGAAGCGCTTACCCCCTTATAGACATGTTCCCCTATTTTTTCAATTTCCATGGCATGGTACAGGGACAAGACTGCGCCGGATACGGAAATGTCAAACCGGATTCCCCTGCCTGTAAAGGTACCGTCCAGCCGGTACAATGGTTTTACACCGGACATTGCCTTAAGCTCCTTCTCCGTACCCTCCACTATATGTTCTGAGTATTCGTCAAATGACTTGGTCACGTATCCATCCCACTGCATTGTCTTCGGATTGTAAGCAATATCCCTTACATCCCCCCGTTCCTCCAGCTTCTCTTTACGGCCGCTTACCTTATAAACCAGCAGATCTCCGGCATCATTTACCGTAACATCCGTCTCAAAACCTCCGCTTGATTCCACCCTGCCCTGGTCATCGGTCTTCTGAAGAATATTCTGGTTTCCCACCAGTGAATCCCCGTCCTCCACCTTGTGAATTTCCATCCTGGAAGGATAGTCCTCCACCTTTATCCGGCTGACCGTACTGGTACGGACTTTATTGGTGCTGCCGGCCACCGGAATGGCGTACTGGTATCTCACAGCTGTTTCCTCTTCCCACCCATCCGTGGTTCCGTCTGCGTTTCTTCTTTCCCTGTAAAATGATACGTTGTCCGCATATACTTCAAAGGCCACCGGACGGCTCTTCCCATATCCCTTCGGGGCCTGAATCTCTACCAGCACATAGACGCCTGCCCCCAATGGTTTATATGTCTCTATGTATCCCACGGGTACCTTTTTCACCTGACCGTCAACGACCAGTTCCCTGATGGTGGAATATGCCCTGAAAACTCCTGTCTCATTTCCCTCCTGGTCTTCCTGCCTAATCAGCTGGCTTTCATCATACTGGGGAATCCCATCCTTATCCAGGCGCACAGGCAGGTCGTCCGTGCTCCCATTGTTCTTACCTACTCTCGGATACAGGATCCTTCTTCCGTCTGCATCCGCCACAGGATTTCCCTGCCAGTCCACCGCCTCGCCGTACAGCACATTTCCGGACCCTGTCACGGTGCCCATTCCCTCTTTTTCCACCTCTCTCTTGGCCGCATATATTTTAAACAATGCACCGTCATGAATAATGGAATCACCTGTCTCGGAATCCAGTTTCTCAATACGGAGTCTGGAATTAAAATACTCATCTTCAAAATCCTCCTGGGCAAACGCCACGAAATTAAAATCCCGGCCATTTCCGGAGGGAATCAGCGTCTCCACATTTCCTGTGTCCGGGTTAATTCTGTCCACCGCAGGGGGAAGCACGGTCCACGGAACCAGCATAGAGGCAAATTTGCCGTCAACAGCGGTCTGCATCCCTTTCATCGTTGCCACCTGGTCCCTGACCTCCCACTGTCCGTCCTCGGTTTCGTAGCCGTCGTAGATTACCCCTTCCATTATTCCGGCATCCTCGCTCTGGGAGGTATATCCGGCATAATATCCCTTTACAGTATCATTTCTGCCATCCATGTACTCTTCTTCATAGGGAGCATGGGACGTCAGGCTGCGGCCCGGCCGCATATCCTTGTCCAGACCATATTTATATATCTCAAATTTTCCATCCTGCCCATTGGCCTGTATGATGTGGGTCTCCTCATTAAAGCGTATCTTATATTTACGAATCAGGTCATCCGGTGTATCTGTACTGTCATACCGGAAATAAGGACTGCCTGTCTGGTAATTGACATCTGTTTCCCCTGTGCCTTCATCCTGGCCGATATCCGGCACAAAGGGAAGGGTTATTTCCCTGGGATAGTCCCTGGTAAAATGCCGGTTAGCCAGCTCCCGGTCCACATCCGCGGGAACCTGTTCCACAATGACGTATGTGCCGTAGGCAAGCATGATGGAATGATTAAAATAATCGTCCTTCCCATTCCTGGTATTGCATTGCAGCGTGGTCACATCACCATCCGCCCCTCCACCTGCATCGCTGTCCCAGGCAATAGCCAGCCTGTTATCCAGTCCGGAAAAAACAGACAGATAGCTCCCGGCCTCATCCGCAGCCCGAAGAAGGGCCTTTTCGTAGGCTGTATCGCTGTTAAGCCCAGGTTCCGCCGTAAGAATTTCCGCTTTATAGGCATCTATATCATAGTAGTCCACAGCAAACTGCTGTATTGCCTCCTGGGGCTTTTTCCCTTTTTCCACCTGCACTGCCGCGTACATGGCATCAAAGAATTTCGTGTAGTCATAGCTTCCGTCCTCTTTTGTTTCCAACAGCCGCTGCCCGCTTCCATCCCTGGGAGGAAGAAAAATTTTCTGGACATCTCCTTTGAAATCCGCCGTCCCTATATCTTCTGAAATGATATTGCCGGCACTGTCCACAAAGATATTTTCCAGGTTACTTTTCAGATATGCCTTGAATTTAAACTGATTCAGCAGTTTTGCGCCCTGGGAACTGCTGCCTCCGTTAAACAATCCCAGCAGCACGGTCAGCGGGTCATTGTGAACAGATCCGTACGTATTTACTCCGTCATAGGATGACTGGGAAATATCTTTTGTGACCTTTACGGACTGCTTTATAACTCTCTGCAATACCTGCAGCGGACTGGAACCAGTGCCCGCTTCCTGTACCGGCTGATTCTGCCCTGGATAATTCAATGCCTGGAATACAACATAGCTTCCTTCATCCAAAAGAGGAACCGCAGCCAAGGCGCTTACCCCGGCTCCTGCTATGTCTGTCAGATACTGGCTGTAAGGCAATTCCTCCCCTTCCCAATCAATGGTCTTCTCTCTTGTCACTACCCGGAATTCCGTATATTCCGGCTCTGTCCTGTCCTTCCAGTCTATGGTATTCTCCACATGAACCGCATAGTTTCCCGTGGCCCAATCATAGACAGCAGAAACCGGCTCAGGCTTATCCGTTTCGTATGTCTCTGTCCTGTCCTCATACTCATAGACCCGCTCCATGAGAGGAATGGGATTTCCCTCTCTGTCAAGGACAATATCCCCTTCGCTGTAAGTCTCATACAGCGGCTGATACACGGTTTCGGCCGCAGCTTCTATATCACTTCCAAAAGGAATGACCTGGTTTATTTCCCTTTTTTCTTTTATTGATGCAACGGCGCTTTTCAGGCTGTATTCACCCTTTTGATACTCAATCCAGTAACCAACCTTCCCGGCAGGCCCCCCTGACACCTCTGCTGTCTTTCGGACATACAGCTTACGGTTCACAAAATCATAAACCGCAGGGAAGCCGGCATGGCCCAATGAATAATCGTGACGAAGCAAGGCAAAAAAGCTGCCCTCTATCTCATATATATCCTCCACATACCCGCAGTCAAAGAAGTTATGGACTGTGTACCAATCCATGATTTCCTCTGCGGCCTGAGCATTGGTCTGACCCGAAAGCCGGATTTGGGTCCATGGCGAAATGTCTGTAACCGGTCTGTATCCAAGCTGTCCCAACATGCCGTTAACCTGTTTTGACAGATAATGAGGTTCAATGGCCTGCCCCCATTTACTCATATCAGCCGGTACAGCCGTACCGCTGGGATATGGGGCTGTCCGGAAGCGGTAGGGCAGAGTCTCCCCATAGGGAGTCCGCTCCCCCGTGTCACTGTCTGTAGCAGTATCCAGCCGGATAATGGGATTACCGTCAGCCCCTATCTTATACTCCCCTCCTTTTGCCGTCTGATAGACAGGCCTGCCCTGCTGATCTACTTTTGGCTGAAGAGAACTGCCCAAAACCGCCTTGTACGTCTTTGTCTCTGTCCCGGTCCTTATTTCATAAAATTCCGCTCCCTGTGGATATCCGGTCAGGATGATATCATATCCATTTTCAGTTTTATAGCTCTCCACTATAAAATCATTCCAGGAACCGTCTGCATCCATGGAATTATAATCGGACAAACCTCCTGATATACGGGCCTGCCCGGCCTCATGGATCCTGTTTACTATATCCTGGGTGCGGTTGCTCTCCTTTAAGGAAATGCCGTTGACAGATAACTCATACCCCTCTGACCTGCTAAGCTCCATCACATAATAACTGCCCATAATAAGGGGCCGCCCAATCCACTGGTCTTCATTGGAAAGCACATAATCAGGATAAACAACTGTACCAAATCCTTGGGCTGAGGAGGTGACAGAGGAACCATTATATAGATTCTCAGGTCCGGTGGCGTTCTCCGGTGCGATTATAGTTCCATCATCACTCAACCGGGTGCCTGGTTTCTCCGTGTACGCCAGGAAAGAGGCATTTCCCTGTTTATCCGTGGCTGCTACGGCTGTCAAATCATTCTGATTATAAATAGTGCCGGATTTTCCATCCGGGTGAATGATATCCTGGGCCGCAAACAGTCCATAGACAGCACCCTCCAGCGTGGCATCCCCCTGGGTCAGTCCATAACTTTTATCCCCGTCCGCACGGTACAGCTCCAAATCTCTTTTATTGATATGCAGCCTGCCCTCTGTCCGATGGTCCCACACCTTAAAGGTGTAAAGAATCGTATCCGGTTCCCCATAAGCCGATACATCCAAGGCTCCCAGATCATCGTCCATAAATGACGGCAGGGATACTGATATGGTGTCGTCGTCATCCTCTTCTCCGGAAAACAGGGATCTGATAAACCGCACTGCACGGTTTCCTTCCTCTTCAGGTTCTTCATCTCCGTTCCCAGTGTCTGCCTGGAAATACGCAGCCATGCCAAAGGACGGTGAAATCGGATTTCTGGCATATTCGTATTCTTCATAAATTTGGCTTTGACCGCCATCCTCCTCATCCCCATCACGTTGACTGGTGCCGTCCTGATTTTCTATATGAGAATTCCCTTCAGCCTCATCCCGGATATCCGCAGTTTCTGTGGTGCTGTCTTGTATCTCATGCTTTTCCTTGTCTGTGGTGTTGTCTGCGGTGTTGTCTGTACTGTTTTCTGAGCTGATTTCTATATTGATTTCTGTGTCTGCGTCTGCTTTACCATTTGTGTCTTTATTTATTTCTTCATTCATTTCTTTTTTTGTATCTTCATCTGTTTCATACTTTATATTTTCATTTGCCGTATCTTCTGGTTTGTTTTGGGATTGATGTTTGGAATTAACTGTGTGTTCTTCTGATGAAATGCCGGAAAATAGAATGGTTTTTCCATGGCTTGATTTTAATAGAATAGGGGATGCGGACATGGAATATGATTGGACCTGAAGGTTTCCGCTTTTCTGTTCTTCCTTCTTTTGGCTCCCACTGTCTTGATCCTCCCTATATGAAGTTTCATTTTTCTGACGGCTGTCTCCTGTCTTTTCACTTATAGAACCGTCGCTTTTTGGGCCTCCGCTCCCGGTGTTCTCTGGCCCCGCTCCTTCACTTCCGGAGTTCCCGGTCTCTGACCCTGCGCCTTCATTCCCGGTGCTCTCTGGCCCCGCTCCTTCACTCCCGGAATTCCCGGTCTCCGGACCTGCTCCTCCATTCCCGGTGCTCTCTGGCCTCGCTCCTCCACTTCCGGAATTTCCGGTCTCCGGCCCTGCGCCTCCACTCCCAGAGTTCTCTGTCTCTGTTTCTCCCCCTTCGGAGTTTCCTGTTTCTGGCCCTGCGCCTCCACTTGCGGAGTTCCCGGTCTCTGTTCCTCCGCTTTCCACATCCTCTTTGTTGCCATTTTCCGGATTTTTTTCCGTCATCTCTCCATCTTTCTCCTCCTCACCTTCCGGATTTCCATTGCCGTCCTCATCTTGTCCTCCGTCTCCGGATGTATCTTCTTCCTCTCCCTGTGTTCCATCTCCAGCCTCCTGATCTCCCGCACTGCCGGAAGTATTTTCCTGGTCCCCGAAAATGCCGCCGGCAGCTGCTCCGTCCGCAGGAATCTCCGGTTTCTTTTTTTCCTTTTCATCTCCCCATAAACTGAATATGCTGCGCTGTTCCCCAAGCTCCATCTCCAGGGCATCCGGAACCGGATATTTGTAAGCTCTTCTTTCCCTCATTGCCGCCACGTAAGTGTACACAGGCTCCACTGCCTTTCCCACAAAAGAGCCTGGCCTGTATACAGCTGGCCGCGCGCTTCCTCCCGCCTGGGCGGCTGACAGTACAACCGTTTCTATCTCCTTATCATCGTTGTGCAGTCCATGGAGAATATATCCTGTCCTGGCTGTCTTTTCCTGCAAATGGTAACTGTATTCCAATTCTATGAACCGTTCATACGTCTCATCCCGATCCGCCAGCATGGCTTCCATAGCCGAAGTGTCCTGTTCTCGGTTGTCCTCATCATTGTTCAGGGCATGGAAATCACAAGTGGCTGCACACAATTCCTGTTCTGCCCTCCACTGTCCGCGAAGCCGGTCATTTTCTTCGTCACAGCTGCAATCCTCATCCTCCTCATGGTCGCACTCAGTCCATTCCGGTGCAGGATGACCCATACAGTATGTTTTGCTGTAATTATAATATCTGGTATCGCTATGCCTTGCATATCCATCCGGATCCGTGGTCAATATATCACAGACATAATCGTTTTCCGGTTCCGGCGACATGCAGTTTAAGTAGACCTGCCCGCTGGTCCCATCTGGTTCACCTTCCTCATATCCCTGTTCATTTACCTGAGAAAAATCAAAATCCTCCCACACGTTGAACACCGTTCCCTCTAACGGTTGATTCGTCTCAGCACAATATTTCTCCAAATCAATGTTGTAATTGCTCTGAAAAGTTTCAGAATGGCGGCATAATTCCAAATCACTGCTGCCCGGCAGAACCGCATCTGTTCCAACCGAAAAGGAGACAGATGCCATGGGCCGGTTAAAATCCAGCCATCCCAACTGCTTCTGAAGGTTTTCAGATGCAGCAGGGGTAAAGATATAAGCATAAAAACGGTTTTCTATGCCCTGGATCTGCGCGGACATAATTGTTCCCTGGGGCTCCTGGTTTCCATTGTACTGAAATGTCACACTTCTGCCATCCGGCGCAAGTTTATATGACCACTGATTATCCGGAAAGGACCAGGAAGTGTCCTGAAGCTGCGGACAGCTGCTGATATCCAGTGTAAGCTCATAATGCCCGTCTTTCAAAGTCATTTTTTGGACAGAACCAGTCCACGCAGGAAGGGAAGAACTGCCCGTCCCATTAAACTGGGCTTCCCCCTCCAGTATGTGAGCCTTCATTTCCTCATAATAGACCATAACCATGGGATCCCCATTCATTACTGCCTGGAATTTTTCCATGGCCTGCTTCTGCAATGCCCAGTTATGTTCATATCCATTCATGCATCCCCAGTAATAAACCTGGACTACCCCGTAGCGCGCCGGAACATAATAGTTGTCCGATACCAGCCATTCATAGGCAAGCACCATGGACAGATAACGCTCAAATGGCCCGATGACAGGAACCGGCTTCCCCGGCTCCACATAATATTGCTCGTATTTGGCCGGACTTCCGTCCGGCAGTTTGTGGCCTTCCTGTATACATAATGCAGGCAGCGCCCCAGCCCCTTCACCCACCTGGTAAATGTTCATATCCCGGTGTGTCCTTCCGAATGCATTCAGATTCTTCCCCCGGAACACCTGGCGGTATGGGTTTAAATTAATCAAATCCCCGGCTCCGCTGGTGGTCCGTATTGCTGTACATACCAATACTGTTGCAAGGAACAATGCCATCATGCGTTTCAGTGTCTTCATTATCCTCATTTTTTCTCCTCCGGTAAAAAACCTTATACTACATGCCTTTGACGAATATCTGTGAAATATAGATATATCCGCCGCTCTCACAGACACCTGCCCCTGTCTCCGTCCATCTGTCATCCAGCAATTGCTTCTTATGGCTCTCCGAATCCATCCATTTTTCGACCGCCGCCTCTGCAATCATTTCCATACTGTCCCTGGAATACAGCTTTGCCAGGTTTTCTGCGGAGGAATAACGTTCCACGGTTATTGCCGTATCAAACTTACTTTTATCGGGACGCGTGTGACTGAAATATATACATGCCTCCTCTGCCCTGGCAGCAGCATTTTCCATTAATTCCTGATTAACAGATAATACGTTTTCCCCTCTTTTCTGTCTCTCGGCATTGACTAATTCAATAATACGGTATGCTGATTCATCTGTCGAAATATCTTCTGTTGAGGTTGGGTTAGTTCTCTGATGTTCCGGTTCTTCTCCGTTCCATGTTCTGTTTTTACCATTTATCCGGTTTGCCATATCCGTAAACTGTATGTACTCTGTTTCCGACATATTTATCTGCCATGTTCTGTTATCTGCTCCGGCCATCTCCTCCCTCTGGATCACCCCATCCATTATCCAGGCTCCTTCTTCATTTACCGGCTGTCCATCCGGCGCCGTGGTATCTGAAATCATGTATCCGTCCGGGCCAAAATAATAATGTTCCGCCATTCCGTCCTGATTGCCGTCCAGCCACTGCCAGCAGTTCTCAGGATAGCTTCCAATGTCATTCTTCCACCGCCACCCATTGCCATCCTGCATCCACTGACCGGCATAAACCGGCATTGCTGCCATGATTGATAACAGGACCGACAGGACGGGTAATGTAATACCCTGTCTGAATATTCGGTTGATATCAATTCTCTTGGCGGCCTTCTTTTTAACTGTTTTCTTTTCGGTTGTTTCTCTTCCCATTATGTTACTTCCCCTTATATCACTTTCCGCAATTTTTCTTCCCGCTATTTCACTCCCCCGCTATTTCACTCCCCCGCTATTTCACTTCCCACTATTTCACACCCCGCTATTTCACTTCCCGCTATTTCACTTCCCACTATTTCACTTCCCACTATTTCACTTCCCACTATTTCACTCCCGTTATTTCACTACCCGTTATTTCACCCCCCGCTATTTCACCCCCCGCTATTTCACCCCCCGCTATTTCACCCCCCGCTATTTCACTCCCCGCTATTTCACTCCCCGCTATTTCTCCTCCAATCATTTCCCCCAGTCTTTTCCCCATCTCTTAATTCCCTATCGTCATGGCCTGTCCTGTCATCTTTTTTTCAACCTATTCTTTTTCAGCCCTTTCACTTTCATCTTTTCCTCTCCGGTCATTTTTTTCCAGGCCACATCTCTTTCAGCTATCCTGCTCTCCTCCTCCCACAAAATCCCATTTTCTTACTCACACCTACATTTTCCTTCACATAAAACAGCACTAAACATTTTTCCTCTCCCTAATCCATCTGAAATTCCATCTCCCATTTTCATCATCCTCCCTGCAATCCACACCGCCCCCGCAATAACAGCAAACCGAGCCTCACAATACATAAATGCGGATCCGTCCCCCATTTTTCATCAGCAGATATTTCCATCCGCGCCCGGTTATTAACCAACGCACAGCCAAATCTTATAAAGCCCCTTGGTTTGACCTCATATCAGCTGGAATACCGGTTTTTCTCCGCCCGCTGCTGCTGTTAAGTTTATTTCTGGCGGTTCTCCCCCGTCACCATCCGCATACACCACCTGTAAAGGCAGGGGAATTTTCACCTTTTTTAGCTAAAATGAAGTTTCAAGGCGCGCAAAATAATATGATTCAATTTTCAAGTACAAACAATCCCTCTGATTTTTCAAGAATATTGATTAACGAACACAACTGACTACTGATAAACAGTACTGATTTTAAGAAACTTACAGATATAATCCAAACACACCGCTGCATACTGAATAAGGCAATAAAACACGCATCACCACCTTTTTTAATCATCCCTACGTGAAAAACGGCTGAACCAGCCAAACGATCATGAAACTGCTAATAAGAATCCTGCACAGAGACTTCCGTGCGATTTTATATAGAATATCATATATACCCTTAAAGCGTCAATACCCAACTCATTTTTATTTCTCTCCACAACTCGTTTTTATTTCTCTCCGCAGAACTATTTCTCTTCTGTTTTCGCGGGAGAAATGTAAAAGTAAAATCCGTTGTCTTCCACTCCTGCTACCGCTGCCATCACCACACTCCACCAACAATCCACCCACCCACCAACACCCACACACCAACACCACAGCCACACATACCAAACTCCATAAACCACACACACCATCGCCCAATCCACCACTACAAAAAAACCGGCATCCAGGCTCTTCTGTCCACAACAGACATACCCCGGATACCGGCTTTCTATATTTCAGATACTATATTTACCTATTTATTTCCATTAAGGTATTCATCAATTCCTCTTGCACCTGCGCGGCCTGCCTCCATGGCAAGGATTACGGTTGCAGCGCCTGTTACGGCATCGCCGCCTGCATATACGCCTTCCTTGGTGGTCTTGCCATTGCTCTCATCTGCAATGATACATTTCCACTTGTTGGTCTCAAGGCCTTCTGTGGTGGAAGAAATCAGTGGGTTTGGAGAGGTTCCAAGGGACATGATGACAGCGTCCACATCAATGGTGTAATCCGATCCGGCAACCTCTACCGGTCTGCGGCGGCCTGATGCATCGGGCTCGCCCAGTTCCATCTTGCGCACTACCATTCCCTTAACCCAGCCGTTGTCGTCGGTCAGAATCTCTACCGGATTGGTCAGCAGATTGAAGATAATTCCCTCTTCTTTTGCATGATGTACTTCCTCCACACGGGCAGGCAGCTCAGCTTCGCTTCTTCTGTACACTACATGCACCTCTGCGCCCAGACGGAGTGCTGTTCTGGCAGCATCCATGGCAACGTTTCCGCCGCCTACAACTGCTACCTTCTTGCCCAGGTAGATTGGCGTATCGTAATCATCACGGAAGGCCTTCATCAGGTTGCTTCTGGTCAGATACTCGTTGGCAGAGAATACACCGTTGGCGTTCTCACCTGGAATTCCCATGAACTTGGGAAGTCCTGCGCCGGAACCGATGAATACGGCCTTAAAGCCTTCCTCATCCATCAGCTCGTCTATGGTCACGGATTTACCAATGATAACATTGGTCTCAATCTTAACGCCCAGTTTCCTTACGTTGTCGATTTCAGGCTGTACCACACCGGACTTTGGAAGACGGAATTCAGGAATTCCATATGTAAGCACGCCGCCTGGCTCATGAAGGGCCTCGAAGATGGTTACTTCGTATCCCATCTTTGCAAGGTCGCCTGCGCAGGTAAGTCCTGCAGGGCCGGAACCGATTACAGCTACCTTGATGCCGTTGGTTTTCTCTGGCTTAGCCGGTACGAATCCATTTTCCCTGGACCAGTCTGCCACGAAACGCTCCAGCTTTCCGATGGATATAGGCTCGCCTTTGATGCCGCGGATACATTTGCCTTCGCACTGGCTCTCCTGAGGGCATACACGTCCGCATACTGCGGGAAGGGCGCTGGATTCTGCTATGGTATTTGCTGCATCCTCAAATTTTCCTTCTTTTACTTCTGCAATGAACTTTGGTATATTGATAGCAACCGGGCATCCCTGGATACATTTTGCATTCTTACAGTTAATGCAGCGGGAAGCTTCTTCCTGGGCTTCTTCCTGGTTATATCCCAGACATACTTCCTTAAAATTCGTTGCCCTCTCCTTTGGGTCCTGTTCCCTTACGGGTATCTTCTTTAATACGTCCATTATTCCTCACCTCCGCAGTTTCCGCATCCGCCGTGATGGGTAGCACCCTCACGCAGCCTTAAGATGGCTCTGCCCTCTTCTGTCTTGTACATCTGCTGGCGCTTCATGGCCTGGTCGAAATCTACCAGATGGCCGTCAAACTCAGGTCCGTCCACACATGCGAACTTCACTTCCCCGCCAACGCTTACACGGCAGGCGCCGCACATTCCTGTGCCGTCCACCATGATTGGGTTCATGCTGACGATGGTTGGGATTCCCAGCTCCTTGGTGAGCTTGCAGACAAATTTCATCATAATCATAGGTCCGATGGCAACACAGACATCGTACTTCTTGCCCTGGTTCTCCACCAAATCCTTGACAACGTCGGTTACCATGCCCTTGCGCACATAGGAACCGTCATCTGTGGTAATGTAGAGGTTTCCTGCAACAGATCTCATTTCCTCTTCCAAAATCAGCATGTCCTTGGTCTTGGCGCCTTCCACCACATCCACGTCAATGCCGCGCTCTTTCAGCCATTTTACCTGTGGGTAAACAGGCGCGCTTCCCACGCCGCCGGCTACAAAGAGATAACGTCTCTTCTTTACTTCCTCCAGGTCATCCTTCACGAATTCGGAAGGCTGTCCCAGGGGACCTACGAAATCTGCGAAGCTGTCTCCGGCCTTCAGTCCGGCCATACGCTCTGTGGATGCTCCCACAATCTGGAACACGATGGTTACCAGGCCCTTCTCACGGTCGTAGTCACAGATGGTTAACGGGATTCTCTCTCCTACTTCGTCCATCTTGACAATTACAAATTCGCCTGGTTGACAGGCCCTGGCTATACGCGGTGCTTCCACGTCCATCAGATATATCTTATCTGCCAGGCATTCTGATTTTACAATCTTATACATGGTTCTCCTCCTAGTAATATATACTCGCGTCCTCAGCTGGATTTCGCCGCGCATCCGGACGTGACATTCATTGTTATTCCACCCGGATCTGGTAGCTCTTCTGCCAGTTTTCCCATCCGGGCAACGATATGATTCCCCTTCTGTCCTTCAATTCCCCCTTATATCCATCTGATGCGCAGATACCGTACCATGGTTCCAGACATACAAAGGGATGGGTGGCCTCCATTGTCCATATTCCCAAATATGGGAAATCGCTGCATTCCAACGTCACATAGGGGCTTCCATCCACCATCAGGCTCACGCTGCTGACCTGTGCTTCATCAAACATATATGTAAGAGCTGTATCGAAAAATCCTTTTGTCAGCGGCACCCGGCCCTCTGACAGCTTCAAATTTCCCTGAAGTTCTTCCTTCTCATAGCCGTTCGCATTAGGCGCAAGATAATGGAGACAATCCGTAAACCGTCCCTCCCTGCACCCTCTCCGGTTAAACTCAAAGGTGAAATCGTATATGTTTTTCCCTTCCGGCACCTGAAAAGCAGGATGTCCGCCCATCATAAACAGCATCTCGCCTGAATCCGTATTGGCAACCTTCCACATAACCTCGATGGTTCTGCCTTCCAGCCTGTGACCAATCTCCACCTCGAAATGGAACGGATACTTTTCATATGTCTCCGGCGTGTCCTTCAAACGGAACCAGCATTCGTCCATATCACAGAGAAGAGGTTCAAAATCCATATCCCTTGCAAAGCCGTGGGGCGTCATGCCGTATTCTTTCCCATCATGGACATACGCTCCCTCATAACATTTTCCCACAAACGGAAAAAGCACAGGGGCGTGTCTGTTCCACACAGACGGTTCAGCGCACCAAAGCACTTCGCGGTCCGCTTTCTTGTCATAAATCCTGGTAAGTTCTGCACCGCGGCGGGCAACAGTAACTAGAAGCTCATCATTTTCAAGTGTAAATAATGTTCCATCCTGTTTCACTATATATTCCCCCGTTCTCCTGTTTTTTAAGAAGCTTGTGAGAATTTACCCTCGCACAAGCTTTATATTAACATTTTCTGCTTCATGTTACAACCGGTTTTTAAATTTTTTCAAAAATTATTTTCTTTTTTTCAGCGTGTTGAACAATTTTTTTATTACTTTTTTCTCCGGAACCTCCGGAAGGTATAACAGAGGTCAAAATAGGTCTGTTCGTCCCCCTCTTCCGCCAGATACCATCCCTCTTCCTCTTCCAAATCAGGAAAGTATGCATCCCCGTCATAGGTATAATCAATACTGGTCACATGGGCCGTTGTGCAATAGGGAAGGAACTGCCGGTAAACGCTCTCCCCTCCTATGATATAGATATCACCTTCATCGTAATCCTTAAGCGCCTTAAGCGCCTCCTCCAGGCTGTGGCAGACCACTGCGCCCTTTACCTTATACTGCATATCATGGGTCAGGACAATATTTACCCGGTTTCCAAAGGGCTGTCCTCCCGGCAGTCCCTCCAGGGTCCTGCGCCCCATGACCACCACCTTGCCGGCCGTCTCCTTAAGAAACATCTGCCGGTCGGCCGGAATCGTCACCAGTGGCCTGCCGTCCTTGCCGATGGCCCAATGCCTGTCCGCTGTCACGCAAAGATTCAATATCCCCTCACCTTACCCTTCTGTATATTCTGAATTCAAAGGAAATGCCCTCATGCTCCCTGCCATCGCTTACCGACTCCAGTTTCCAGTTTTCATCCTGATCCAGATTTTCAAAATCCGTGTCCACCTCAAAGGTCCTGTGGATGTAGGTCACATATGCCTTATTGCAGTAGGGAAGAAACTCCCTGTATATCATGCCCCCGCCGATGATGAACACATCATCCTCATTACAGTCCTTTAATGCCTCCAGCACATCCTCCGCCCTGTGGTACACCTGCACACCCTCAGGAGAATACGATTCATTTCTGGACAAAACCATATTTACGCGGTTCTTCAGGGGCTTTCCACCGGGAAAGCTCTCCAGGGTCCTGCGTCCCATGACCACGGTCCTGCCACTGGTGGTCTCTCTGAAATACTTCATATCCTCCGGGAGATGCGCAAGGAGACCGCCGTCCTTACCTATTCCCCATTTCTCATCCACTGCAACAATCAGATTCATATGTGAATACCTCCCATTTTCTTCCAGGTATCTGTTTATCCCTGTCCCGTTCACCGGTCTTGACCGATTATATCATGAAACCCTTTGAAAGAAAAGGTGTCCTCTGTTATAATGATTCCATATTTAAAATGGAGGACAATGAACATGAGCTACGCAGACCAGATATTCATACAAAACTGCAACGATATATTAGAACACGGCGTCTGGGATACAGACTATGACGTGCGTCCGGTATGGGAGGACGGCACCCCGGCCCACACCATCAAGCGCTTTGGCATCGTGAACCGCTACGATCTTACCAGGGAATTTCCCGTCATCACCCTGCGGCGCACTGCCTTTAAGTCGGCAGTGGACGAGCTTCTGTGGATATGGCAGAAAAAATCCAACAACATCCATGACCTGAACAGCCACATCTGGGATTCATGGGCAGATGAGAACGGCAGCATAGGCAAGGCCTACGGCTACCAGCTGGGTGTAAAGCACCATTATAAGGAAGGGGATTTTGACCAGGTAGACCGCATCCTGTATGACCTGAAGCACAATCCCTTAAGCCGCCGGATCATGTCCAATATCTACAACCACCATGATCTATGCGAAATGAACCTCTATCCCTGCGCCTACAGCATGACCTTCAATGTCTCCGGTAATACCCTGAACGGTATCTTAAACCAGCGCTCCCAGGATATGCTGACAGCCAACAGCTGGAACGTATGCCAGTATGCGGTCCTGCTCCACATGCTGGCGCAGGTAAGCGGCCTGAAACCCGGTGAATTGGTCCATGTTATTGCAGACGCCCATATCTACGACCGGCATATACCCATGGTGGAGGAGTTGCTGAAACGGGAGCCTTACCCAGGTCCAACCCTGTCCATGGACACTTCCATCCAGAATTTCTATCAGTTCACCACTGACAGCTTCCGGCTGGAACATTATCAGTATCACACCTTTAGCGGGAAGATTCCTGTGGCTATATAGGCAGGAAATAAGGAAAGACGGATGGACCGTGGGAATGGTCATCCGTCTTTTCTTATTTCCATCTGCCTCTCCCCAGCGCAGGTGACACCGTATTTTTCTTAAAACAACCCCTCATTCTTCTGCTCCAGCACCTTAATTCCATGGTAGAACATTTCATTATAAGGCGTAGGCACTCCCAGCTCACGGCCCATACGGATGATGGTGCCTCCGAACATTTCCACCTCGGTCTTGCGGCCTGCCTCAATGTCCTGGAGGGTGGACGGTTTATTTTTAGGAGGCACGTCCTTAAGCACGCTGGCCTGTTTTTCCATATCCTTTTCCGAGAGGTCGATTCCTTTCTTTTGCGCAATGGCTATGACCTCCCTCATCAGCTTCTCACGGATAAAATTGGCATCTGCGCTGACACTCCAGGCCCCAAAGGGGATGCCCAGGACAGCGGCGCTCTGGTTCTCACTGACATTGCACATGTATTTATACCAGATGGCCCGCTCCATATCCTCCGGAACAACGGTACGTATGCCCGCCCCCTCAAACAGCTCCTTCACAGCCTGTACCCTGGGGGACACTGTCTCATTGTGCTTCTCCCCCATTTCAATCCGGGCAACCTTTGGATTAAAGGAGGCGCACCCGTCCTTCATGACCACGCTTACCTTTGCCAGGGAATACAGCAGATTATCCCATCCAAATACCGCTGCCACCTTTTCCTCTGCCTCCACCCCGTTTAACGGGGCCATGATAAGGGTATCCGGCCCAATCTGGTTTCTCATGTCCTCCAAAGCCTGGGACAGGGCAGGAAACTTGGTGATGATAATAGCTAAATCCGGATAATCCTGACCGCAGGTTTCCTCCGGGGATACGATGTTGAAATGGTGGCGGACCCCATTGACCATGACGCCTTCCTGTTCCAGACGTTCACGGCGGCTGCCCCCTGCAATCACACGCAGATTATCTCCCATCAGAGGCCCCAGATGACTGGCCAGGAAACAGCCAATGGCTCCCAGTCCAATGAGGGATACGGTTCTTATTTCTCTTTTCTGATTCATCCTTATTCCTTCTTTCATACGTTTATACTCATCTGAAGCGCAAGGGAATAAATAATGCGCTCTTTTACATGTTTCTCAGTCAGCTGGGTCAATGCGCGCTCATAATAGTCCAGCTGGACTCTGTAGCGCTCTGCCAGCATCTTTTCCCCTTGTTCCGGACTTCCCTCCGGCACATGGTCTGTTTTATAGTCAATAAGGACCAGTCCGTCCTCTTCCTCCAGATAGGCGTCGATGATTCCCTGGATAAGTACCAGCTCGTCGGAATCACCAAGGCCCATTTCCCTGGCAGGTATGCCTATGATAAACTGCTGCTCCTTATGGATGCGTCCCTCTGCCTGTGCTTTCGCCATACGCGTCCCCAAGGAACTGGACAGGAAATTCCATATGACATTGGGATTAATAAAGTCACGGGCTTCCTGGTCCAGAAATCCGTTCTCCAGAAGCTCATCCACCACCGGCTTTACCTCTGACAGGCTGTGTATCTCATGGAACCGGATATGCTCCAGAACCGCGTGGTATGCGGTTCCCCGCAGAGCTCCGCGGTTTGGGCCGGATGAAGATGGTTTATTCTGTTCTCCTGATTCCCTGAATCCGGAGCCTGCCACATCCTGTTTTCCCCTCAGCGCCGTCAGCTCACCAAGGGCTGCCCCCTCCAGATTGTCACGGTCCGTGCCAATGGCATCCTCTGCCCGTCCTATCTGGCTCTGTTTTTTGAGCTCGGATACAGACACCATAGCGTACAGTCCGGTATCTGATTCATAAGGGTATTCATATTCCAGGACTTTTCTGAGATGTGTTCCAAATGCTGCATCATACACCCTCTCCCCATCCAGGTTCAGAAGGTCTTCCTTTTTCATCTTCCGTATGATTTGCCGGGTAATTTCCTCGCCAATCAGATCTTTTACCTGAATCTGACGCATTTCCATGTGGGCGGCAGGAATAGCGGGCTGGGCCATAAGGAGCCAGTCCAGGCAGGAATTGGCTGAAGCCAGTATGGTATAGGGCAGCTGGCCCTGGGACAGGGGAATGTCCTTCCATTTTCCCAGCTTATTCTCCAGTGACTTATCCGCGGCTGTCATAATCAGCTTTTCCTTGGCCCTGGTCATGGCCACATAAAGGACCCTGAGCTCCTCCCCCATTGTTTCCAGCTCCAGCCGGCGCTTCAATGCCTGCTTTTTAAGAGTCGGCGCCTTGACCCGCAGCTCCAGGTCCAGGAAATCTGCCGCAGCCCCTAAATCCGCATCCAGAAGAATCTGTCCGTACGCATCCTGCTTGTTAAACCGCTTTCCCAGGCCAGCCAGAAATACCACTGGGAATTCCAGACCTTTGCTCTTGTGAATACTCATGATGCGCACCGTATTGTCCTGCTCACCGGCCACGCTGGCCTCACCGAAATCCGTATCAAATTTCTTCAGTTTTTCAATGTACCTTACAAAATGAAACAGACCCTTGTAGCTGGTGGATTCATAGGCAGCTGCCTTTTCCACCAGCATGTCCAGGTTGGCCCGTCTCGTCTCCCCGGCCGGCATGGCGGATACATAGTCGTAATATCCGCTCTCCTTGTATACCCGGTACAGCAGCTCATGGATAGGCAGATGCCTTGCCTCCCCCCGCAGCCGTTCCATAAGGAGTGACAGCTTAAGGGATTTAAGGGAAATGGAATGGGCTGCCTCTGCCGGTATGCTGCATAATCCCACTGTGATTAAACCTTCTTCCCTGTCAGGATTTTCCTCCGGCCCCGGCCCTTTTCCCGGCCCCAGACCTTCCTCCTGCTCCGGTTCTTCCTCCGGCCCCGGCCCTTCTCCCGGCCTCAGTCCTTCCTCCTGCTCCAGTTCTTCCTCCGGCACCGGCCCTTCCTCCAGCCAGAGCCTCCATGCCCCGTATACGCCCCGGTCCTGGCCCTTTTGGGAATTCCGCTTGTAGGCGGCCATCATCCAGGCCATCTCCTCATCATCCATCCCCACAATGGGCGAGCGCATAACGGCTGCCAGCGGAATATCCTGCATGGGATTATCAACAACAGACAGAAGGCTGAGAACCGTCTCCACCTCAACCGTGTTGAAATATCCTGTCCTGGTCTGGGCAAAAGCCGGGATGCCTTCATTCATCAGCACATTTACAAATACCTCCGACCATCCCGTCATGCTTCTGAGCAGGATAACCACGTCGCCGTAACGGGCCCTGCGGTAAGCTCCCCTGGATTTGTCCCACACCAAAATCCCCTGGCCTTGGCTTACCAGCTGGCGTATCCTTCCGGCAATCAGTCTGGCTTCCAGCTCTTTTGCCGTATAATCAAGGGAGTCTTCATCCAGCTGCTTCAGTGCTTCCGCACCCGTATCCACCATGAGAAGCTCCGTAGGCGTTCCTGCAAGGAAGGAAACAGGGCCGGATTCCTGCGTGTCAGACTCCCCCTCTTCCAGTCCCGGGCCACAAACCGTTTTCCTGTTCACTTCCTCAAATACCGCTCCGGGATAAAGGGCTGTCTCAGGCGTGTATGTGATTCCTCCCAGATTCTTTGTCATGATTTGATAAAACACATCATTGACACTGGTCAGCACAGACTCCCTGCTCCGGAAGTTCTGCTGTAATTCAATCATTTGGTACGGTCCGCCCTGCCTGGAATATTTTTCATATTTATCCATAAAAAGCTCCGGCCTGGCCAGACGGAACCTGTATATGCTCTGCTTCACATCCCCCACCATAAATACGTTGGGATAACCGAACCGCTCCCTGGAAATGCTGGTGATCAATGCTTCCTGGACATAATTGCTGTCCTGGTATTCGTCCACCAATATCTCCTCATACTGCCGGCTGAGCTCGTCTGCCACCTGGGACGGATGACGGGAAACCCTTTCTTCCCCGTTTCCGGTTTCCTCCCGCACATACAGAACCTCCAGCGCCAGATGCTCCAAATCATTAAAATCCAGCACGTTCCGCTCCCGCTTGGCATCCCTGTATGCCTGGTCGAACATGCCTGTAAGCCTTAAGAGCTCCCGGATGACCCTTCTGGTCCCTCTCATGCTTTCCACGACTTCCTGCGGACTCTGCTGGCCGTAGAGCTCCCTGCATTTTGCCACGGCCTTCTTGATCCGGTCCCTGCATGCGCTTACAAATGCCTTCTTATCACCGTCAATATCCTTGCTCCGGATGGATGCCAGCCGGTCGAAGCTCATGTTCTGCAGGCTGTTATACAGGGCTTCAAAGCTGCCTGTGGAAGCGGCCCTTCCTATGGCCTCGATTTTACTTCTGTCGCTTATGAGCATGGGCTCGTATGCCAGGGGGCCGTTTTCCTCCAGGCACACATTAAGGGCTTCCCCCAGCTGCCCGGAAAGCTCTGCCATCTGTCTGGCCACATCCTCCATCAGGAACACCATCCAGGGGCTTTCCTCCATTTCCCCGATGCTTTCCTCCTCCAGCTCCTTCTGACAGGCTGCAAGCCATTCCTGCGGCCATGGATGGCTCTGGGAAAACTGCCATGCCTGGAGAATCACATCCTCAATTCCCCTGTCTGACTTTCCCCGTCCGAAATGCTCCACGAACCTTCCAAACTCCTCATCCGCCTCATCGTAACAGTTTTCCAGCATTTCCCCCATGCAGTCCCCCCGCAGAAGGGACAGCTCCCCCTCATCCCCGATACGGAAGGCCGGATCTATGTCCAGGCTGTTATAATGGCTGCGGATGATATTCAGGCAGAAGCTGTCAATGGTGGTAATCTGGGCCTGGGGGATCAGGGCTGCCTGGAGCCACAGATGCTCATCCTCAGGACGTTCCTTCAGCTTCTGCTCCACTGCGGCGCCTATCCTCTCCCGCATCTCAGCCGCAGCTGCATTGGTAAACGTCATTACCAGCAGCTGGTCAATATCCAGTGGGCGGTCTCCTTCGCTTATCATCTGGATGATACGTTCCACCAGCACGGCCGTCTTACCGCTGCCCGCTGCCGCGGACACCAGAAGGTTCCTGTTTCTGCTGTCTATAACCTCTTGCTGTTTACTGGTCCAATTCACTGCCATCTGTTTCCTCGTCTCCTTCAGATTCCAATTCCGCCCAGATTTCCTCAGGCTTAAGTCCCTTGAGCTTGCGGTATCCATAGCCTGCTGTCTTGGTATCGAACCCGCACACTGCATGGTAGGGGCAATAGTCGCAGGCTGTCCTGTTTCCCTGTTTGTAAGGCTTTAAGTCCACATTTCCCATCAGTATATCCTGCCCCGCTTCCCTGAGCCTCCGGTTCACAAACCGGCGCAGATCCTGAAAACGTCTGGTGCTGGCCACGGACGAGCGGCTTTCCTGGACATAGCCATCCTTAATCGCTACGGGTATCACATCGGATTCCTTCTCTATCTCCCGGTCCAGATGCCGGATAATATCCAGTTCACTGTTTACCAGACCGTTCATCCTGAGCTGCTTTAATATCTGTTTTTCGATATCCCTTTCATCCATTCCTTCCTGCTTATCCGCTATCGGGTCACCTATGTGGTAGTAGAAGATACCGGCAGGAACCACCTCCTTGTCCGGATGTCTCCTCTCCTCCATCTCCACCGCCGCATCCATATAGACCACCAGCTGAAGCTGCAATCCATAAAACAGGGCAGCCAGGTCAAAGGATGTGGTTCCTGACTTATAGTCAATAATCTTTACATAGACATGGTCCTCATCCCTGCACAGGTCCATGCGGTCAATACGTCCGCGAAGCTGCAGCTCTTCATCCTCTGACAGACCGATGCGCATGGCCTTCAGGTTATCAATGGCTGAAAAGGACACCTCGAATCCCACCGGCTCAAAGTCCCCCTTTTTCACCTGCTCTGCCAGAGCCCATATGGTGCGGTCCGTAATCCGTTCCACCCTGCCTGCCAGATACGCGTTGCGGGCTGAGCTGGACATGATTGTGTTGCCGTATTCCTCCGTTACCTGGGTCACGCATTCCTTTACAAGGCTCTTTCTCCCCTCTTCGGTCAGCTCCCGCCAATCCTGCCCTCTGTCCTTCATGGAGGCAAAGCATCTGTCGATGGACTGGTGGAACAGGTTGCCCATGTCCACTGCCTCCAGCTCGTACTCCTGCCGCTCCATCAGTTCCAGACCATACCGCAGGAAATGGGCGTAGGCACAGGAGGCGAACTGCTCCAGCCGGGTTACGCTGCCCTGCAGTTCCCTGCCGTAAAGGGCTCTGGCAGCTGCCCGTCCGATTCCCCTTTCCTCATAGGAATAAAAAGCAGCGTCCACCAGCTGCCTCACCTTATCCCGGTGCTCCTGCGATGTATAAAAATGCTGGAAGAGCTGCATAAAGGCAGCGTCCTCCCGCTCCCTGTCATCCTCCCCCTGTTCCTGCATTCCCCGAAGCCCCTGTATAAGCAGCTCCCTGGCATCCCTCCCGGTCCGCACCGGCCATTCCACGGAATGCTCGTCCAGGGTTTTCATTCCGGGAAACAGCTTTCCCACTTCTCCCATAAGATTGGAGGGTCTCTGGCTCTTGCCGTCCGGCGTAAGTCCGGCATAGGTGAGCACCAGCTGTCGGGAGGGCTTTGACATCATAAGATACAGATAAAATTTCTGGATGCAGCCATCCTCCTTTACCGTGGGAGCCAGCTCTATATCCATTTTCCTGAGAGCCGCCCTGTCACGGTCCGATAAAAGGCTTCCCCCGTTCTTTCTCTGGGGCACCGTTCCCTCGTTTACTCCTACGAAAAACAGTACCTTCACTGCTTCCAGACGGCTTCGGGTGATATCACCCACCATAACCTGGTCAACCGTGGCCGGAATCACACCCACCTGGATTTCCTGGAAACCGGCGTCCAGAATCTGGATATAGTTCTTCATATCCGCTTTTTCCGCGCCCAAAAGCCCTTCCAGCCGCTCAAACAGTTCCAGTACGCGGTCATAGACCTGGCCGTATTCCCTGGCCAGGTTCTCATCCCCCGGCTCTTTTCGCTCCAGAAAGAAATCCCTGTACTCCTCCAGCTTTTCCCTCAGCTCCATATGCTCCAGGAACTGGCGAAGAGCTGCCGTCACAGAGGCAATGGTGGCTCCCTCTGCCTTAAATGCCTCCCGCAGAGGCCGCAGAGGCTCCAGTATCCACATGCGGTATTGGTTCAGCTCCTTCAGGTTCAGCTTTTCACCGCCTCTGTACTGCCGTTCCCAACAGGAATCCCAGCGCTTCCACCCCCGGATGCCCAGGGCCCGCACATAATTTTCCAGCCGGTCCGTCATCTGCTCTGCATGTTCCCTGGAACCGTTGAATCCGCTCCCAGCATCTGCCTCCCCTGCATCCCCGGACGTATCTGCCGCTGTATCTGCCGCCGCTCTCTCCTCTGTACTCCCAGCCTTATCATACACCAGTCCTGTTTTCAGATACCGGAACGCGCTCTCATAAGAGAAATCCTTCACCATCTCTAACGCTGCCCGTATCAGCTCCACCATGGGATTTTCCAGAATACTCTTCTTATCATCCAGGAAATAGGGAATCCCGGCCTCATCAAACTGGTGGGCCAGCTCCCGTCCATAGGATGGAAGGTCCCCGGTAATGACGGCGGCATCCCGGTAACGCATCCCTTCCTCCTTTATCATCTGCTCAATCCTGCTGCACACGTAGGCAGCCTCCCCTGCCGGGTTGCGTCCCTTGTACACCTGGATGCGCTCTTCCTTTCCCTCCCAGGTCCTGCCGGAGTACCGGTACAGGTTCTGTTCCAGAAAATCCAGTTCCGGGCTCTCATCATATCTCCAGGCCGGACGCCGGCTGCAGATTATGTCCTCCTTCTTCGGGATTCCATGCTGCTTTGCCATGGAGGCCACGCGGCACACCGTATGACGGCTCATATAAAACAGATGCTGGATACTGCTCTCCTTGTAGGCGTTTTCCCTGGAATCAATGGTAACCGTACATACCACCTCCCTGGCGTGCATCAGGAACAGCTCCACCAGCCTGTACTGGACCGGAGTAAAGCCGGTATATCCGTCCAGAAGAATGATGCTGTCTTTGAGGGGTTCCCACTTTGGAAGCTCCCTGCACAGGATGTCCAGAATCTCCTCAGCCGTGATATAGTGGCTCTCTATATACTCCCTGAAACCGCTGTAAATTACCTCCAGGTCCTCAAGCTTCTGGGCCAGAAGAGGAGAATCCGCCTCCCCCCGCACGTCCCTCAGCATATCCGGTGTGATACCGTACTGGTACAGCTCCGAGATCTGTGACTTAAGCTGGCCGATGAAGCCGGTCTGCTCCAGATGCCCACTGTAGAGGGACAGCTTTCCTCTCTTTAACCCGGCCACCTTGCGCAGCACCATGGATTTTCCCATATCATCCAGCACAACCGGGATTCTGACCCCCAGGTCCTCGAATACCCGGTAAGCCAGACGCTTAAAGCTGAGGATATCTATATTCATAATCCCGTGTCTGGGATGGAGACGGATGATTTCCTTCTGTGTCTGCATGGTAAACTGCTCCGGCACCACAACCAGGTACTTTTGTTCCGGATGCTCCATGGACTCCTTTATGACCCGGTCATAGAGCATTCTGGTCTTTCCTGAGCCTGCTCCTCCCAATATAAACTGCAACGCCACTTTTCTCTCTCCTTCCAGCAGACGGGACAACGAAAACTTCTCATATTTCCCCGCCCTGCAACATAAGCTTTAACAAACTATCTTAGAGGTCCTGACTATGAGCTCTAAAACCAAAATTGTGGTACTAAGGATGAAGGAAATCATCTACACCGCAATCTTCGTAGGCCTTGCCATCCTTTTAATTACCCTCTGTTTCATCATGTTCCGGCCTGGGAAGGACAACGTTTCCGTTTCCGCTGAACCTGCCGGCTACCTGCCGGGCGTATACAGCGCGGCACTGACCCTTGGCAGCGAAGATGTGAATGTAAAGGTAACTGTGGATAAGAACCGCATCACCTCCATTGACCTGGTTCCCTTAAGCGAGGCTGTCACCACCATGTACCCGCTGATGCAGCCCACCCTGGATGATCTGGCCAGCCAGATTATAAGCAATCAGTCCACGGAGAACCTTACATATCCCAGCACCTCCCGCTATACCTCCACTGCCCTCCTGAATGCCATCAACACGGCGCTGGACAAAGCAAAAGTGGATTGATAAAAAGCGGGCAGATGTTTCCCAAAGCACTCCGGCACGTCTAAAAGCTCCTGCCCCTTGTCATGAAGGCGGGGGCTTTTCCGACGTACCAAATGTAAAAAACGGCAGATTGCTCTACCGTCTTATCCTACAAAAGAATATGTTTTATCGTACCATGATTCCCGACCCGTGTCAAGTTGGCAAACCCAAGACCTGAACCTACACAAACCTCAAGACCTGAAGCAGCAGTTTCGCCGCCTCAGGCCTTCTTTCTATCACAGTTTTGTTATCAGGATCCCACCTTTTCCATGAATCCCATGTAGTTCATCTGGAGCCGGAATATATCGTTGGCTGTCAGCCCCTCCAGGGCTCCCTCCATGAAGTAGCGTTCCCCGGCCATATCCACCTTATCCCGCCTGACATCGCCGCCGGCAATAAAGGTGGGGACGCCATCCCCGCTGTGATCCCCCACCTTACAGGGTGTGGAATGGTCTGCCGTAAAGGAAATATAGCATTGTTCCAAATCCAGCTCATTAAGAAGATAGCCCAGCATTTGGTCTGTCTGTTCCACAATCTCCTTCTTCTTATCCGGACGGTTATCGTGGCCCGCCAGATCCGTGCCCTTGATATGGAGCACCACCCAGTCGTATTTCTTTTCCTTTAGAAGCTCTGCCGCCAGCCTGGCCTTTCCCATAAGGTCCGTGTCAAAGCTTCCTGTAAAGCTGTCCCTGATATAGTAATCCATACCTGCCAGCCGGGCAATACCTCCCACTGTTTTATCTCCTGCCACACAGGCGGCCCTGATTTTGTACCTGTCCTTCAGGGAAACCATCTCCGTCTTCTGTCCGGCTCCCCTGGTCAGGATGATATTGGCCGGCTTAAGCCCCTTTTGGATCCTCTCCTTATTAATGGGATGCTCCTTTAAGATGCCGTATGCTTTTTTTGTGAATTCCCACAGGGCATCTGCTGTCTTCTGCGCCTTCTCACTGCCGTCCAAAGCCCTGGGGCCCGATACCTTCTTCCCCTCCTCCGTGGTACCGGGGTCCGTACAGCTGATAGCATCGCTTAATCCCTCTCCTCTGAGAACCACTGCAATCCGGTGCTCCGTCAGTTCTTTTGCCAGCACCCGGGTCCCGTCAGACAGCACCATGCCGTTTACGGCCTGTGCCAGAAACTCCGTACCCTGGCTGATTCGCCCGGCCCTGCGGTCCACCACCGCCATATCCTCTGTAACAGTTGCAAAATTTCCTCTGAACGCCACGTCCCCGTCCATCAGCTCCAGCCCACCACTGCTGGCCTCTAAGGGTCCCCTGCCTCTATACACCCTGCTGCTGTCATAGCCGAATATCTGCAGATGGCCCACATCCGTGCCCACGGGAATCCCCGGCGCAATGGGGTATACATTTCCGCACATACCCATTTGAAGCAGACGCTCCATATTAGGGGTGGAGGCGCTCTCAAGCGGCGTCATTCCCCCCAGCACCGGATCCGGTCTGTCTCCCAGGCCGTCCATGATGATTAATAATCCCTGTTTCTTTCTCATTATGAGTTGCCTCCCATCTTCTTTTTCGCAGCCAGTTCCTTTGCCTCCTTCAGCATCCCCTTATTTTTATACAGGAAATAAGCTGAAATCAGAATCGTGGCTCCCCACATGGACAGCGCCAGATTGCCTCCTGCTTTCTTTATATTCACCGTCATCTCACATTCCCGGCCAACGGGAACCTCCCCAAACACATAGGCGCCGTACTTTACGCCCTGGTCCGTAAATATGCCATACTCCTCCTCGGGGTCGTATCCAACGATTCCCGCCAGTTCATATCCCTCTGGCACCGCCAGTTCCAGGCTGTAGGAACCGATTGACACCGGTGCCGTGTTTACCATGGAATATGTAACTGCCTTCAGATTGCCCGGGGCTGTGCCGCTTGTCTTGGCCGCCTTCATCTTGTAAGTCCCTTCCTGGTGCCAGTTCAGGGTAAGTTCCACCGGAAAATCCGCCTCATCAAAATCCGCTACCAGATAAGATGTCATGCCTGAATGCTGCTCCTTCGGTTCACCCTTAAGGGTACCTGCCCCTTCCTGGACAGACACCAGCTCTGCATCCTGGTACATTGGTACTGCCAGACGTCCCTGGCTGTCGGTCACGCCTTTTATATGGGAGATAACAGCTGCATCCTCCCCCTCCGGCGCCAACCTGTCCGCCATCTCTATCATGGTTCCCAGCTGCGCACCGCCCGGTTCCCCACTGCCTGATTCCTCCGCCATGGCAGTGACCGCAAGGCCCATGCTGAGTGCTGCTGCCACCATAAACGTAATATATCCTTTTCCCTTCATATTGACCTCCTACATAATCCCTATCATTTTAAACCAGGTAAATGACGCCGCCACCATAATGCCCCATTTTGCCAGCAGGGTCAGGACACCGTATGTCATTTCCTCCAGGACCGTGAATTTTCCTGTGCTGTAATATGTCAGGTTCACCTTGCTGTGAGGCGGAAGCGTGATGGTATCGCATATCATGAAGGACGCCGGCAGGGCCAGGGCCACAGGATTGAATCCCGCCACCTGCGCAATGGATATAATGGTGGGAATCAGAATGATGGTACGAACCGTCTTGCTGGTGAACACAAAGTGGGAGAAGCTTGCAATAAAAATAATTACCGCGTAAAGAACCATGAAGCTCATATGCTCCACTCCCAGCTTGTCAAACACGCTGTTTAAGACCCAGGTAGCCACGCCTGTATCGTCCAGGGCCAGCCCTCCCGCATAAGCGCCGCAGCTGAAAATCATCAGATCCCAGGGTATCTTTGCTTCCTTCCAGGTCAATATCCCTACATGGGGCATGAGGAAGATGGCTGCCGACACAATGGCTACCACAACCAGGGATATGTCGAAACCAAACATGGCTCCATGGTACTCGTCTGTTGCCCACAAAAAGATGGTGATAAGAAAGATAATCAGGGCCCGCACTTCCACTCCGTTCATTTTTCCCAGTCCCTTGTACTCTTCCTCCAGGGCCGTCATCTTCTCCGCGGAAGCAGAACGGTTTCCCGTCTTAAAGAGCATTTTTCCGATAAGGAAGCTGGCTGCCAGTGTGATAATGGCAACCGGAGCAGAGGCAATGAACCACTTCATCCAGGAAATCTCCGTACCTGTCAGGTCCTTGATAAAGCTGATAGCCAGAATCTGGGAGGATGTAGCCGTCACAATGGCTCCGGTGGAAAGGTTGTTGGCCTGTATCCCCTGCAATGCCATAAGCTTTCCAAAATTCCGGTCTTGGGGCGTAGTGTTTCCCACCTCAAAGACCTCCATAATCATCATGACAATGGGAAGAAGCATCACAGCCCTGGCTGTTGTGGACGGCACCACAAAGGCAATGAGGAAATTGGTTACCATCAGCACAATCAGCACTGTGTTGACGCTCTTTCCAAACCGCGTGACCAGAAACAATGCCAGACGTTTTGCAAGTCCGCTCTTTTCCATGCCCGAAGCAATGACAAAGGCTGCTATCATCAGCCAGATTACTTCATAGCCAAACACGCCCAGGGTGGCTTTTTCTGTCCAGGCCCCTGCTGCCGGAAGCAGAAAAATCACAATCAGTGAAGTTACATAGTTTGGAATCCCGTTGCTCACCCACAGAATCAGTGCAAACGCAAAGATGCCCATGGCCATCTTGCCTGAATAGGACAGTCCCGCGGGAGTCCTCATGGTCCAAATCAGCGTCAGTGCCACCAACGCTGCCGGTAGCCCGAAATACGCCATGCGCATTTCAAAAGGGCTTTTCTGTTTTTTTACCTTTGCCGGTACGCTGCTCAAAATACCCACTCTCCTTTTTGTACCGTCTCCGGTACTCTGTTTGATTTTGTATTGCTTTGATGTTACCATTGTAGTCTTAATCCCTGGTCAGATCCAATCAATAATCCTTATATCCTGTCATAACAGAACGTTATAGTTACCATTTTAGTCCCGCCTCCCATAAGACTTCTTTATAGTTGGCTTTTTCCCTTTGATTTCTCATTAAAAATCCTATACTTTTTCCTCTGTTTCCGCTAAAATACAATTAATAATGTTTATGGATTGGAGGAAACACACATGGATTTGGAATCCTTGGAGAGTTTTCTGGAGGTGGAGAAGCATAAGAATTTCACAAAAGCGGCAGAAAGCCTGTTCTGTACCCAGGCAGCGGTCTCCATGCGCATCAAGCGACTGGAAACAGCCCTGGAATGCGGCCTGTTCAAACGCTGCGGCCGGCGTGTGGAGCTGACCAGAGAGGGAGAGATTTTCCTGCCCTATGCCAGGCAGATGGTGAATACCTGGAAGTCTGCGTCGGAACACCTGTTGCAGACCAGGCTGATGGAGGAAAGCGAGATACGGATCACCTCCTCCAGCACGCCCGGAACCTACATCATACCCTCGCTGATTTACCTGTTCCGCCAGTCCTATCCCTACATAACAGTGATCAACCACATCCAGTACACCCGCAGCGCCATATCAGATGTGATTGGGGGAAATTTCTCCCTGGGCATTATCTCCCAGCCCGCCTCGGTGGGCACGGACGTGCTTTGCTGCGAGCCGCTGATGGAGGACCCCCTTGTGCTGGTAGTCCATCCCCAGCACCCGTGGGCGGAAAAAAGGGGGATTCTCTTTAAAGAAATCACGGAAGAAACCTTGCTGATATCCAATCCCAATACGTCCCTGGTGAATTATCTGGAAAAGGAGGGCCGCCTTTCCTTAGAACCTTCCAGGCTTTATGTGGCCGGCAACATCGAGGCCATCAAACGCGGGATACGCAACCACCAGGGAATTTCCATCATGTCTGAGTATGCGGTGCGCCAGGAACTGGAGCTGGGCCTTTTAAAGCAGGTTCCCCTTCTGGATCATCCGGGACTGAAGCGGCAGCTCTATACCATTTTCCGTAAGGATACCCGGTTTAAACTGTCCACCAGTCTGTTTTTGGAATTTTTCAGGAAGGCCGCGGAGGATAACCGGCTTCTGTCCCAGTTATAGACAGGTTCATGCTTCCATACTTAACCATCAGTTAAGAAAATCCTCCCGCTGTTTAACGGCGCCTCCATTGTGCAGCGCCGTTCTATGGTTTATACTAACCATATCCGGCCGGACAAATATGTTTTAGCGAAGGAGAGATTATAAGATGGATATAAAACTAGGTCCGCGCATTGCGTCACTGCGCAGAGCCAAATCCATGACGCAGGAGCAGCTGGCCCTTTCCCTGGGCGTATCGCCTCCTGCTGTCAGCAAATGGGAGACAGGCGCCTCCTGCCCGGACATTTCACTTTTATGCCCTCTGGCCCGCGCTCTGGAAACCAATGTGGATACCCTGCTGCAGTTTGAGGAAACTCTTACAGAAGAACAGATTGACGCCCGGCTGAACGAAATCGTTGAGACAGCCAGAAACCATGGGTATGAAGCTGCGGACGGCATGGTACAGTCACTTCTGCATACCTATCCCTCAAGTATCCCCTTAAAGTCCAGGGCAGTTACCCTGTTTGACCTGTTCGCGATGCTGTTTCCCGCCCAGCCCCAAGAGATTAGGAATGGCTGGACGAAACAGAAGAAACAGCTTTTAGAGGACGTGCGGGCAAGCGGCGCCGCTGCCTGCTGGCAGGCGGCAGTATCCCACCTGGCCTCCATCGCCATTTCGGAAGGCGAGCTGGAGAAGGCAGAGAGCCTTTTAAAGGAACTGCCCCAGCACACCACTGACTCCACCTCTATCTGGGCCATGCTGTACCTGAAAAAAGGAGAAGCTTCCCAGGCATTGGAGGTCATACAGAAACGCCTGTATGTGCTGACACGCCAGGTACAAAACTTCCTGATTCAGATGATGAACCCGGAAATGACCCCAGACACCGCAAGGACACTGGAACTGTGCGTTATTTACCGCCAGCTGGAGGAGCTGCTGGGCGTTGGAAACGGCATGAGTCCCGGCTTCTTTGCCCAGGCTTACCAGCGGGCCGGACAAGACCAGCAGGCGTTGGACAGCATGATTCAGTTTGTGGACGCCATCACCGGCACTGTCCAGAAGCCCAATCCCATCCTGTTCTCTCCTGCGGTAAAGATAGACGGGGAACATCCTGCCGCCACAAAGGAAATGCGTGAATTGTTCCTGAAGAGTCTGCTGGATGATGGGTATTATAAACAGTTTCATGATAATAAACGGTTTATGGACGCAGTGGATAAGCTCAGGGGTAGTATTCAGGAAGACACAGCCTGAGCATCTTATATGGAAAAAGGACAGCCGCTTGGTAAAAATACCTGTCAGGCTGTCCTTTATACATTTTTTATATCATCACTGCACATCTTCCACCCAGCACATCTTGGCGGACTTCTCAATATGAGCCCTCATGACTGCTTCCGCTTCATCCGGATCTCCTCGTTTCAGGCTGTCAATGATTCTCTTGTGGAATTCAATTCCATCCTGGTGTCCCTCCTGCTGCGTTACAATTCCTCTCAGCAGAATTGTCTTCCAAAGACTCACCATGGAGTTAATGAAACAAATCAGCAGCGGATTTCCGGTTGCCTCGGCTATACAGATATGAAACTGGATGTCATAGTCAATGCGTTTATCCCATACATCCTTACTTTCAATCATTCCCTGCAGATACTGTTCCAGCTTCTCAAAATCCAAATCATCCTTTTTTTCAGCCACAACCCTGCTGGCATAGGGCTCCAGCAGCTTGCGCATCTCATATACATCCATATATCCGATATCATCCAGCCGCAGCATGCGGTTGAGAATCTCTGTAACACTTCCGCTTTCAGGCTTTGCTATAAAGGTGCCTTCACCGTTCTTCTGCACAATCAGCTGTCTTTCCTTAAGCAGTTTCAAAGATTCTCTCATGACATTACGGCTGATTCCGAATTTCAATGCCAGCTCCTGCTCACTTGGAAGCCGTTCCCCCTGCCGCAGCGAATTACTCAGAATCATGTCCTCCATACGGTCAGCCACTGTCTCATATAAATTTTTCTTCTTTACTTTGAAATCCAGATCTTCCATATACATTACCCATCTCTATCTTATTATTCTAAAAACCCCGGCGGTTACATGTCCCCCTCCTACTTATCTTAATACAACAACAGAAAAGTTACAAGAATTTTATCGGCCAAAGAGTCTCGGCAGCCACATAATGACATCCGGCACAAACGTTACAAGTATCAGCACCAGGACCATCACAAAAACCATGGGCATGACTTCTTTTATGATGGTGTTCATCTTCTCTCCGCTGATTCCTGTCACAATAAATAATAGCATGCCAAATGGCGGTGTACAAAGTCCAATCATGGTATTCAGCGTAAACACCACCCCGAAATGAACCATGTCGATACCAAAGGACTGGGCTATCGGACATAGGATAGGCAGCAATACCAGCTGTAAAACAGCTGAATCCAGCAGCATCCCCAGTATGAACAGCAGTATGTTGACAAAAACAAGAAAGGAAACCTTTGTGGTGGCAAAAGACAGAATCAGATTTCCTGCCAGAGACGGAAGATTCTCCACTGCAATCACATAAGAAAACACATAAGCAGCACCCAGCATAATGCCAATCTGTCCCGTAGACTTCACCGTATTCTTCAATACCTGGATAAACTCTGACAGTGTTATGGAACGGTACGCAAAAACGGATATGAGCAGGGCGTATAGGGCTGCCACTGCCCCGGCCTCTGTGGCAGTCATGATGCCTGTATAAATTCCCATCAGAAGGATGATGGGGGTTAGGAGGGCAGGAACCGCGCTCACCGTCATTTTGATGAATTCCATCCCGGCATATTTTCTTCCGCTGGGATAATTTCTCTTATTAGCAATATAGCAGACATAAATACACAGAGCCAGGGCCAGTATAATTCCAGGCACCATGCCTGCCAGAAACAGGTTGCCGATGGATGCGCCTGCAATGACCCCGTATATTACCAGGGGGATGCTGGGAGGGAAGATGGGGCCTATTACAGCGGAACCAGCTGTTATGGCTGCGCTAAACCCGTCATCATATCCCTCCTTTCGCATGGCCTCAATTTCCATGATTCCAAGTCCCGATGCATCAGCCACCGCGGAACCTGTCATTCCTGAAAATATCAGGGATGCAATGACATTCACATGTCCCAGGCCGCCCTTCCACCGGCCCACCAGAACCTTGGAAAAGTCAAATATCTTATCCGTTACCTTGCTGGAATTCATGATATTCGCAGCAAAGATAAAAAGCGGGACTGCCAGCAGAATAAAGTTATTGTACATCTTACTGGTAAAAATTTCCACCACCACACTGGGGTCCATACCTTTCACAGCCAGATAGAGCGTGGAGGATATAATCATTCCTATGGCTATCGGCATCCTGATGACAAAACACACCACCAGCAAACCAAGGGAAATCATCATGGCATGGCTCATACTGCCTTTCCTCCTTTCCGAAATTCCTTATAACAGCCTGCCAGGTCCCCGCAGTACCGGACAATGGTAATAATCTGAAACACGAAAAATCCCAGATATACAAATCCCAGAGGAACCTTGAAAACCGTGCTGTACCTGGTAAAATAAAACCTGTAAAACTCCAGTGCCGACGGTACCAGATAGACCAGCAGGCCAACTATCAGGATATCCTGAAGGAAACGGAACAGCCTCCTGACCTTCTCCCCCACAAGTTCATAAATTACAGAAAAAACAATATTATCATCTGTCCGCTGTGCATAGCAGCATCCCAACGTAATAATCCATACATAGGAAATCTGCGCCAGCTCATAAGGCCATACCAGGGGATTATTAAATATGTATCTGGATATAATCTGCAGGATGAATGCCACAAACAGCAGAATAAACCAGCACATAGGCATGTAAATCTCTATAAAATCCATGACAGCCTGAAAGCATTTCTTCCATACGTCCATTCAGAATACCTCTCATTAATATTTCAAATCCTTTATCTGATGATACAATTCCATATCCCAATCTTTTACCATATCCTTGTCGTTCAAATAATAGTTCTCAGAATACTCCATGAACGCATTCAGGTCCGGTTCAATAACCGTTAATCCCTGCTCCTTCAGGAACGTAATTGCTTCCTGTTCCTGCTTCAGGTTTGCCTCATCGCACCACGCTGTGGCTGTCTTAACTGCCTCTGTCATGATATCCCTGTATTCCTGGGGAAGAGACTGCCATTTCTCCTCATTGATTGCGATGCACATAGGCTCAATCACATGACCTGTAAGAACAATCTGGCTGGTCACCTCATACCATTTCTGTGCAATGGTGGTAGGCAGAGGATTCTCCTGTCCGTCAATGGCGCCTGTCTGAAGTCCCTGGTATATTTCTGCGTAAGCCATAGGTGTGGGATTAGCCCCCAGCGCCTTCCCCATAAAGAGCCATGCAGAAGAATTAGGCATCCTTAAATTGACACCGTTTAAATCTTCCGGTTTTGTAATCTCTCTGCCAATATCCCTCATATCCAGATGGCGGGCTCCGCAGTAAAGTGCTGACAGCCAGCGCACATTTAATTTCTCAGCCACATCATCCGCTACCTTCTGGCCAATCTCTCCATCCATAACTGCCCTCATGTGCTGTTCATTCTGAAAAATATAGGCTGCCGTAAACATAGTCAGGTACGGCATCTGGTCGGATATCAGGAACGGTGAGCTGAACATCATGTCAAGGCTTCCCCTGGCAACAGCATCCACCTCTCCCTCTTGGGTCATCAGGCTTCCGTTTTCGTGGATTTCCATTGTAAATTTACCATTGGTTTTTTCTGATATCTCATCTGCTATCATATGCATGGCCTTTACATAATTTACATCGCCGCTGGACTGTGTGGAAAATACCAGCTTTACCTCCGGCAGCTCTGCGCCCGCATCTGTCTGCGGCTGCTCTGAGGCATCAGGGGCTGCTTCTGTCTTTGCCTGCGCCTGCGATGGGCTCTTTGTCTCAGATGTCTTTTGGCCGCACGCAGCCAGACCTGCGGTCATTGCAAGCACTAATGCGATACTAATTATGCGTTTCTTCATAGCGTTTATCCTCCCTATTTTGCCTGAATCTGTCTCAACATGTTTAGTTCCTTTCGGGCGCCGTCCATAATATGTACATAATCTGAACCAGCCGATATCACGTTAATGCCCTTTTCATGCCAGTAGCGTATGATTTCCGGGTCATCGCTGCCTGTGGATACGCCGGAAGACTTTCCGCTCTCATTGATGATCGCCACCGCCTCATCAACCAGGCTGCTGGTATGGTCCTCAAATACACGGTTCAGCTCCCCTATGGAGCCGGACAAGTCGCAGGGCCCCAGAATAAAGCAGTCCACATAAGGGTTCTTGACCATTTCTTTCAGATTCTTTACTGCTGTCTTTGTCTCAATCTGTACACACCGGACCAGCTGCTGCCTGGATGACTCTATAAATGAATCCGCATCATCCAGCCCGTACCTCACTGCCCGCAAGGGGCCAAATCCCCTAATCCCATAAGGCGGATACAGGGTGGCCTGCATGGCAGCGTCCAGCTCCTGGGCTGTATTGACCATCGGAATGATGATTCCCGTAGGGCCCATCTCCAGCACTCTTTTTGCCAATACCTGGTTATTCCATGGAATACGAACCAGTGTATCCGTACCGCCTGCCTTTGCACCCATCAGATGGTACAGCAGCACCTGGTAATCAATGGCTGTGTGCTCGGTGTCAATCCACAAAAAATCATATCCCAATCCGGCACACATCTCACTGATACAGGGTTCTGTCAGGCATATATGCATCCCTGACAATTCATCCCTGTCTCTCAGCTTCTCCTTTAAAGTTTTCATGTTTACCTCCTCCAATGTACTTACGGCATTAGCTATACAGCTATACTACTAGTATATAGCTATACAGCTTTTTGTCAAGTAATGATGTGTGACTTTATTTAAATCCAGCATTTTACCCCAACTATTTTGTGCACTTTTACCACAACAGCCATCCTTCAATCGAGTAGGAGGCGGTGATTAACCGCCGTCCTCTCACACCACCGTGCGTACCGTTCGGTACACGGCGGTTTCAACAGTTGACGTGCACTGACTGATAAGCTGTGGCTAAATCATAAAAGCCACTGCTTATCAGTCTTTCTTTTGTCATTGCCATATTTACCGCTACCGTTTGCGTGGTAAACCAATATCCTCTCCGGCTGTTTCCTGCCTGCCATGCCAAATCTTCCGGCACTCCCATTTTCCGCAGGTTCTTCACCTTGGTTCTCGGTTTCTTCCATTGTTTCCATATACACATTCGGATTCTGTGGTATAGCCACTTATTGAGTTCTTCTATTCGGTTCTTCATTTCCGCAATCCCGTAATAATTCAGCCAGCCACACTTATACACTTTTATCTTTGCTAATGCAGGGCGTATGCTCTGAACAGACCTTCGGGAACTAAGTTCTTTCAGCTTTGACTTCATTTTCTTCCATGACTTTCCATGAACCCGGACATATATGCCCTTTCCGTTCTTTCCCAATGTAAAGCCAAGGAATTTAAAAGTTCGGATTGCAAACACGCTGACTACACGGCTTTTCTCTTGGTTCACTTTCAATTTCAGCGGCCCTTCCAGATATTTCGTGCTCGTCTCCATCAGTCTCTTGGCAGCTCTCTCGCTTTTCGCCAGCAGCACGATGTCGTCCGCGTAACGGACAAATACAATTCCACGCTTCTGATACTCCTGGTCAAACTCATTCAGATAGATGTTTGCCAGCAGGGGGGAAAGATTTCCTCCTTGCGGCGAACCTTCTTCTGTTTCCATGACTACTCCGTTTTCCATCACGCCACTCTTTAAGTACCTCTTAATCCACTGGATTACCCTTTCGTCCCTCACATTTCTGCGCAGGATATTCAGGAGTATCTCATGGTTCAGGGTATCAAAGTATTTCGACAAGTCCAATGCTACCCCATGGATATATCCCTGCTCTGCATACTCTTTCACCTTCTGAATGGCATCTTTCGCGCTTCTTCCCGGGCGATAACCGTAACTGTTCTCCGAGACCAACGGCTCGTAGACCGGTGTAAGGCGCTGTGTTATGGCCTGTTGGAAAATGCGGTCTTTTACGGTTGGAATACCCAGCTTTCGTATTCCACCGTCTGGCTTGGGAATCTCCACTCGTCTTACCGGGTCGGGGGTGTACTTTCCCCTTCTGATTCTCTCGACACCTCACGATGAACACCCCTGCCTTCGGCTATATCCTTCCCACCACCGGGCGGATTCCGGACTTTCACCAGTTAGAGACGTGCGCCGCCGGGCGCACTGAAAAAACCGCCGCTCCCAATCACTGAGAGCGGCGGTCCGCATCATTCCCGATAAAATCCCATCCTCTCACCAAAGATGTCTTATCAGGAATTCTTATTCATTTTCCTTCCGGAATTTTTTACTCTTAAACACATACACATGGGCAGCCAATGTGACTCCGAACACAACCAGCAGTATGTTTTCCGCCACATCCGGAAACCGGTTCATGCCCACTCCTAAGCTGCATGCAGCATCCACAAGGAATATCCACTTTTCCACCTGAAACACCTTATCCAGGTTGTAGTCCTCCTTTTTGGTGGAGCCCATAAACATGAGAAAATCCTTTCCTGTAAAGAGACATATACCCTCTGCCAGGCACAGAGCCCCCATAAACATATACAATGTATCCATCTTCCGGTCCTTATGCCTTTACTGTACTTGTATGATTCTGCTCCACAAACCTGCGGATGTTGGAAGCATTGGCAAACTTCTGCACGATGCCGTCACTGACAATCACCAGGGTAGGCGCCTGCATGATGCCGAATTTTTCCGCCAAGTCAGGACGCTCCTCCGCATCAATAATCTGGTAATCCTGTCCCTTTAAGAACTCCTTTGCCGATACGCAGTTGGGGCAGGTCTTGGTGGTAAAGAGATACAGGTGAGTCAAGGCGCCTCCCTTCTCCTTCCCCTGATGGGAACTCTCTGTTCTGGCAATGTCCGTCCTCTCCCTGGTATCTGCCGTGATTCTGGACACGCCATGCTTTAACTGGGATTGGCCTATGTTGTAGTTGGTACGGTTCTTGTATTCCTGGGTCTTGCCTTCGTTCCAGTTCTGGACCGGACGGTAATAGCCGGTAATACGGCTGTAGACCTCTGCCTTCTCCCCGCAGATTGGACAGGTAAAATGCTCCCCAATCAAGTATCCGTGGCACTTGCAGATGGAATAGGTAGGCGACAATGTATAGTAAGGCAGCTTGTAGTTCTCAGCAACCGTGCGCACCAGATTGGCCGCGGCCTTCCAGTCAGGCATCTTCTCGCCCAGGAACGCGTGGAACACAGTTCCTGATGTATACAGGGTCTGAAGCTCATCCTGGATGTCCAAAGCGTCAAATACATCCTCCGTATAATCCACGGGAAGATGGGAACTGTTGGTGTAATACGGCGTATCCCCCTCTTCTCCGGCAGTGATAATGTCGGGATAGCGCTGCTTGTCATGCTTGGCCAGACGGTAGGTGGTGGACTCAGCCGGCGTAGCCTCCAGGTTGTAAAGGTCGCCGTACAGCTCCTGGTAATCCGACAGGCGTTCCCTCATGTGGTTCAGCACGTTCTTGGTAAACTCCTGGCACTCCCTGTGAGTCATATCCTTTCTGACCCATCTGGCATTGAGGCCTGCCTCGTTCATGCCTATGAGACCGATGGTGGAAAAATGGTTCTCAAAGGTGCCCAGATATCTCTTGGTGTAGGGATACAGCCCCTGGTTCAAAAGCTTTGTTATGACCTGGCGCTTGGTCTTTAAGGAACGGGCAGACACATCCATCATGTGGTCCAGCCTTGCATAGAAGTCAGCCTCGTCCTTGGCCTGGTAAGCGATTCTTGGCATGTTGATGGTCACCACGCCCACGGAACCGGTGCTCTCGCCGGAGCCGAAGAATCCGCCTGTCTTCTTGCGCAGCTCCCTGAGGTCCAGACGGAGACGGCAGCACATGCTGCGGACATCGCTTGGCTGCATATCACTGTTGATATAGTTGGAGAAGTAGGGCGTTCCGTACTTGGATGTCATCTCAAACAGAAGCCGGTTGTTCTCTGTATCTGACCAGTCAAATTCATTGGTAATGGAATAGGTGGGGATGGGGTACTGGAACCCGCGTCCGTTGGCATCACCTTCAATCATAGTCTCGATGAATGCCTTGTTAATCAGGTCCATCTCTTTTTTGCAGTCTTTATACTTAAAGTCCGTCTCTCTACCGCCGACAATGGCATTCATCTCTGCCATGTCATCCGGAACAGTCCAGTCCAGGGTGATGTTGGAGAAAGGTGCCTGGGTGCCCCAGCGGCTGGGGGTGTTCACTCCATAGATAAAGGACTCAATGCACTTTTTCACCTCCGGATAGCTTAAATTATCTGCTTTTACAAAGGGAGCAAGGTATGTATCAAAGGAAGAAAATGCCTGGGCTCCGGCCCATTCATTCTGCATGATTCCAAGGAAGTTGACCATCTGGTTGCAGAGCACGGACAGATGCTTTGCCGGCGAGGAGGTAATCTTTCCCGTGATGCCTCCCAGGCCTTCCATAAGGAGCTGCTTTAAGGACCAGCCCGCACAGTATCCGGTAAGCATGGACAAATCGTGGATGTGGATGTCCGCATTGCGGTGAGCTTCCGCTATCTCCTGGTCGTAAATTTCACTGAGCCAGTAGTTGGCAGTCACGGCCCCGGAGTTGCTGAGAATCAGCCCTCCCACGGAATAGGTAACCGTGGAATTCTCCTTTACGCGCCAGTCCTCCACCTTTACATAGCTGTTCACCACGTCCTTGTAATCCAGGATCGTGCTGTTCATGTTCCGTATCTTTTCCCGCTGCTTCCTATATAAAATGTAAGCCTTTGCCACATCTGTGTATCCGGTCTGTTCAAGGACATGCTCCACGCTGTCCTGGATTTCTTCCACAGAAATCCTTCCATCCTTCATCTTATTCTGAAAATCCGCAGTCACCCTTAAGGATAATAACTCCAGAATCTCATTGTTGTAATCTTTGGATGTTGCCCTGAATGCCTTTTTGATGGCCTCTGTTATCTTATTCAGACTAAACTCGGCAACTTCCCCATCCCTTTTAACTACCTGAATCATACCACTTGCTCCTTTCAACCCACGTACACTTTATTCGACCCTTTTTCCGCGTCTGGTAAACCCGGAATGATACAGCTGTTTCACAGCTGTGAAAACGCAGGGCCCGCTCCATGTGGAGCGAGCTACGCACCCATTATAGCAGATGGAAATACAAAACACAATATCTATGAATAACTTTTTATATTATCCCAGATATTGTGTCTTATTAACTGTACTTATAACTCTTTTTTCCAAATCCCTGCAAAACCTTATACCTGCGTGGTTTTTCGGACAGGGGGCATTTTTTATATTTCCAATTAAATTCAATTGGAATACAGCTTTCCGAAAAGCTCTGCCGGCACATATGCCTTTACTGCAATTCCATCCTCCTGGTATTCCTCCTCCAGAAGCTGACCGTACTTGCGGATGGTCTGGATACGCCCTGCCTGGCTGTATGGAAAAACTTTTTCCAACAGAATCCGCCTGCTGCGTATAATGGCCTGGAGCACCTTCTGCAGTTCTTCCAGTCCCTCTCCTGTCCTGGCCGATATCCTCACCTGGTAGTCTGATGAAAAATCCCTGGGAATCTGCATGACACCGCTGTTCTCCCCGGCCTCCAGCTCACGGAAACGGTCCACCTTATTGAACACGGTGACTATGGTCTTATCCACAATCTCCAGTTCCTCCAGCGTCTCCTTCACCACGTGCATCTGCATGTCCATCTGCGGATTGGAGCAGTCCACCACATGGAGGACGATATCGCTGTAGCGCGCCTCCTCCAGCGTACTCTTAAAGGCTTCAATCAGATGATGGGGAAGCTTGCGGATAAATCCCACGGTGTCTGTAAGCAGTATCTGCTGGCCATCCTCCAGGGTATAGCTCCTGGTGGTGGGGTCCAGGGTGGCAAAAAGCTTATCCTCCGCCAGGATTCCCGCCCCGGTCAGACGGTTGAGCAGGGTGGACTTTCCTGCATTGGTATAGCCCACAATCGCCGCGGAAAGAGCAAAATTCTTCTCTCTCTGCTGCCTGGTCACCTCCCGGTGGCGCTTCACATCAGCCAGTTCCTCTTTAAGCTGGCCGATTCGCTGATGGATAAGCCTGCGGTCTGTTTCCAGCTTTTTCTCACCGGGACCTCTGGTTCCTATGCCGCCTCCCAGACGGGACAAGGAATTGCGCATTCCCACCAGACGCACGGCCCTGTATTTTAACTGGGCCAGCTCCACCTGAATCTTGCCCTCTCTTGTGCTGGCCCGTGAAGCAAAGATATCCAGTATGACCATGGTCCTGTCCATGACCTTGGTGTCCAGAGCATCCTCCAGGTTCCTGAGCTGGGCCGGTGACAGCTCATCATCGCAGATAACGCCTGTGGCCCGGGTATCCCATAACAGCTCTCTCACCTCGTCTATCTTACCCTTCCCCAGATAGGTGCCCGGATGTACCCTTTCCCGGTTCTGGATGATTCTGGCCACAGTTACAGCCCCTGCCGTGGAGGCCAGCTCTTCCAGCTCATCCAGGGAAGCGGGCGTGTCCTCCTCCTCGGCAGTGCTCACCGCCACCAGTATTACCTTTTCCTGCAGTTCACTCAAATCAATTAATTCTGCCATTCCTACCTCGTTTTCAAAAATGCAATCTCATGCTCCGCATCTTCATTGGAGCCAAACTCCTTTACAAAGTCCTCAAATAATGCCAGGGCTTTGTCGTACTGCTGTAAGTGTTCGCAGGCAGCGGCCCGGTTATACGAAAGCTCCTTCAAAAGTTCCCTGAAGCCGTCTGCTTCTGCCGCGACAGCCGGCGCGTTTTCCCCGCCTGCCCCTTCCCCGGCGTCCCCATCCTTCGTTTCTTTTTTGTCCGTCTCCTTGCCTGTTTTCCGGTCTTTCTCCTGTAGAGCCACAGCCTGGGCAGCAGCCGCTACCTGGTACCCTTTGTCAAAAGAATCATAAGCACTCTGGTAATCCTCTGCAGCCATCTGGCATAGACCCATTTGATTATAGATTTCACCATGTTCCATCCCATCCTTCAGTGCGTCTTCATAAAGCGCCATGGCCTTATCGTATTCCTTCGCGTCCACACAGGCGCTTCCTGCGGCCAGCAGGGCCTCCTGCCTGCCGGGCACCGGCTTGTCCTTCTTATCCAGCGCCTTAGCCTCCTGGTAGCGCTCAAGGGCATTATCCGTATCTCCAAGCCGGGCATAGCAGCTGCTCTGCCTGTACATATACTCCGGTGTGTCCGGCTTCATCTCCAGAAGAAGGTCATAGGTGTGGATAGCCGCATTATAATCCTTTAACAGAAACTCTGCATCCGCCCTGTATAAGAGCACATCCCGGTTGAAATCCTCTGCTCCCTTGCCAGACTTTTCAAGAGCCGTATCAAAGGATCCGATGGCCCCTGCATAATCTCCTGCCTCCAGCTTCTCTATACCCTCTGCACGGAACTGGCGCTTCTTGGAGGTGGTCATATGCGCCACCAGCCGGAATGTTCCCGCTGCAATCAACCCCACGAGAAAGATGCAGACTGCCCACGCAATGACCGCCCTGATAATCCGGTTTCTCCTGCGGCGCCTGCGCGCTGCATTGGAAACCGGCCTTTTTCCTCCGTATCCGGGGTGCTGCCCCTTTGACTGGGGCCTGCGCCCGCTGCTGTATGACCTCTGTCCACGACTTCCCATATGTTTCTACCTACCTTGCATCCGTACTTCCAAAACCGCCGTTGCGCACATCACTGCATTCGTCGTCCGCGGTGATGCCGTAAGGAATGAAAATTCCCTGTGCAAATCCGGCGCCCTGTCCCAGCTCCACAGTCTTTCCCTCCCTGGAATCATTGGTCACCTTAATGAACATATGGCCTTCATTGTCTGAATAAAAATAATCGCTGTCAATGATTCCCACCGTGTTGTTCAGCTGGAGCCTGAATTTAAATCCCAGGCTGCTGCGCGGAAAAATCTGGAGCACCCAGCCAGTGTCAATCTCCGCCCTGACGCCGGTGGGGACCTTCATGCTCTCACCAGGGGCCAGGGTAAGGGGAACCGGAGTAAAGAAATCATATCCAGCGGAGCCGGAAGTGGCTCTGGCCGGAAGCCGGATCCCTTCATAAATATGTATTATCTCTTCCTCCGATGTATCCGGGAAAGCATCAGCCCAATCTGCCTTAAACTGTTCAAAACTAACTTTATGAAATTTCGCAATTCTCTGCATAATTTTCTCCTGTCTCTTTCATACTTTTACGTAACAGTCCATCCGATACTGCCTGTCCGTTTCTCTCAGTCAAGAAGATACGCCGTCTGAACTGTGGCACTTTTACAAGTCTATCATACTCCTATGGAATTTTCTACTTTATTTTTTATTCCTTCTTTATTAGAAACTTTGATATATTCATATTCATTACAATCATATAGGAACTTCACTTTTAGAAGTATTACACCGAACAGAGGGACATCTATGAAAATTTCCTACAATTCCCAGCCGCAGAGAAATCTCATTGGCAACCAGATTTTCAAGCTGCGCAAAAGCAGAAAACTATCCCAGAAGGAAATGGCTGCCCAGCTACAGGTGCAGGGCTATTATTTCAGCGAACTGACCATACTCAGAATAGAGAAGGGCAAACGTCTTGTGACGGACATTGAGCTTAAGATACTTTGCGATTATTTCCGCATCACCCCTAACGATCTGTTGGGATATGGTGATGGCGGCCGTCTGGTATAGCAATGCATTGTACGTGTATTTATGCATTATATAGTGAATTCCCCCACTACTACATTTCAGCCTAATGTTTTTTTCACCTCTGGGATACAATAATACAAAAGATTTTGTAGATAATAGACTATGGTGGTGAAAAACATGATGAGTTATGAGCTGGAGCGCATAGAAGAGCTTTGCAGAGAGCGGGGATGGAGTCATTACCGCCTGGCACTGGAGATGGATACTTCCCCCAATAATATAGGCAACCTGTTCAGACGTACCACGGTTCCCAGTATACCGACCATACGGCGTATCTGCGAAGTCATGGGGATAACCATGGCCCAGTTCTACAGCACCGACGGCATACAGGTTACCCTGAACGAACAGCAGAGGCGGATTATGGACCTGTATGATAAATTGGACCCTCTGGATAAATCAAAGGCAGAAGCCTACATGGAAGGACTGTCAGCCAAGGCAAAAGATATATAGCGGTAAAACGGCGGTTAAAAGCAGCCCCGGACCAGCGTATCGGAACTCCCTTACGCCGGCTGGGCTGCTTTTTTTCGTGTTTGTTATGTTTTTTTGCGCATTAATTTTGTTTTTTGTTTTTCTTACCTGTTTTTCTTACGGTCGTTCTCACTGGTAAAGGGATGAAAAATATCCATAAATTGGCAGTCCATCAGGATAAGCCATACCATAAGGCACGGTCCAAGAACATTTTCAGCCATCCCCCCATCAATGAAGGACCTTCATCAAAGCCAGGACCATCAGCAGGACGCCGCTAATCCAGGACAGGTCGCACCGGAAGCGTGAGGCCACCTTGCGCCCCAGCCACAGGCCGCCGTACATCATACATACTCCCACGGCAAATGACAGTGCCAGGGTTGCGGCCACAGGAATATCAAGCAGGGCTGCCATGGTTCCGGCCACCAGGCTGTCAATGGACATGGCCAGAGCCAGGAATACGGTCTCCTTCCATCCAAGGGACTGGGAGCCGTCCACGTCCGCCGCCATGGGGTCTCCGTAAATATTGACTATGACCTTCAGTCCAGACAGGGAAAAGCTGAGATTACGGCGGATACAGCAATGGCGGTTGATATAGGCCTTAATGCTGTAATCCAGGAACTTGATGAATCCCAGCAGAAACAGGCTTACAAAGCAGATAATCCTGGTCACATCCCCCGGAAGGACAGAGCTTATAACGTTTCCCAGCCCCAGGGCCAGCCCCAGGCATCCGCTGCATATACCGTTTAACAAAGCTACCTTTCCCCAGCCCACATGGACCCGGTTGGCTCCATATGCAAGGCTGGCCACAAAGGTATCTGTACAGAGAGCAAATACTAAAATCAGACTTCCAAGCATGATATCAACTTTTTCTTTTTATTTTAGTATATTCCTCATGTACTGCTTTGGGAATCTCCTCTGTGTACAAACACGGGGCATCAGGCTTCCGGTTCCCGGGCCACGGCTGTTTCCTCAGCCGTCGCGGCGGCTTCCATGGCAGTCCCGGCCGTCTCAGCGGCTTCCATGGCGGTCTCGGCCGTCTCAGCGGCTTCCATGGCGGTCTCGGCCGTCTCAGCGGTTTCCATGGCGGTCTCGGCCGTCTCAGCGGCTTCCCCAGATGCAGCCTCAACCGTCAGTTCCTCCAGCTTAAGCTGCAGCTCCTCCTCCACCTCCGCCTTGATCTCCGCTTCCTGCTCAGGACCCAAATCCGGCAAATCCTGGACCGATCCCACGCCGAACCTGCGCAGAAATTCCTCTGTGGTGGCAAAAAGAGCCGGCCGGCCGGGCGCGTCCAGGCGGCCCACCTCGTATACCAGGTTGTATTCCACCAGACGGTTCACCGCGTGGTCTGACTTGACGCCTCGTATCTTCTCAATCTCCATCTTGGTCACAGGCTGCTTATAGGCAATGATGGACAGGGTCTCAAGCACCACTTCCGTCAGCACCTGTTTTTTGGGGGCAGAGGCCACCCGTATCAGGTTTTCGTAGTAGGCTGCCTTGGTACACATCTGGTAGCTGTCCTCCAGCTGGGTTATCTCCATGCCGCTTCTGGCTGACCTGTACCGCTTTATCAGGCGCTCCACTGCCTTCCTGGCCACTTCTTCCGGCTGGCCGATGGATGCCGCCAGCTGGCGAAGCTCCACCGACCTTCCCATGGTAAAGAGCACTGCCTCTATAACCGCCTCCTGCTCTTTTTCATCCTCTGTAGGAGGAAAGGCAAGCTCCATCTGCCCTTCCTGCTCCTTTGCTTCTCTTTTCTCACTTCCGGCCAGCTTTCCGGTGCGGGTTTCAACCACGCCGGCTCCGGCCTCCAGGGCTTCTATTCTGTCTTTACTACTCATAAGATTCCATCCATCATCCTTCAAAATCACCCAGTTGGGCCAAATCCAGCTCCTCTTCCTCGCCTTCCTGCTCCAGGGTCTCTATGTCCATGTCCCCAAAGGTCTCCTCCTGGCTCAAATGAATCTTTCCTATCTTCATAAGCTCCAAAACCGCCAGGAAGGTAACCACCACCTCCAGCTTGTCCGGCTGTCCCTCCAGAAGTTCCCTGAAGCTGAATCTGCGCTTCCTCCTGGCGTAAAGAAGCACGTTTCCTATCTTCTGTTCCAGGCTTACGGGTTCCCTGTGTATGGTTCCGAAATTGCTCCGGATAGGGTCAATCTTGTCCTCCTTGCGCTTCATTACCTGCTCAAAGATTCTCTGGAGCTTAGCCAGCGTAAGTCCGTCAAGGAGCTTGTCCAGGTCCACCGGAGGCTCATATTTGGCAACCTCCGGCGGCAGGGTGGAGGGCTTATAGAGATGCTTTAGAGCCCCATCCTCCCTGTCAGCCAGTTCATCGGCCATCAGCCTGTACTTCTTATATTCCAGTAAGCGCATAACCAGCTCTGCCCTGGGGTCTATTTCCTCCCCTTCCTCATCCACTTCCTTGGGAAGGAGCATCTTAGCCTTAATGTCAAGCAGCGTGGCCGCCATTACCAGGAACTCGCTGACAATATTTAAGTCCTCCCGCTCCATATGGCGCACATAGTCCAGGTACTGGGCCGTGATTTCCACAATGGGAATATCATATATGTTTATCTTATTTTTCTCAATGAGGTGGAGCAGCAGATCCAAGGGACCTTCAAAATGCTCCAGCTTATAGGATATGGTTTCCATTCTTTCACCTGTAAGTGGCATTCATTTTATGGTTTTTTATGCCTGTCACGCCCTTCTCAAACGGATTAGCACCAGCTGGGGCCTGTTGTTCAGGCGGATGTTAATAGAGTGGGTTCCCAGTCCCCGGCTGACAATCATCCGCTTCCCGTCCCGTTCAAAATCCCCGGCGCACCAGGGTAAGAAAAACTGGTACTGGGGCGTCATGACTCCCCCCAGTCCCGGTATGCGGATGGTGCCTCCGTGAAAATGTCCGGCCAGAGTCAAATCCGCTCCCCAGCGGGCATAGGAATCAAAATACAGAGGGGAATGGGCCAGAAGAATGGTGAAGGGCTCCTCCTTGCAGTCAGACGGTCCTTTGCCCAGTTTCCGTTCCAGATAGCCCGGGGGCATGGGCGGCACCTTCTGGTACAGGGCCTTCCGGTAGAAACAGGGGGCTAAATCCAGACCGGCAATCCTTAAGTCCCTTCCCAGAAAAGCACAGCTGTCCTCCAGGTAGCTGACGCCCATGGCGGTCATGGCATCCCTGTACTCCTCGTAGAGGTCCCCGTATAAGCTGCGCTCCCACACCATGCGGTTCTCATGGTTTCCGTTGCCGCAGTAAACCGGATAGCTGGCTGCCAGCTGGCGGAACAGCTTCAGCGGGACCTTTATGTCCCGCTTTCCCTTGCAGACCATCATATCTCCGCCGGATAATACCGCGTCCGGATTCAGACGGTGAATCGCTGCCACCAGTTCCCCGTTGTCCCGGCCAAACTCGTTATTGTGAAGGTCGGACAGGAATATCAGGTTCCTGTCCCTTTCCAGTTTAGGGGAAATGATCTCTGTCACTTCCACTGAAAAATGCTTTTTTTCGTACTCGGACCGTAGCATACAGGCAGCGCCTGCCGCTGCGGCCAGGGAAACGGCTTCTTTCCACATATAATTCATTCCTTTATTAGATGACAGCTTCTTTTCCGGGGCTGCTATGGCTGCTTTAATGACAGACTGCCGTTCTCAAAAAGGCCGATGACATCTGTAAGACTGTCACAGCAGGCGGTCAGCAGATTCCGGATTTCTTCATCCGGCTGGTCCTGGTCAGGTATCATCACTGGATTAAAACCGCCTGCTGCGGCTGCCTTGATTCCGTTAAAGCTGTCTTCCAGGACAACGCATGCCCCGGGATCCACCCCCAGCCGCCGGGCTGCCAGCAGGAAGATGGCCGGGTTTGGCTTTGCTTCCTTCACCATGTCCCCGTATATGTAATCGTCAAAATACTTCTCCACGCCGGCTCCCCTGACATTGCCCTGGGTCCAGCTTTCACTGCTGGCCGTGGCCACGGCTGTCTTTATGTTGTGGTCTTTCAGGTATATAAGCAGTTCCTTAAGGCCCTTTTTTACCGGGACGCCATGCTCCGCAATCCAGCGGTAGGAGTATTGGCGCTTCTCTTCCCGGAACCTGTCATAGTCCTTCATGGCCTCCTCACCGAACTGCTGTGTGCAGACCTGTTTTACCTTGTCAGGTTTGCATCCCCGGATTCCCCGCAGGAAATTGCCGTCCACATGGATTCCGTATTTAGGTCCTACTTCAAACCAGGATGTGGCGGCCAGGCTTTCCGTGTCAAACATAAGTCCGTCCTGGTCGAATATGACTGCTTGAATTGGATTTGGCATATATCTGTTCTCCTTAATAGGTGGTAATCAGTTTTCAGTCTCATTTGCAAAGCGCGGCCGGCCCTGATTTGGCTGTGTTCCTTCAGGGCCCCGGGCTTTGCCTGCGTGGACATTATACCACCCACTCACCCTCTTTGTAAAATCTTATTTTGTCTGTGGGCTACTTTGCCTGCTTATTCTTCTGCATATTATCCTGCAGATACCACGGCGCCAGCTCCTTGCGGGCAAAATAGCCCTGGTCGTGACGGCATACAGGACAGTACTGAGGGGGTTCTTCTCCTTCATATATATATCCGCAGTTGGTGCAGATCCAGGTCTCCTTCTGAGGGCTCACATACAGGTTCCCGGCTCCCAGCAGATCTGCCAGATACTGGAAACGCTCACCGTGGGTCTTCTCAATCTCCGCAATCATGCGGAAGGTGGCTGCAATCTGGGAAAAGCCTTCCTTCTGCGCAATGTCTCCAAAGGATTTGTACACCACGTCATGCTCCTCGTATTCGTTGTGTGCGGCCGCATTCAGCTGGGCCAGGGTATTCTTTTCCAAATCCACCGGATAACCTCCGTCTATGAATATGGTTTCCTTATCTAACGGCTTCAGATAGTCATAAAATATTTCCGCATGTTCCTTTTCCTGGTCTGCAGTGTAGCGGAATACCGCCTCCACCATGGGCATCTTCTGCTCCTTTGCCAGCCCCGCCGCAAAGGTATAACGGTTCCTGGCCTGGCTCTCTCCCGCAAAGGCTCTCATAAGATTCTTAGCTGTCTCGCTGGTCTTAAAATCAGTCATGGATTTTCCTCCTAATTATATATGAAAACAGTGTGACATATGGTCATTCCTACTATTCCCATTCTTCTCTCTTTTATTCCCATTTCTGCCAATCCTCCTTGTATTTATACCCGCTTCATGGTATAATCCATTTATTGATAATAGCCACTGAAAAGCCCGGTTTTACGGACTTTAACAGCCAAAAGGAGGATAAGCCATGATACGCTATGACCGGCTGTGGGCAACCATGGAAGCCCAGGGCATGACTCAGTACAGACTGATCAAACATTATAATTTCAGCGCGGGCCAGATAGGACGGCTGAAAAAAAACATGCATGTATCCACCCACACCCTGGATACCCTCTGCACACTGCTGGGCTGTGATATCAGCGATATCATAGAGTACATCCCGGAAGGGAGTCCCGCCCCGGAGGAACCTTCTGTCCCCGAAGCCGGTTCCGCGGAAAAGGAGACATCCTCCAAATCCAGAAAATCCGACTCCCCCAAAGGCGATAAGCCAAAGAAGTCTGAACCCAAGAAATCCGCGAAATCAAAAAAGGGCGATAAAAAGGCGGCCAAGGAAGGAAAAGAGGGAAAAAAGGGGAAGGAAGGCAAGAAGAACAAGTAAAATATATTCTCCCAACACAAGGAACAGGGGTGGATGCTGGTCTGTCTGCATCCACCCCTGCGCACGTCACACGCTCTGCACTGGAAGTCCAAAAAGCCTTCCGGCATTCTCTCCCATGATTTTTCTTCTCACTTCTTCATCATACCCGGAAAGCATCCTGTCATATTCCCTAATTACATCTGCCGCATCATAAAATGGCGTGTCTGAACCAAACAGGATTCTGTCAGGTCCCAGCGTATCAATGGCCGCCTTTACTTTGGCTGCAGGTATGGCGCTTCCCACCAGATACATATTGGGATTACGGGCCGCTGTTTCGATAACCCTTTGGCTCACATCAGGTTCACCTGCCCCTCCCATATGCACCATAAGAAACTTAGTGTCCGGAAATGCCCTGGCTGCCCGCTCCGCCCGGATAGGATCCGTAAAATCAGGATAGTCCGCTCCGATATGAAACGCTATCATACCATTGCGGGCCGCAACTACTTCCATGACAGACATGGCTTCCGGACAGTCTATATAATACTCATTCTGCGCCCCGTTCAGCTTTACGCCCGCGCACCCATACTCCTCCAGGCATAACCGGGCGTCTTCCCTGGCTTTTTCAGCCCCTTCCCGTATATTGGCCCAGCCAAAGGGAACTATTCTCTTGTTTTTCTGTGCCTCCCTTCCTATATACCGGTTGCTCTCCGTCACATCCACCACTCCCTGCGGCAGCAGCCAGACTATGGCATGAGCCACCCCGGCGCGTTCCATCCGTTCTTCCCACTGACAGGCATTTATGCTTTTATCAAAATTACTATAAGGCGAAACATGTGTATCCGCGTCAAATATGTATCTCTTTTCCATTGCCTCTCCTTACTGTCTCTGGTCCATCTGTGCCAATAGCTGAATTACATGGGCTGTCCTTTCGTCTGTATCGCCTGCCGCCTCCAAGAATGCCTTCAGAAGATCCTTCGCCAGCCACTCTCCCACCACCTTTTCGCCAATGCACATCACATTTACATGATCGTGCTCCACACATTGATGGGCACACTGGTAATCATGGACAATGGACGCCCTGATTCCGGGTATTTTGTTGCACGCAACCGAAGCACCCACTCCGGTTCCGCAAAACATAATACCGCGTTCCGCCGTCCCTTCAAGAACCGGCCGGCACACAGCCCTTGCCACCTCCGGAAAAAAGACTACATCCTCCGCTCCATTGTTCCCGTTGTCGATGATTGTATGTCCCAGTGATTCCAGATACGGAATCATCTTTACCTTCAGTCCATAACCGGCATGATCACTTCCCACCGAAATTACCATATTCCATTTCTCCTTCCAAATTATGCGGCCCCTATCTGGATTTACCCAAATACGCCTCCGTTACACGCTTATCATTTATCAAATCCTTTGATTTTCCGGACAGTGATATATTCCCGCGTTCCAGTATATACGCCCTGTCAGACACCTTAAGGGCCAGCTTTGCATTTTGTTCCACCAGTAGTACCGGTGTTCCCGATTTATTTATCTCTACAATCTTCTCAAACAGCTCATCAATCACCAGAGGGGCCAGCCCCATGGACGGCTCATCTAACATAAGCAGTCTTGGATGACCCATAATTGCCCGACCGATAGCTAACATCTGCTGTTCTCCTCCGGAGAGGGACCAGGCCAGCTGCTTCCTGCGTTCCAAAAGTCTCGGAAATATATCGTAAACATAGTCCAGATCTCCCTTATTATTACCTGCGGACAGGCGGACTCCTTTATTAGCCGCAGTTCCCACCAGGAGATTCTGTTCTACCGTAAGACCAGGAAATACATGTCTCCCTTCAGGCACATGAAGCACGCCTTTCCTGGCAATTTTATCAGGCGCCAGCTTGCTGATATTTTCTCCTGCCAGTTCAATTTTCCCCTCTTTTGTGACATGACCCGAGACCGAATTGAGAAGCGTGGTTTTCCCAGCACCGTTGCTTCCAATCAAGGCAACTATTTCATGTTCCCTTACCTCCAGGCTGATTCCATGAAGGGCTTCTATTCTCCCGTAATTAGCAATCAGATTCTCAATTTTCAGCACTGCCTCCACCTCCCAGATATGCCGTTATCACTGCCTCGTTCATCTGAATCTCCTTTGGGGTTCCCGTGGCAATCTGGCATCCGAAATTAAGTACTGTAATTCTGTCGCAAACCGACATCACCAAATCCATGGCGTGCTCAATCAAAAGTACTGCAATCTTCTTCTCCACCGCCTTATCAATCAGGGCCACGATATAGTCCATCTCCTTGTGGTTCAGCCCTGCCGCGGGTTCATCCAGAAGGAGCACCACCGGTTCGCATAGAATGGCCCGTACGATTTCCAACATCTTCTGCTGTCCATAGGCCAGCTGGTCTACCTGGTCCGTAAGGTCCACTCCATCAAGGCCGGCACAGGCAAGAAGCTGGGCCAGCTCCTGCTCCACATTTTTATTTTTCCCCCTTCTCCTGGCCGCCAGGTCCACTCCCATAAAGATATTAGTCCTGATATCGCACCGGTTAAGAAGCCTTGGATGCTGGAACGTTCTGGCTATACCCATTTTAGCCCGTCGGTGGGTGGCAAACCTGGTTATCTTTCCTCCGTCCAGATATATGTCTCCCCCGTCCGCCATATAAATACCGGTAATCAGGTTAAGAAGAGTGGTCTTGCCTGCCCCGTTTGGTCCAATCAGGCCAAATACCTCCCCTCTGAAAAGCTGAATGCATATATCAGAGGCGGCAACTACCCCGCCGAAATTCTTGCTGACATTATCTAACCGTAAAACGGCCTGTTCTTCCTTTAATGTATCTGGCATAGAACTCTTTCCCTCCCCCTATGATTCCCTCCGGCTGGACAATCATCAAGATCATGATTCCTGTGCCATAGATAAACTGCATATAATTCTGTAAGGGCCGTACCCATTCCTGCAGCAGGGAAATGATCAGGGTACCGATGATTGCCCCCACCGGAGACATGGTGCCTCCAAGCATGATCATAATTAAATACATGGTAGACTGCTGATACGTAAATGTCTGGTAGCTCAAATACCCCGAAAGGAACGCATACATTGCTCCTGCCGCCCCGCACAGGGCGCCTGAAATCGCGAATGCAATGCTTTTTGTCAAAAGACTGTTAATCCCCAGACAGTTGGCCGCCATCTCGTTATCACGTATGGCCATGAATGACCGTCCCAGAGGGGAATGAAACAGGATTCTGATACCCAGACTGGCCAGCATGCAGACAATCAGTATCAAAAAAAACTTACGATTCTCCGTATTGGCGGCAAAGCCTGCAATAGAGAAAACAGGGATGTCTGATATTCCCAGGGCACCTCCCGTCACAGGCACCCAGTTCATAAAAAGTCCATTCAGAATCGTCATCAGGCCCACTGATGCAAAGGTAAAATAATACTGCTTTAGCCTGAAAAACGCAAACCCCAGTATAAAGGCGAACGCAGCGGTACCCGTGGTAGCAATGATGAAGGCGGCAGCCGATCCCAGCCCCAGCTTAAGGACCATGTTGGCTGTAATATATGCGCCTACGCCCCACAGACCGGCCTGAGCAAAGGAGTTCTGTCCGCAGAGCCCCAAAAGCACATATACGCTCAATACACAAAGATATGTAATCAGAGTTATATTAAATACCCTCATCATATAACTGGATGAAACCGCAGGCAGTATGCTGCATCCCAGGCCAATGGCCATCAATGTAAGAATATAAGGTTTCTTAACTGATCTGATTCCTTCCAACATATAAGTCACCTACGCTTTCTCCTGGATTTTTTCACCAAATATCCCCTGGGGCCGGAACATCAGAACCGCAATCAATACCACGTAAATCAGTACCAGCTGATACGTACTGGATATATAAGCTCCTCCAAAGGCCTCCACCAGCCCTACGATCAATCCCCCCAACACAGCTCCGGGTACGCTGCCGAAGCCGCCTATGACAATAGCAGCAAAAGCCTTGGCGCCGGCAGTGGCTCCCATTGTATTATTAAGGAAGAAAATAGGCGCCAGCAGTCCTCCCCCGATTCCGGTAATCATGGCTGACAGGGCGAACGTCAGGCCTATGGACACAATCACAGGTACTCCTGTCAGTGATGCCATATACTGGTCCTGAGCCGTTGCCTGCATAATATTACCCACAAATGTCTTTTCCAGAAGCATATATACCAGAGCCATTATGATTGCAGAGATGGCAATGATTGCCACATTCTGCCACTGTATCGTTGCCTGGCCCAGATGGGCGGTTCCCTGAATCACCCGGTCCATTGTCACAGGAATGGACCCCCATATAAGCCTGGCCCCTTCCTTAAATACAATGGACGCCCCCATTGCGCTGACGATAATTGCCTTTGCCTGGGCACTGCGCAGGGGCCAATAGGAGGTCCTCATGAACAGAATGCCTACCACCCCCATGCTGAGGGATGCCAGCACCAGCGAAAGTACGATTGGAAGGTTCAGTATTTTATTAAATGTATAACAAAAATACCCCCCAAACATCAAAAACTCACCCTGCGCAAAATTCATGACGCCCACAGACCGGAAAATCAGCACCATTCCTATGGCTATCAAACCGTATATGATTCCCATGGAAACACCTGCCACAAGTAACTGAACATTCATGCACCTGATTCCTCCCCTCCACAATACTCACCACGTTTTCTCTGTTCACACCGTATTTACTCAATGACTTTTTCCGAGGTGATTTCCGAAATAATTTCCGCCTTGCCTTTTACAACCTTTACAAGCAGTCCGCCTCGTCCGCAGTCACCGTTTGTCCGGCAGTCATATTTCGTAATGGCTCCCTGATAATCGCCAATGGTATTCATAGCTTCCCTGACCGCTTCTCTGTCCGTGGAACCGGCCAACGTGATGGCTTCGCAGATTACGGATATATGGTCGTATATCTGGGCTGCCGCCTTTCCGCAGTCATCGCCGTAAAGCTCCTTATACTTTTCAGCCAGCGCAGCACCCTTTGGATTCGGTGTATTCGGTACCCATGCGCTTGCGCAATATACATTGTCATTTAATTCCCCGGCCAGCTGGATGGTCACAGGGTCTGCAAATCCGTTGGAGCCCAGTATAGGAGCTTCTATTCCAAGGGAGCGGATCTGCTGAATCAAAATAGCGGCTTCCGTCTGGAACGCGGCCCCGATGATTGCATCAGCGCCTGATGCCTGTACCTGTGCGATATGGGAAGAAAAGTCCTTTGTCCCTGTCGTAAAAGGTACGGTTACCACCGGTTCTATACCGTAGGATTTAAGGGCCTCTGTGAACAGTCTTGCCTGATCCGCAGAAGAAGTCTCTGTGTCATGCATAACCGCATAACTCTTAATTCCCAGCTCTTCCACCGAATATTTAATCAGGGCAGCGCAAAGCGTATCGTCGCAGGCTCTTAACTGGAACAAATACGGATTATCATTATTACACATGTTCTTCAAAGTGGGGGAAGAACCCTGAGCCGTGGTCAGTATCTTAAATTCCAGTGCGCTGGGCGACTGTGCCATACCGTCATTGGAACTGTCCGGACCCACAATAGCCACAATACTGTCATCCGAAGCCAGCTTACGGTAAGCGTTTACAGCACCCACATCCGTTCCCAAAGCATCCTCAATCACAATTTCAATGGGACGCCCCAGAACGCCTCCCTGAGTGTTGATTTCCTCGGTTATGATTTTTGCCGCATTGGAGGCATATTCTCCTTCCAGCGAACGATCCCCCGTGAGAACTGTTGTCAGGCCAATACGGATGGGGTCACCGGAAGCGGATGGCTCCTGGCTCTCTTGGGCCTGTTCCGTATCGGAAGCTTCTGATTTTACAGCAGCCGTTTCAGTTTCTGCCGCCGCAGATGATTCTGTCTTAGTGCCGCATCCGGCCACTATCCCCGCCATTAACACGGCCAATGTTACTGCTAACATTTTCTTCATAAAAATACCTCCATATTCTGATGTTCTTCCCCTGGTTCACATCGCGCTTCGTGTAATCGTTTACACGACTAATAATAATATATTTTATCGTATATGTCAATTTATTTGTATTAAAAGTTATATTTTTATGCATTTCATACATTATTTATCCTATTTTTTATGCATAATAACATTTTGTGTAATTGATTACACATTTGGCATATTTTTCATTGCGTTCCTCTGCCACATCAAGTATAATAAGAAAAGAGGATCCCCCCCGGCCCGTCCGGGTATCTTCCATTACAGCAGCATAGTTTGAAGGAGTTTCTTATGGCAAAAATTACCATCCGGGATATAGCAAAACAATCCGGAGTATCCACCGCCACTGTCTCACGGGTATTGAACAACAGCCCCAAAGTGTCGCCGGAAGTACGCAGCACCATATTAAGGGTTATCGAAGAACTGGGTTACCATCCCAGTCAGGCTGCCCGCGAATTAAAAAATAAAAGCTCAAAGACCATCGCCCTGGTGATTGCAGATGGTACAAACGAATATTACTTCCAGATTGCCCAAGCCATCATACATGCAATCCAGGAGGAGGGCTATACTCTTTTCATCTGCAACTCATTTAATAACAGTGAGATTGAACGCAATTATCTGATGATGCTCTCAGAACGCAAAATTGACGGACTTGTCCTAAACAGCTGCGGTGGCAACAATGAACTGATTGTAAGCTTAAGCCAGAAAATACCCACTGTCCTGATACACCGTCGGATTGATCATCCCGGATTTGTCGGGGATTTTGCCAATGCAGACTTCGGCATCAGCACTTACGAGATGACCATGGAGCTGATACGAAACCGTCATACAAAAATAGGCATCATATGCGGCCCCACCCAGTTCAGCTCTGCCGCTGAACGGCTTCAGCAGTTTAAGCGCGCCATGGCCTCCATACACATTACGGTGGACAGGGATTATCGTTACTTTCTGGAAGGCCCCCATGACTCTGCCTTTGGATATGAAGCCTTGGAACAATTTTTAAGGCTCCCCCACCCGCCTACCGCCTTGGTGGCTGCCCATAATGAAACCTGCATCGGTGCCCTGAGATACTGCCGCGATCACAACATCCCCATTCCTGAGACCCTGTCCATTGTAGCTCCATGTAATGTAAACCTGTGCGACCTGTTCTATGTCCAGCCGACCTATGCCCTGCCTGACACCTGGGCTTTAGGGTTCAGAATTGGCCAGATGCTTCTGGAACGGATTCAGAGTGAAAACCAACTTCTTAACAGGGAGGCCATCTATATTCCAAGAATCATACAGGGCAATAGTGTCTCCTGTCCGGGAGACCCCCGGTAAATCAGCTGACAGCGAATTAATTAAAACCATATTATAACAGACGGGTTGAAATTTCTGAATTTTCACTCCGTCTGTTGTTTATTTTCCACCTTTTTGTGGGATTGTCGGATTTACTTTCCCAGCCCAAATGCTAAAATTAAGTTATGAAAAATGTGGTGCAGCAAAAAAATATGTTTAAGGGAGGAATGTTCATATGAGAAAATTTCAAAAAGCAACCGCAGTCATCATGGCAGCAGCCCTGGCAGCCACCGGCTGCAGCTCCGGCGGGGCAAAGACCAGCGACACCCAGCAGCCTTCCGGCACAGAGGCAGCCAAGACAGAGGCGGCTGGTGACGCTGCTAAGACAGAGGCAGCCAAGGACGCTGCTTCCGGTGATGAGGAGCCGGTTCTGGTAGTCTACACGGCCAGAAGCGAGGCCCTCAACAATGCCGTGATTCCTGAGTTTGAAAAGGATACGGGAATCAAGGTGGAGGTGGTAGTGGCAGGTACCGGAGAGCTGTTAAAGAGGGCCCAGTCTGAAAAGGATAACCCCCTGGGCGATATATTCTGGGTGGCTGACCAGACCATGCTCTCCGCCTCCAAGGATCTGTTTATGGAATATGTATCGCCTGAGGATGAAAACATGCTGGATGCGTTCCGCAACACCACCGGTTACTTCACTCCTGCATTTGCGGACCCGACGGTCATGATTGTCAATAAGGACTTGAAGGGCGACATGAAGATTGAAGGCTTTGAGGATTTATTAAACCCTGAGTTAAAGGGCAAGATTGCATTCGGGGATCCTGTAAACTCCAGCTCCGCATTCCAGTCCCTGTTAGCCATGCTCTATGGCATGGGAAAGGACGGAGACCCGTTATCTGACGAGGCATGGGCCTATGTAGACCAGTTCATCGCAAACCTGGACGGCAAGATGGCCAACAGCTCCAGCCAGGTATACAAAGGCGTTGCCGAAGGCGAGTATGTGGTGGGCCTGACCTGGGAAGACCCGGCTGCCAACTATGTGAAGGAAGGCGCTGCGGTTGAGGTGGTATTCCCCAAAGAAGGAGCCATATTCCCCGGCGAGTCCGTACAGATTTTAAAGGACTGCAAGCATCCTGAGAATGCAAAGAAATTTGTGGACTATATGCTCTCCGAGAAGATTCAGAATGCAGTGGGCTCCAACCTGACTGTAAGGCCTCTCAGAAAGGATGCCAAGCTGGCTGACTACATGACGCCCCAGTCTGAAATCAAACTGTTTGATAACTACGACGAGGGCTGGGTTGCTGAGCACAAAACGGAAATTACCAACCTCTTCAGCGAGCATATGGAGACATCCATGGACTAACCCTTTGCCCGCTCATCTGACAGAACACACAGCACCGGCATAACCATGCCCCCAAAGGACTGCCCATTACGCTGACCACATGATTCCATCACCGCCCATCATCTCTTGGGGGTCTGAAACGGTCAGCTGAGGCAGTCCTTTTTATCTGAAAAACCAAAAACAAGGAGGGTTACAAACCATGAGTGTAGCTATCAGCATAGAAAATGTAATCAAACGGTTCGGAAAGGACACCATTATTAACGGCCTGTCCTTAGACGTAAGGCCCGGTGAATTCTTCACCCTCTTAGGGCCTTCCGGATGCGGCAAAACCACCCTGCTGCGCATGATTATAGGATTCAATTCCATTGAGGGCGGCGAAATCAAAATTGACGGCAAGGTCATCAACAACATCCCCACCAACAAGAGAAATATGGGCATGGTATTCCAGAACTATGCCATTTTCCCCCACATGTCGGTCCGGGACAATGTGGCCTTCGGCCTTAAGAACCGCAAGGTACCCCAGGACCAGATTGAGTCCCAGGTGGACGAAATCCTTAAAGTAGTAAAGATTGACCACCTGAAAAAGCGGATGCCCTCCAAGCTGTCCGGCGGCCAGCAGCAGCGTGTGGCCCTGGCCAGAGCCATTGTCATCCACCCGGAGGTGCTGCTTATGGACGAACCCCTGTCCAACCTGGACGCCAAGCTGAGGGTGGAGATGAGAAACGCCATCAAGCGGATCCAGCAGCAGGTGGGCATCACCACCATATATGTGACCCATGACCAGGAGGAGGCCCTGGCTGTATCGGACCGCATCGCAGTCATGAACGGCGGCGTCATCCAGCAGATTGACACCCCCAAGAACGTGTACCAGCGGCCCTCCAATATCTTTGTTTCCACCTTCATCGGACTGTCCAACATCATGGACGGGCGCATTGAGGCAAGGGACGGGCAGACACTGCTTCACATCGGGGATTACAGCGTGCCCATGGAGAACCTTTCCCGCAGCGCGCAGGACGGCCAGGCCGTGAAGGTATCCATCCGTCCTGAAGAATTCATCATCAGCCGGGAGGACAGCGGCGGCATACCTGCGGTTGTGCGAAGCAGCGTGTTCCTCGGCATCACCACCCACTACTTTGTGGAAACAGCGGACGGCAGGGAGATGGAGGTCATACAGAACTCCGATATCTGGGATATCATCCCGGACCACACCCCCATCCGCCTGGGCGTACAGCCCCATAAAATCAACGTGTTCACTGAGGACGGCAGTCAAAGCCTTATTGTCAGGAGGGACCATTCATGAGATATGCAGGAGAGAAAAAATTAAATATATGGGTTGCAATGGCACTGGGAATCCTGGCCCTGTTCCTTCTCTTCGTGGTCTACCCCCTGGTGCTGGTGCTCTATAAAAGCGTTCTTTCTGAGGACGGAAACTTAAGCTTTGCCTATTTTACTAAATTCTTCGCAAGAAAATACTACTGGAGCACCCTGGTAAACAGCTTTAAGGTCACCATTGTATCCACCGTGGTGGCTGCCGTTCTGGGGCTGGCCATGGCCTACGTGCTGCGGAGCGTACAGATCAAAGGAAGTAAATACCTGAACATCCTGATTGTCATTTCCTACCTGTCCCCGCCTTTCATAGGGGCCTATGCATGGATTCAGCTGTTGGGGCGCAACGGCTTCTTCACCAAGATACTCAACAGCCTCTTTCACATAAAGCTGGGCGGCATCTATGGGTTTGCGGGCATTGTACTGGTATTCTCCCTCCAGTCCTTCCCCCTGGTGTACATGTACATATCCGGCGCCCTGAAAAACCTGGACAATTCCCTGAACGAGGCAGCCGAAAGCCTTGGCTGCACCGCATTCCAGAGAGTGATGCAGATCATCGTCCCCCTGGTAATGCCCACCATGCTGGCCAGCTCCCTGCTGGTGTTCATGCGCGTGTTCTCTGACTTTGGTACTCCCATGCTCATCGGCGAGGGCTATAAGACCTTTCCGGTGCTGATTTACAGCCAGTTCATGGGGGAGGTCAGCACGGACGACCATTTTGCCGCCGCGCTCTGCGTCATTGTCATCGGCATAACCCTGGTTCTCTTCTTCCTCCAGCGCTATCTGGGCAGCCGATTCACCTACTCCATGACCGCCTTAAAGCCCATGGTGGCGGAAAAATGCACCGGCACACGCAACATCCTGTCCCATCTGTTTGTGTACGCAGTGGTGCTCATCGCCATCCTGCCCCAGATTACAGTCATCGTCACCTCCTTCCTGGCAACAGGCGGAGGAACCGTATACACAGGAGGCTTTTCCCTGGAAAACTACAGGAACACCCTGTTCTCCAAGAACAATAACACAGCTATTTTCAACACCTACCTGTTCGGAATATGCGCCATTGCCATTGTGGTGGTGTTCGGTATCCTCATATCCTACCTGACAGTCAGGAAGAGGTCCTTCCTCACCGGCATCCTGGACACGGTGACCATGTTCCCCTACATCATCCCCGGCTCTGTCCTGGGCATTTCCTTCCTGTATGCCTTTAACAGCAAACCCCTGCTGCTCAGCGGCACTGCCATTATTATCATCATATCCCTGTCCATACGGCGGATGCCCTATACCATCCGCTCCAGCACCGCAATCATCGGTCAGATCAGTCCCAGCGTGGAGGAAGCCGCCATCAGTCTGGGGTGCACCGAGACGAAATCCTTTGTGAAGGTCACGGTACCCATGATGATGTCCGGGGTGCTCTCCGGGGCCATTATGAGCTGGATCACCTTAATCAGCGAGCTCAGTTCCTCCATCATCCTTTATACCAGCAAGACCCAGACCCTGACCGTAGCCATCTACGCCGAGGTCATCCGCAGCAACTTCGGCAATGCCGCGGCCTACTCCACCATCCTGACCCTGACAAGCATCCTGTCCCTGCTGGTGTTTTTCAAGGTCACAGGCAGCAACGACATCAGCATTTAGTCTCTATCTATGATATAATAGGAGGTACAGTGTCCTGAGGGCACTGTACTTCACTACTTCCGGGAGGTACCCGCCATGGCAGGCAACCAGTACAGGGATTACATCAAGCGTTCTTTCCTTAAATATGCATGCTCCATCATCTCACTGCTCTTTGTGCTGATGGGGCTGTTCCTGTTCATCAATGTCCAGTGGATCAGCGTGGGAAGCAACCGGAAGAACAACGCCCTTCTGGCATCCGCCCTGGACAGCCAGGTGTCATCCTATAAGGAAGGTTTGGAACACTTTTCCACAGATTACCGCTTTTTGGATGCCCTGAAACCGGGAAATGCGGATGCCGCCACCCAGGTCAACCGGCTGCTCTACGGTTTTACCACATCCCAGCCCATACGAAGCACCTTTGCCCTTACAGATACAGAGGGACACATGGTAAGCTCCAGCCTATTTGAGGGAAACCGCGAAATATTCCTGAACAGCGCCGTCTATAAGAGCCTGGTGGAAAAAATGCAGGAAGCCCCTGACCTGACCCATACCATGCCCAGCCGCCTGAATTTTGCACACGGACAGGAAGGGGACCTGCTCATGGCCCGCCCCGTCGCAGACGCAGACGGAATCTGCGGATACCTGTTTTTCGATTTGATGGATGAACAGATTTACGAGGCTGTGCGGGAATGCCCGTTAGACGACGTGGTCATCACAGACAGGTATGACAACCTGGTTTTTGCAGTGGGAAGGCAGAATGCGGACCCCATGGAAAAATATCCTGCCGGCAAATACAGGATGGATTGGCAGAAGGGCAATATTGTAAAGGTCAACAACAAGCATTACCACATACACAAGGAAGTCCTTCCTGAGAGCTCCCTGATTCTGTACACACTGGTATCCATGGAATTCCAGCGCAGCCTTGTGACCTACGGCATTCTGTTTCTGGGGCTGGCCGGAATACTTATGGTCATCATGATTCCGCCCCTGACCCTGCGCATAACCAAAAAGAACCTGCAGGCCATTGACGAGCTCCAGGCCTCGGTGGAGGAAATGGGGCGGGGAAATATGGATTACCGCCTGAAAAGCCAGGTATTTGACGAATTCCGGATGCTCAACGACGCGTTCCGCAACATGGTGATTCAGCGCGAGGAGCTGATGCTTCACAACAGCGAGCTGGCGGAGCGCAAGCGCACCATGGAAATCAAGCAGCTGGAGGAACAGTTTAACCCCCATTTTATCTTCAATGTATTGGAGACTCTCCGGTATGAGATTGCCATTGACTCCCAGAAGGCTTCGGAGATGGTCATGGCCTTTGCCAACCTGATGCGCTACAGCGTATATTACGGGAGCACCATTGTGCCCCTGCAGACCGACATTGAATACATCAACGACTATCTCCTGCTTCAGAAAATGCGCTATAACCGCAGGCTCAATTACCATATCGACATCCCGGAGGAACTGATGGACTTAATGATTCCAAAGCTGCTCCTGCAGCCTGTGGTGGAGAATTCCCTGGTCCACGGAATGAAGGATAAACACTGTGTATCCGTCACCATCACGGCCCGTAAAAAGGACAGCACACTGGTGCTGAGCGTGGAGGACAACGGCAGCGGCATCAGCCCGGAAAAGCTGAAGGAGCTGCGGGAAGCCCTGGATCAGGAGGATATTTACAGGGAACATATCGGATTATATAATTCCCACCGGGTGGTGCGGCTTCTCTACGGCCCTTCCTACGGCCTGACCATTGAGAGTTCCCCCGGAAACGGAACGCGGGTAAGCGTCACCCTTCCCGCGGATATGGAGGAGGATACATATGTATAAGGTCCTGATTGTGGAGGACGAAGACATCATACGCAAAGGCCTGCTGTTCATGGTAAACTGGCAGGAGGCGGACTGCGTGGTGGTGGGAGAGGCAGTGGACGGTCTGGAGGGACTGGAAAAAATCAGGGAAACAAACCCGGATATTGTGGTGGTGGACATCAACATGCCTGTAAAGGACGGTCTTTCCATGCTGGAGGACAGCATAGAGGAGTACGGCTATGACGCCGTCATTGTGTCCGGCTACAGCGATTTTGAATACGCCAGGAAGGCTATCCGCCTGGGAGTCACGGAATATCTTTTAAAGCCAGTGAATTTTAACGAACTCTATGACGCTCTCAGAAAGATTAAAGACAAGCAGCAGGCAGCGGCCAGGCTCAGGCATGAGCTGAAGCAGCTGGACATGGAAAAGCGTAAGTTAGGCATACTGGATGAACCGGAAACAGGGGACAGTCCCGAAGGGAACCGCCATGTGGAGTACATGATGGACTGCATCCGGAACCACTACAGTTCCCACCTTTCTCTTACGGATATCAGCGAGCAGTGCGGCATGTCCTGCACCTACTTAAACTCCAAGTTTAAAAGCTTTACAGGTTATACCTTCAACGACTATCTGAACCGCTACCGGATGCAGAAGGCCGTGGACCTGCTGAAGGAAAATAAATACAAGGTCTACGAAATCGCAGACCTTGTGGGCTTCTCGGACTATAAATATTTCATCAAAGTATTTAAAAAATATGTAGGATGCTCTCCGGTCAAGTTCATGGAAAGCGGAGGAGCCGGGCCTACTCCTTAAAATCCGCGCAGAGATTGGGCCGGTGGATATCCAGCACCATGGGCAGGTTCCCTTCGGAAAACCGCTTGTCCAGCGCCTCCATGCCATACTCCAGCTTATACTCAATCTCTTCCCTGTATGCAGGTATAACCATGTAGAAGTTTACCTTCCTGCCGTCCTTTGCCTCCATGCTGCCCATATCGCCGCCGGTCTGTACCAGGACCACGCCGCCCATTCCGGTATCCGGCGCCAGAGGCTCATAATCAGGACCATTGGGAATGGTGTGCCCCCATCCCAGCCAGGTGCTGTACTCATGGGGAAAACGGGCCAGATACTTAATCAGTCCGATGGGCCAGTATTCCTCCTGCGCAATGTCGCTGTTGATCTGGCCTGCCTCACCCGGATTCCACTCCTTTGGAAGGAACATATACAGTTCCCCGTACCTGAGGTCCTCCCTGTCCTGGATTTCCTCCGGCAGAGTCATAGGCATATCGCTCATGCCCGTGGTATACATTACATAGTAGGGATGGGTTTCATCGGGCCGCATAATGTTCACATCAATGTGGACCAAATCCGATAAAAGCTCATGGAACACAAATTCCTCCCGGTTGGGAAACAGTCCCTGAAAATGGGCATTTATCTCCTCTGCGTATACACCATAAGCCTCCGGCGGCCTCCAGCCCTCATTCTCCTTATCCTCATAGCGGTAAATAGGCGAACCGCCCTTTGACACCTCATCTGCTTTTGGTCCCTTCTTAAACAGCTTGTCCAACAGTCCCATCTGTATCCTCCTATGTGTTTTTATTCTTATAGTACTGCTGCTTTCTCATGTACATGTTCTTGTCCGCCCTGCGGCACGTGCTGTAGAGATCCGCATCAGCCTTGGGGTCATAGATGGAATATCCCCAGGAAAAGGTGAATTCCGGCATGGATGCCTCCCTGTTAAACATGTCCCCGAACCGTCTCATGAAATCCTGTATCTTATCCCGGTCCGCATCCGGCATCACCACCACAAACTCGTCGCCCCCAATGCGGTACATTACTGCCTCCCTGGTCCGCATATTGAGATATGCCTTTGAAACGCAGGTAATGTAGACATCTCCGGCATCATGCCCCAGGGTATCGTTTACATGCTTAAGGCCATTTAAATCCAGAAGGATGAATCCTGTTCCCTCCTGGGCCTTCCCGGCAATGCGGTTTCCTATATCCAGCTGATATGCGTTCCGGTTTTTAAGCTGGGTCAGGTAATCCGTATTTGACATATCCCGGTAAAAGGGATTGGATATGCGCCTGAACAACAGTCTGGAGGCGAGACAGGCCCCAAGGCTGAACAGCAGGATAAACAGCGGAAGCAGGAGACGCAGGCTCCGGTAGGTATCATACTGATGGCCTGCCTCGAACTCGATTCCCACCACTCCCAGCACCTGTTCCCCATCATATATGGGCATGTAGGTGATAAATATTTTTCCCCATTCCGTGTCCTTAATCCGGTCCGGAAGCACCTTCTGTCCGTCCAGTGCCCGCTGCATGTCCGGGTAAATCTCATGCTCAATCAGGTCCCCCGGATAGCGGAAGTCCGGCTCCGATTGATCCAGGCAGTCGATAAGATACACGAACTCGCCGTCCTCATTCATCTTTGCGGTGTAGAGATACCGGACACCGGAAATCTCCCTGATCCTCTGGAAAGCTTCATGGGCCTGCTTATAGACATCTCCCTCCATATCTTCCCTGGTCCGTACCTGGTCAAAGGTGCTCTTATCCAGACGTTTCTCCACATATCCGTATATGGCCTCTGCCTGGTCCCTCAGACTGATCAGGGTATCATTGTATGTAATTCTGTACTGAAACCAAAAAATGGAGAATGTCAACAGGGCCACTACAATTGCAGTGAATAGGGATACCTGTATGTCCACTCTCCTCCATATGCTGGGCTTCATTTTGATTTTCTCCTTGGTCATGGCTGCATTCCATCCATCTGGTATTATTTTACATTATACTATCTGGTGCATCCTTTGTCTATTTAAGGATTTATTACTTTACTCTCCACCGGCACCATAACCTTTACTATATACTGTTCGTACTCCTTCACCGTCAGCTCATCCAGCATCAAATCCTCATACCACATCTGGCCCAGCCGGATCCCCCGCTCCCCCGCAAAGGCGCTGATGAGGCGGTAGGGCTTTTCCATGTCCCACAAATGCCCCCTGCTGTACAGCTCCACATAGACTCCCTCCGGCCGGCTCTGAACCCGGCGGGAGGCAGTTTTCTTATCCAGCCTGGTATACACCTTCACATAGCGGTCATATATGCCCCGGTCCATGTCCTCTCCCAGGTAAATGGATCCCACCGCGCCCACTGTGTCATGGTACTTTTCCTGCATTCTCACATGCTCCGCAATCTCCACCGCAGCCTTCCGCTCCGACCCCGCGCTGATGTCCGACACAAGCAGGTATTCCCTGTCCCTCTCCACCAGCCTTGGCTCATCCAGAGCAGCCTTCATGGCCAGCTGCACCGACTCCTCCTCATGAAGGATGAAGCGCTTCATATTCTTAAGACGCCGTATCTCCTCGTCAATCTGGCGCTTCTTCCCGTCCATCATGGACATGAAACGCTCCGGGGAACGGTTTTCCATATACTCCTTGATTTCCCCCAGGGACATCCCCAACTTCTGCAGGGCACGAATCACCTCGAACATGTCCATCTGCCATACAAAATAATACCTGTATCCGTTCTCCTCCTTTAGGGCCGGTGAAAACAGGCCTATTTCGTCGTAGTGGAACAGCGTATGTTTCCTGACCCCCAGAATCCTGGCAAATTCTCCGGTGGTAAAGTATAGTTCCGACTGTTTTTCCATTTTCGCAAATCTCCTCTTGACTATCGGGTTACCCTATAGCATATGATAATACCTGCGGCTGAAATAATCAATATCCAACAGTACTTATTTTATTGAATCAAAACAGGAGTGTTAATATGAGTCATTCATTATCAAAAAAATTTACCTTCGGGTCCCTGCTGCTGTTTGCGCTGCCCACCACTATCATGATGGTGGTGATGTCCCTGTACACCATTGTGGACGGGGTCTTCGTATCCCGTTTCGTCAGCACCAACGCCCTTTCATCGGTCAATATCGTCTACCCCGTGATTAACATCGTACTTGGCATATCCGTCATGCTGTCCACGGGAAGCAATGCCATTGTGGCAAAAAAAATGGGGGAAGGACGGCCTGACAGCGCCAGGGAAACCTTCACCACCATTATCCTGCTGAATATCATAATCGGGCTGGTCTTTGCCGTCCTTGGGAACCTGGCGGCCGTACCCCTTTCCCGTATGCTGGGAGCCAGCGACCTGCTTCTTAAGGACTGCGTCACCTACCTGCGCTGGCAGCTGGCGTTTGCTCCCTCCCTCATGCTTCAGATTCAGTTTCAGATGTTTTTTGTAACAGAGGGAAAGCCCGGCATCGGATTGTTCCTCACCCTGCTGGCAGGCATTGCCAACGCAGTGCTGGACTATGTGCTGATTGTACCCATGGGAATGGGTATTGCCGGTGCAGCCATCGCCACGGTAACCGGGTACTCCATTCCGGCCCTTATCGGCCTCATTTACTTTGCCGCTGCCAGAAAGAGCCTGTGGTTCGTACGGCCCCGCATTGTAAAAAAGGAGCTGGGAGAAACCTGTCTCAACGGTTCTTCCGAGATGGTGACCAACCTTTCCTCCGGTGTCATCACCTTCCTGTTCAATCTGCTGATGATGCACTTTGCAGGCGAGGACGGGGTGGCCGCCATCACCATCATCCAGTATTCCCAGTTTCTGCTAAATGCACTGTTCATGGGATTTTCCCAGGGCGTGTCCCCTGTTATCAGCTTTAACTACGGAAGCCAGAACCATCAGCAGCTCAGACAGGTATTTAAAACCTCTCTCATTTTCACGGCAGCTTCCTCCCTGGCCGTTTTCCTCATGGCCCAGCTGGGCGGCAGTCTGGTGGTAGAGATTTTCGCGCGCAGGGGCACGCCTGTCTATGAACTGGCAAGGCACGGATTCATGATATTTGCATGCAGCTTTCTTTTTTCCGGCTTCACCATCTTTGCCTCCGCCCTGTTCACAGCCCTGTCCGACGGACGTATATCCGCCATCATCTCCTTCGTGCGCACCTTTGGCCTGATTATCACCAGCCTGCTGGTGCTGCCCTTTATCATCGGGATGGACGGCGTGTGGCTGGCCATTCCCATTGCAGAGTTCGGGGGAATCCTGCTGTGTCTTTATTTTTTACGCAAGTACAGGACCAAATATCACTATGCCTGATTGTTTAACTGCCCCTTAAAAAGGGGGATGGCCCGGCGCTTTGATACAAAGCAGTCCGGGCCGGCGTCATTTCTGACATATCCAGCATAAACCATGGAGCCGCTCTAAGGTCAAGGCAATTTCATCCGTGGAGATAATTGTAAGGTTTCTTACGAATTCTCATGACACCCCTTTGATAAACTTGGTGGGAGATTTGGAGGTATACTTTTTGAACACGGAGCAGAAATGCTTGTAGTCCGTAAATCCGGTGGCCTCTGATATCTCACTGATTCTGTACTGTCTGGTGCCCAGCATCACAATGGCCTGCTGTACCCTGTATTTATTGAGAAAGTCCAGGAAGGTCTGTCCCGTGACCTCCTTGAATTTCCTGCTCAGATAGCTGGCGCTGACTCCCAGGTCATCGGAGATGGATTCTATGCTCAGCTTCCTGGCAAAATCCTCCCGTATGGCTGTTATGGCCCTGGATACATACTGGTTCTCCGACAAATCCAGCTGCATGTAGTACTCCAGGTTTAAGTTGCCCCCCTCTATCTCCGCCTGCTCCATCACATGCTCCACCTGGCGGCTGCTCACGATTTCCTCCCCCAGCCGTTCCATGATGCCTGCCAGGGCCTCCTCGTCCACAGGCTTTAACAGGTACTCGCAGACCCTGGCCTCGATGGCACGCCTAGCATACTCAAAATCCGCGTAGCTGGTCAGGAGAATGCTCTTAAACCTAACCTGCTCCGAGGCTTTCTTTATCATCTCTATGCCGTCCATAAAGGGCATGCAGATATCCGTTATGACCACATCCGGCCTGTGCTCCAGAATCTTCTCATATCCGTCCTGGCCGTCGGCAGCCTCTGCCACTACCACGCAGTCCATGGACAGCCAGTCCGTGGTATAGACCAGCCCCTTTCGTATCATCTCTTCATCTTCCGCAATCAACACACGCAACATCCGTCTGATTCCTCTCTTTTCACCGGCAGGGTCACCACCAGGGTGGTGCCGTGTCCCTCCGCGCTTCTGATCTCCACCCCGTAGGGGCGACCGTACAGGATGTCAATTCTTCTGTGAATGTTATACAGTCCCGAATGCCTTCTGGGATTTTCCTTCTGCTCCAGCAGGGCTGTCAGCTCGCTTAGGGTTCCCTGAGGGATTCCCACCCCGTCGTCACGGCATATCATGATCAGCTTTCCCTCATGGATATAGGCTTTCAGCTCCACAGTCAGGTTGAGCTGCTTTCCAAACCCGTATTTCACCGCATTCTCTATCATGGGCTGGAGCACCAGCTTGGGAATCCGCAGGTCCATGGCTTCCGGCTCCATGTCAATCCTGCACCGGAACCGTTCCCCGAACCTGCGTTTTAATATGGTCAGATAGGATTCCAGGTGCTCCAAGTCCTCCTTTAGCGTCACCTCTGCCTTGCTGCCGTCCAGACTGTAGCGCAGAAGGTTTGACAGACTGAAGACCATCCGCTCCGCTGTTGCCGGCTCCAGCTTGCACATGTACCGGATGTTCTCCAGGGTATTGTACAGGAAATGGGGATTGAACTGGGATTCCAGCTGCTTGTTCTGGGCCATGGACACCAGCTCCGCCATCTTTTTGTTGTTCTCCATCTGGATTCTCAGGCTCTGTATGGTCTCGTTATAGGCGTCGGCAATGATTTTGAACTCATTGTCGCTCTGTATCCGTATAACGCCTTCCAGATCCCCGTCCCTGGCATTCTCCATCACATCCAGGATTTTATAGAAATCCTCTGTCTTTTTCTCCGTCACCTTCCTGGAGTTGAGAAGCATCCACAGGGTCATGAGCACCAGGGCCGTGATGACCAGGCCGCTGCCCAGGCCCAGGGAAATGACGATGTTCTGGATATCGGAGATGGAATACACGGTAAACCCGCCCCTGGGAACCTGCTGCCTGGATACCAGGTACATCTGTTTCTCATGGTTTAAATACCGGCCCGACTCCCTGAGGACCTTTATGACCTGGTTGCTGCTGTTTAAGAAGCTGTAATTACTGCTGACATAAGCCCAGCCAAAGGGATCGGCGATAATGGTCTGTATATCCGGCTTGTCCACAAGGGCCTTAAACTGGCTGCTGGGAATGGAACACAGGATATATCCCAGTTTCCGGTTCCCGTCCATCACGCTCCGGCCTATGGCAATCGTACTGTCGCCGCTCTTCCATCCTTCTGCCAGCCTGAGAGCCGTCTTATGGGGCTCCCGGTCCATATCGTCAAATATCCCCCAGGACACATCCTCCGGCACATCCAGGAACTGGGGGAGGTCACTCCGGCTGGACAGAAGAATGTTCCTGCTGCTGTCCATGACAAACAAATCCCCCTCCAGTCCCAGACTGTTAGTGATGCCGTAAAATATCCCAAACAGCTCAGCCTTCCCGTCCGGATCGCGGATGTTGTCAAAGCAGCCGGGCTGCGAAGCCATTTCCTCCACGCCCCCCTCATAGCGGGCCAGCACATTGTCCAGCAATCCTGCCACATACCGGTTGTGCTCAATATTGCCGCTCCTTTTCCCGTGAAGCAGCACGGTCATGAAAAGCATGCCGCATACCATGGTAAATATGACCGCCGGGACAATGGCGTAGGCGATAAACATGCGCTCCAGCTCGTGGCGGAAATACCGTTCCTTCTTCACTGGCTTCCCACCTCCCCGGACATGCCCCCATCCTCCTCAAGCACTCTGCTGTAAATAGAGGCAAAATGCTCCAGCCACATCCCTTTTCTGGAATTCACCTCGTCCTCCCTGCTGTATATGATGTGGATGTCCTCCTTATCCGGCAGATAGGAAGGTTCCTCCACATCCATTCTCACAGAACGGCGGTCCAGCCTCATGGAGATAACGGTCTGTGCATCCCTGCCCGTGACAAAGTCCACAAACTCCCTGGCCTCCTTCATATGGCGGCTGCCCTTTACGATACAGACGCTGTCCGGCGTGGAGATAACCCCCTCCTTCATATACACCAGCTTTACCGGTCCCCTGTCCGCCACATAGTGGGCGGCCGCCTCCTCAAAGGTCAGGCCCACGGCGTATTTTCCCTGGGCCACCCCCTGATACACCTCCCCGGAACCGCCTAACAGAATGCCGTCCAGGTTCCGGCAGAAGTCCTCCACGTAATCCCAGCCCTGCTCCGGCTCCCCGTCCCCCATCGCATAGAGCATATTGATAAGATGCTCATAGGCCGAGGACGACGTGGCAGGATCGCACATGGCGATTCTGCCTTTCAGCTCCGGCTGTAACAAATCCTCATAGCCCTCCACCTTCACATCCCCAATCAGGTTTGTATTTACCATGATTACACTGGGAATATCCGTGAACCGGCTCATATTGCCTTCCCTGTTCTTAAACTCATCCCGCACCATATCCTCATTGCAGCTTATGTACGCCTCAAACAGCTCCCTCTTGGGACTGGTGGTGGACAGGGAACCTCCCCAGAATATATCGCAGGGAGGATCGCTCCCCTCCTCCGCCATCTTAAGCAGCTCCCCTGTGCCTCCGGTCTGGACATAGACCCGTATTCCGGTCCGCCCCTCAAATTCAGCCACAATGGGGTTGATGAACTCAAGGGGATGGGGGCAGTAAATCACCAGCTCCTCATCCCCTGCATGGTCCCTGCCAGCCCCATGCTCCGTGCCTGCCCCAGAGTCCGTGCCAGCCCCATGCTCCGTGCTTGCTGCACGATCCGCACCTGCCCTATGGCCCGCAGCCGCAGAAGTCCTGCTGCCTGCGCAGCCGGCCAGGCAGAGGGACATTCCTATCACTGCAATATATATGCTCCAACTCTTTTTCATACGCATCCGATTCCTCATACTGCCTATTGTACCAATGCGTCTACAGGATGTAAACCCCCTTGGGATCGAAATCCAGGTATGCCTTCTCCCCTACCTCGTATATCCTGCGGTTTACAGGATTGTAATCCGTAATCTGAATCTCCATGTTCCCCACCATGACCTGATAATACTGATAGGATCCCATAAAGGTGGACAGGGTGACAGTGCCTTCCAAAAGCCCCTGCTCCGCCAGGGTGGCTCCCTCAGGCCGGATAACCAGCACCGCGTCATCCCCCGGCCCTGCCTTTGCGAAATTGTTCACCGTAAGCTCCTGACCCACCACGTCGATGACCGCTTTCTCGCCGCTTGCGGACCTGACCCTGGCCTCCAGGAAATTAGCTTCCCCGATAAAGTCCGCCACGAACCTGGAGTTGGGATGGTAGTAAATCTCTCTGGGGGTCCCAATCTGCTCCACCTTTCCCTTGCTCATGATAATGATTTTATCGGAAATACTCATGGCCTCGGACTGGTCATGGGTCACGTAGATGGCCGTAATGCCTACCTTCTGCTGGATTTTGCGGATTTCCGTCCTCATGGTGACCCTCAGCTTGGCGTCCAGATTGCTTAATGGTTCGTCAAAGAGCAGTACGCTGGGCTCAATGACAAGGGCTCTGGCCAGGGCCACACGCTGCTGCTGGCCGCCGGAAAGCTGGTTGGTCATACGTGACTCCATGCCCTCCATCTCCACCAGCTTAAGGATGTTCATGACTCTCTCATGAATCTCCTCCTTGGGGAGCTTGCGTATCTTAAGGCCATAGGCCACATTGTCAAATACATTGTAATGGGGCAGAAGGGCATAGCTCTGGAACACCATGGCCGTATCCCTCTTATTGGGTGTCAGGGCATTGATAGCCTCATCCCCCAGGTAGATATCCCCCTCATCCGGGCTCTCAAATCCCGCAATCATGCGCAGGGTAGTGGTCTTGCCGCACCCGGAAGGCCCCAGGAGTGTCACGAAGCTTCCGGGCTCGATATCCAGGGTGGTATCCTGCACCGCATAGAATTCCTTTCCTGTCTTTGGATCTGTATATATTTTGGAAATGTGTTCCAGACGAACACCCTTTTTCTGTTTCTCCATATCAACTTTCCTCCTTGCTATGAGCACTTGGCGTCTGTCTTTTAGACGCTTACGTGCGATGCATGCCACTGGCGCTTTGCGGGCGTCCTTTGGCCGCTTAGCGCAGCGTCCCGCTATGAGCGCTTAATTCTCCTGCTTTATCTTCCTGCTGACTCCAAAGAACTTCATCAGTGTATTCATGATAAGCACCGCGCCGTAGGTTATGATAATCAGAACGGTTGCATAGGCGCATGCCACGCCGTAATTTCCCTTCTCGGCCTGCTCATTGATCTGGCAGGTGATGAGCAGGAAATCGGGCGTCACCAGAAGAATGATGGCGGAAATTGCCGTGATGCTCCGCACAAAGGCAGTCACCAGTCCGCTGAAAAAGGAATCCTTAATCAGGGGAAGGGTTACGGTCATAAACACCTTGGCAGAGTTAGCGCCCATATCGTAGGCTGATTCCTCGATGGACTTGTCTATCTGGCGCAGGGCTGAGATACCGCTCCTGGTGCCGGTGGGAAGGCTTCGCACAATGAATACGATAATCAGGATCAGGCCGGTGCCGTAAAGGCCGCTCATGACGCCGGTCCTGAACAGACCGTTGGCATAACCCCTGATATATCCGATACCCAGCACAGTGCCGGGAACCGCCATGGCCAGCATGGATACAAATTCGATGAACCCTTTGGCCTTAAACCGTTTCTTTACCACCAGGTAAGAGATGACCATGGACAGGAAAGCTGTCAGGGGAGCCGCAATCAGGGACAGGACAAAGGAGTCCTTAAAAGCCTTAAGTCCGCTGGTCTTAAACATATATTGGAACCATTTAAGGCTCAGGCTGTAATCCCTGCCCCAGAGGGTAAACAGCGCGCCAAAGGGCACCATAATGTACATCAGCATGACAAAGGCCGACACGGCGCCGCAGAAAAAGGTCAGGGGAACCGTAACGCTCTTATCCTCTATGAGCATCCTCATACGGGAAGCTTTTCCCGTAAGGGTGGCTGCGGTTTTCTTCTCAAGGTAATACTTCTGGATCAGGAACAGGACCACGGTCAGGGATAAAAGCACCACGGACATGGCAGCGGCTCCGGTGGAGTCATAGGCCCCTGTTACCTGCAGGTAAATGGTGGTAGCCAGTGTGTCGTAGGAACCTCCAATCAGCATGGGGTTGGCAAAATCCGCCACGGACTCGATAAAGGTTACCAGGAATGCATTGCCCAGTCCGGGAAGGAGAAGCGGGAATGTGACGCTGGTAAACACCTTCCACCGGGAGGCTCCCATGTCCCTGGTTGCCTCCTCCAGGGAGGGGTCGATATTCTTAAGGAGTCCCTTAAGCATCAGATAGCATACAGGGAAAAAGGTCAGTGTCTGCACAATGGCAATTCCCTTAAGCCCATATACATTGGAATCATAGATTCCCAAAAGGGAGCGGGTGATGATGCCGCTTCGTCCGAACAGCATAATCATGGACAGAGACAGCACAAAAGGAGGAGAAACAACGGGAAGCATGGAAACCATGGCAAACAGCTTCTCAAGCACCTTTGTCTTAAGCTTTACATACACCTCCACATAGGCAAACAGCAGGCCGATGGCTGTGGATGCGATTCCCGTAATCATGCCTAACACCAGGGTGTTTTTGAAAGCCTTCTGGAACCGCTCCAGGCTCAGCACCCTCCCGAATACCTCCAGGGTAATCTTACCTTCCGAATAAAAGCTGTCTACCAGCAGCATCAGAAGGGGGTACAGGATAAACAATGCCAGGAATACCAGCAGTACCACAATCATACTCACCAGTATGGGGTCTGAAAAAAATTTCTTGCGCTCCAGCTCAGCGCTCTGTTTTCTGGCCACAATGAGGCCCCCTTTCCCGAGGAATTCTTTCCTCTTGATTTCTTTCCTCTCTGTTTCTTATGATCCCTTTTGCCGAACCAGGACCATAATGTAACAAATGCTGCGTAATGAATGATGTCAACCATTACGCAGCACCCGTTTGCAGGCTTACACTACATTACGTTTCCAAGTGCCGGACACCGGCAGAAGCTCTGCCTATTCTGTCAAGAAACGGCTGGAGTCCGCGCTGTCGGAGGAGCTTCCAAGAGCTGCGAAGAAGTCCTCTACATACTTGGCACTGTTTTCCTTTGCATCCTCAAAATCATAGTCAATGGTATTGTTCATATCCAGACCAAATTTTGTAGCTTCCTCAGGCTGGGTGGCATTGCTTAATACCAGGAACTGATAGGAGCCATTCTCCTTGGCGTGGTCCACACAGTCAGGAGACAGGGCGTATTCAATCCACAGCTTGGCTGCGTTTGGATGTGCGCATCCGTTGAAGATGGCGGTAGCGCCCACCTCAAAGGAGGTGCCGTCCTCAGGAACGATTAACTGGATATTGTCATAGCCCTGAAGAATCTGGTAAATGCCGTCATGAAGGAAACCGATTCCGATTACGCACTCGCCCGGGCCTACCATCTTGGATGGGCCGGAACCGGACTTGGTATACTGGGAAATGTTCTTGTCCAGGGCCTTGAAATATTCCATGGCCTCATCGTGTCCCTTCATCTGAACCATGGTGTTGATGAGCAGTTTTGCCGTGCCGGCCGTGTTGGGGTTGGACAGCATGATAAGTCCCTTGTACTCTTCCTTGGTAAGGTCATCCCATGTCTTGGGAGCTTCCAGGCCCAGACGGTCCAGTTCTTCCGTATTGACCATGAAGCCCAGGATTCCCTTATAGATACCATACCAGCAGTTGGTCGGATCCTTGTACTGGTCACCGATCAGGTTCTTGGCATTGATGGCATTGTACTCCATCAGAAGACCGTCAGCCACTGCCTCGTTATAGGGGTCTGTAGTTCCGCCAAACCATACGTCGGCAGACGGCTTGCCTGCTTCCTCGGATATCTTGGTATAAACCTCTGATGTGGAAAGTCTCTGGTATTTCGTCTTGATTCCGTACAGCTTCTCAAAATTCTGGCAGGCAGCAGACAGATATTCCTCCTCGCAGGAGCCGTATACCGTCAGTTCGCCTTCCGCCTTGGCTGCCTCGATGAGGGCGTCCATGTCCCCGCCCGCAGCCTCAGCTGCTGTGGTTTCTGCCGCGTCCTCCTTGCTCTCTTCCTTTGCAGCCTCCGAAGCTGCTGCCGTGGTGGTCTCAGGCGCGGCCGTGGTTTCCGCCGGCTTGCTGCCGCCTCCGCAGGCAGTAAGGCTTAAAGCCATGGAGCATGCCAACAAAAGTGCCAGTTTTTTCTTCATAATAATACCCTCCTTCTCATTTCTGATGATTTCATCATAGCAGAAAAGAAGGAGGGTAAAAACCGCTTTTTAAGTAATTTTGTCGTAATTTCTGAACATGCCTTCTGTTTTTTTATCTAATATCCACAACCTTATCCGTTTACAGACATGCATCCAGCATTCTCAGCAGTTCCTCCACACGAATGGGCTTGGACAGGTGTCCGTTCATGCCGCTGTCCAGGGACTTCCTGCTGTCCTGATCAAAGGCATTGGCTGTCATGGCGATAATGGGAATGGTTCTGGAATCCGGCCGCTCCATGGTGCGGATACGTCTGGTAGCCTCGATTCCGTCCATCACAGGCATGCGTATATCCATGAGCACCGCGTTATAATATCCCGGTTCATGATTTCCGAAGGCATCCAGGGCAGCCTGCCCATTTTCCGCTGTCTCCACCAGAAAGCCCTCCATCTCCAGAAGCGACTGTGCAATCTCCTGGTTTAACAGGTTATCCTCCACAACCAGCAAACGCTTGCCATGGAAATCATGGTGCTCCGGCTCTCTGCTGCGGGGCCTCTGCCCGTCCAGCTTTCCAATGGGCAGAGTCAGGGTAAAATAGAACTCCGATCCCTCTCCCAGGACGCTTCGTACTCCCAGCGTGCCTCCCATCATCTGGACCAGGCGGCTGGAAATAGCAAGCCCCAGCCCGGTTCCCCCGTATTTGACAGAAGTGTTTTTCTCCGCCTGCTCAAAGGCATTGAAAATGCTGTCCATAGCTTCTGAAGCAATGCCGATTCCCGTGTCCTTTACGGAAAATGTGAGACGCTGGCCTCCGGAGCTTCCTTCCTCCGGTGTGATGGAAAATATCACGTCCCCTCCCTCTCCTGTAAACTTGACGGCATTTCCGATAATATTAATCAGCACCTGTTCCAGCCGCAGGCGGTCCGTCACAAGAGCCAGTCCCTGACAGCATCTGTTTTCCACAATAAACCGCAGCCCCTTCTGCTCTGCCTGGGGCCGCATCATGCCCTCCAGGGATCTGACGAAATCCTCCATGTCCATGGGCTGTACATTCAACTCCATCTTTCCGCTCTCAATACGGGACATGTCCAGGATATCATTGATAAGGCTGATGAGATACTGGTTGGATGTCTCTAATTTATCCAGGCATTCCAGCACCCGGTCCCTGTCATCCGCCACATTTCTGGCTATGGAGGTCATGCCCACTATGGCGTTAAGCGGCGTGCGTATCTCATGGCTCATCCGCGACAGGAAATCCGTCTTGGCCTGGCTTACGGCATCCGCCCTGGCTTTCATCACAAAGGACGGAATGATTTTGCTCAGCTCCTCCAAAAGCTTCCTCTGCTCGTCGTTCCAGCTGTATCCGTCCGTCTTCACCTCAAAGCTCAGAATGCCGGCAAACATGCCCTGGTTCCATATGGCTGCCTGGAGACAGCTCATGGACGACTCATCATAGACAGCGTGTCTGTTCAGGCCTGACGGGTCAAATTGACCGGGCCACTGCTCATACTGCTCCCTTGTAATGTAAAAGGTCTTATGCATCATCAGGTCTGTCTTATCCCTGGCCCACTGGTAGCTGAAGCGGCAGGTCAGATAATCACGGTCCACATCCAGAAGAGACACCCGGTCCAGGCCGAACGTCTTGCCCAGCCTGGCAAAGAGCAGCTGCACCGCGTCGTTTAAATTTCTTGCCTTTCCCAGAAGGTCCAGGGCAAAGGAGACCAGGTCCTCCCTCTGCTCGGTCAGGCCCTGCTCTATGGTATTGAGCTGGTGTTTCTCCGTATAAAGGTCCGTCAGCATCTCCCCCAGCTCGTTGGAGGTGTCCAGATAACAGGCCGCATTGCCCTGACAGTTTTCCTTCACATATTTAAGAGTGCTCTCCGCACACCGGTACAGGCCGCTGTACTCGTCCACCACCTCGGTGGCGCACATGCCGATGCTGACCGATATGCTGATGTCCTTGTCCGACTGAAGCAACAGCTCCCGGACCCTGGCCGCGACGCGGGGACCTGTCACCGTTGCCCCGGCCTTTCCCCTGCCCTTTAACACCAGCATGAACTCGTCGCCACCCATACGCACCCTTATATCATCCGGCTCCGTCTCAGCCCGCAGGATATCGGCCACCTCCTGGAGAACGGCATTGGCAAAGGCAACGCCTTCCTCCTGGTTGATGCGGGTAAAGTTATCCATGTCCAGAAGCATGAGGGCGCAGCGCTCTCCCAGGGGTTTTTGGGCCATATACTCCTGGGCTATCCTGGTCCCGGCCTCCCTGTTCCACAGTCCGGTCAGTAAATCCTTGGATTTGGCCTCCTCCAAAGCCAAAGCCATGGTCTGTTCCTTTGTAATGTCCTCTATGATTCCCAGAACGGTTCCGTTCTGTCCGTTTTCTCCGTATTCCACCGCGGACATGGTCACCCGGCACCAGGAATCCTTGACAGTCAGAAACTGGGCGGAGGCAGTTCGTTTTCCGCTGTGGATGTCCTCGTACATCCGGATAAAATCCCTGCGGCCTCCAGGGACCACCATCTCCTGTGCAAAGCTGTCCGGCATATTCACATACCGGCTGCCGCACTGGTACCGGGCGCTGGTCCTGTCCGGAATGACGCAGGTCCGCCGGTCCGGGTAATAGTAAAACTCGCACAGGGATGTGTGCTCCAAAGCCATATTCAGTATGGCGCTGTTTGCCTCGGCCAGCTCCTTAAGCTGCTGGTTCTGGTGTTCGGTGCGCTTGCGGATGTCAATGTCCAGAAATACGCTCTGGGCAATCAGCTCCCCGTCCCCGTCCTCCACCATCTCCAGTTTTCCCAGTATCCAACAGGACGTTCCGTCTTTCTGGCGGACACGGTACTGGAAATTCATGCTGTCGCCTGCCTTTTCCAGATTGTCCAGCTGGTCCAGCTTCATCTGGTAATCCGCTTCGGCAATCAGCTCCTTCCATTGCCAGACTCCGTGGGACCAGAACTCCTCCGGCTCATATCCCAGAATCCGTATGCTCTCCCGGTTGGCATTCTTAAACACCACACGTTCCCGGTCCAGCGGCTTCCACTGCATGATGCCGCACAGAACCGACTGGAACAGCTGGTCGTACCGGCCGGCCTGGCGTTCCTTTTCCCGGTTCTCCTGTTTCAGCCGCTCCTCGGCCTCCACCTCGGCGGAAATATCCCGGACCACGCTCAGGCAGATATCTCTTCCATCCTCTGCCTGGGCAAAATTCCCGGTCTCATATACATGGATATACCGGCCGTTCTTTTTCCGGATGCGGTAGCGCACCCCATAATCCCGGACTTTGCCAAAGGCGTCCCGGACCACCCCGTACACCCTTTCCCGGTCCTGGGGATGGATGCAGTTACCCACCATGCCCTGACTGTCCTGGCTGAACTCTTCATATGTATATCCCAGACAGTCCAGCATCCTGTCATTGACATAGTACAGCGGAAAGCCCGGTTCAAAGTAGGTGCCCAGCATACCTCCTGGGATAGTCTTCCCCAGCAGCTCCAGGGCGCTTCTGCCCATGCGGCGGGCATACTCCTCACTTACGGATTCCGCAAAGGAAAGGGGAAAGAATTCACCCTCCTCCTGAAAATCAGCGGGTACGGACGCGTGGATGGAAGACACTTTAAAACCTTCCGCTGTGCGGACACAGGTGGATGTAACGCGCACGCCCATGGCAAAGTTCTCGCCGTCGGGAAGTATGCGCACCACAGTAAGCCTGCCCTGCATGACGGCGCAGTCAGGGGTGAGGCTGTTCTCCCTTATATCCTCCCATATAAGCTGGTAGGCGTCCGGGTCCAGTGAAAACTCCTGTTCCAGTGCTTCAAGTACCTGTTCCTTTCCGCAGGAATACTCACCCTTGCCAGTGCCAATCCACTGTACATCATCCATCAGCCAGTCAAGCGTGGCTTCCACATTCCGGTTTACCATGTATTCCTTAAAAAAGGCCCTGGTGGTATTCTCCGCATCCCGCGGTTGTTTCCCCATCTTCCTAGTCCTCCCCTTAGACTGCAGCAGGCAGCCGTTTGCGTGTATTGTTTCAATATATAAAAACATTCTAACACATTCCTGTTAAAATAAAAAGGAGAATACCATTCCCCTTTTTAATACTGTCTTTTTAATACCACCCGCTTTTACCCCCTCTTCCTTTTCACTGTCACATAAAAGCAGTTCATTCCGTCCTTATACTCCACCCCAATCCTGGCCCTGTGGCTCCTGGCTGTCTCTGCCGCTATGGCCAGTCCCAGGCCATAACCACTTGTGCTGCTTCTGGCGCTGTCGTCCCTGTAAAACCTTCTGAAAATCAATGTGCGCTTATCCTCAGGTATGGGTTCTCCCTGGCTGCACACCCACAGCCTGGCCCTGCTGCGGCCTGTCTTCTCCAGCCTTATCTGCGCCCGTCCCCTGGGTACGCAGTATTTAACCGCGTTGTCCATCAGGGCCTTAATCAGCTGCCCCATCCGGCAGGGGTTTCCCATCATCAGCACATCATCTTCTATGTCATACTCCAGAACCTTTTCCTCCTGGTAAAACACAGGTTCAAAGGTCAGTATCTTCTCCATAACCAGCTCGCTTAAGCTGAACCGGGTAAATTCTCCCTTCCCCGGTACATAGGAATCGTTCCTGGCCAGAAGCAGGAGACTTTCCACCAGGGCGCGCATTTCCCTGCACTCCTGGTTTACATGCTCCATCCACTTGTCCGCCTCTGCCGATATGCCTGCATACCGCTCCTGTAAAAGCTCTGCATTGGCCGTAATCACGGTCAGCGGCGTTTTTAGCTCATGGGAAGCATCCGCCACGAACTGCTTCTGCATGCGGACAGACTCCTCCACCGGCTTTACGGCCCACCGGGAAAAGAAATAGGACAGCGCGAAGAACCCAAGCCACACAGCCACACAGGCCATTCCGCCGTATTTCATGATCCCGTTTCTCAGTGAATCCTCATAGGTGGTATCTGCAAATGCGATCATATAACCGGCCGGCTGGCTGATTCTTAAATACCTCAGATGGTATGCGTCCAGTATTCCCATGTCCTCCTCCCCGTTCATGCCCAGGACAGCCATCTGCTCCAGGAATTCCGGTTCCCAGTAAGCACCATATCCTTCCTTCAGCGACACCACACCGTCCTCCCCCACCAGAACAGTGAAATACGGCATCCGTACCGGCGGCATGGCAGCAAATATCAGGGACTGTTCCTCCCCTGATACCACCCTGGACAGCGCCAGGCTCCCCTGGTCATTTACCCTGTGCTTCACCACAGAGGTCACTGCGCAGAAGGTTATTCCTATGACCGCTGTCACCACCAGCATATTGTAAATGATAAACTTAAGCCGAAGCCTGCCTATTTCCCTCATCACAGCACCTCCCTGCCGTCCTTTTCCACTATCCTGTATCCCAGCTTGCGTATGGTGACAATCATCACATCCGCCTTGAGGAAATCCAGCTTCTTTCTCAGAAAAGATATGTAAATCTCCACATTGTTCTCCACTGCCTCCGCGTCATTTCCCCATACTTTGGACAAAAGGGTGTCCTTGGAAACCACCATATCCCGGTTCACCATCAGAATACGCATGATGTCATATTCCTTTTTGCCCAGCTGTATGCTTTTGTGCGGCCCTCTTAAGGTGTAGTCCGCCTGGCTTAAGGATACATTTCCCAGGTTCAGGTTTTCGGGTATCATCTCCCCCCTGCGCCTTAAAATGGTCTTCATGACAGCCAGAAGCTCCTGCATGTCAAAGGGCTTGGTCAAATAATAATCAGCTCCGCTTTCCAGCCCCGTCACCCTGTCCTCCAGCTCGCTTTTCGCTGTCAGTATCAGTACGGGAACCTGGCATCCCATTTTTCTGGCCTCCCGCAACAGGGTGATTCCGTCCATTCCGGGCAGCATCAGGTCCAGGACAGCTGCGTCATAGCCGCCGTCCTTTAACAGCCAGCAGCCGGTATTGCCGTCCCCGCAGATATCGCAGTCATACCAATGCTTTAATATGTCACGGATGGACTCAGCCAGCCGTCTGTTATCCTCCACAATCAAAACTCTCATCTATATCCACTCCCTGTGTTGCGCCATGTCTGAAAAATCCACCTGTATTCTCTCGCAATTCTGTATGAACCGCAAGAGAACAGAGGTGGATTTCACAGATAATTCACAAACCTGTACCGCTCTTTTACCTGCTGCGTATCTCCCTTCTCATAAAGCTGATGTAGGAAGCGGCGAACACCACGGCCGTCAGCGCCAGCAGGCCTGTCAGATGGGGCCATACCAGCAGGCAGCTCTGTCCCAGTGACAGATAACCGCTGATGGCGCCCGACAGCTGCTGGGGCAGGATGATATTGGTGGACCGCACCATGGGATTCATGATGGTGGAAACCGCCTCACTGTAAAGGTAATAAGGCGACAAGCGGTTCAGGCTCATCTGGCAGCTGTAATTATCCAGAATCTGCCCTGCCGATGCAGCCTGCCCCATGGGATACAGGGCATTGGCCACAATGCTCACCACCAGGGTCATAAACAGCGCGAAGAAGATCCACAGCGCAATCACAATCATAGCTGATGTGGCTGCATGGCGGCACAGCACGGAACAGAGGATAGACAGCGCCAGCCAGAAGCAGATATACACAGAGGTGAAAAACAGCAGCACCAGCACTCTTCCCGCTTCCTCGGCAGAAGGCGGCACCCCGGTGGCCAAAAGTCCCACAGAACCTGCGATGAGTCCCATGGAAAAGACCATGAGGAAGATGATTGTGGCGCCTGCCAGGAATTTCCCGTTTATAACTGCATCGCGGTAAATAGGCTGCGCCACCAGACGGTTAAGCGTCCCCTCGGATCGTTCGCTGTTGATGGCGTCAAATCCCAGGCTCAGCCCCACAAAAGGTCCCAGCAAAGCAATGAAAGAGGTAAAGGACGGGATGGAGCTTCCGCTTAAGGTGAACAGCTTCAGGAAAATGTAGCTGGAATCAGACGCAACCGCATCCGAAAGGCCGGTCAGCGCCCCGTATATGCTGGCGCAGCTGGTCAGCAGAATCAGTCCCAGCACAATCAGGAACCGTTTGCTGCGTATGTGGTCCGACATCTCCTTTCGGTATAAGGCCGCCATGCCGCCCATGCCATTACACGGTCTTATCTGTGTACCTTTGTCTGGCATATTCTTACCGCTGTTCCCTGCCGAAAGAAAGGAATCCTTTATTTTTCTTTTGATTGAGACCACCATTTTTCTGCTCTCCTTTCTCAAAATATCTGCGGTAAATTTCATCCAGGTCATTTCCCCGCTGTCTTAAGTGGCGCAGGGTATAGCCTTTTTCCAGGGTCCTGCGGTTTAACTCCCTGCACAGGTCTGACCTGGAATGGACTACATAGAAATCGCCGGTCCGCTCCACCTGCTCCACATTGCCAAGGCTCCTTAGCAGTTCCTCGAATCCGCTGTCATCGGGAAAAGCAGCTGCCTCCAGGGCATAATGCCCTTCACGGCGCATCTGCCCTGCCAGCTCGTCAATCCTTCCGCAGGCAATGAGCCTGCCGTCCACAAACAGCCCCACCCGGTCGCAAATCTGCTGAATCTGATAAAGCTGGTGGGATGATATGAGAATGGTCCTTTTATCATCCTCCGCCAGGCTGCGTATCAGGGTCATCAGCTCCCGCATTCCTTCCGGGTCGATTCCCAGGGTGGGCTCATCCATGATGACCACCTTCGGATCCTTCATCAGGACATCGGCAATTCCCAGACGCTGTCTCATTCCCCGTGAATAGGTTCCCGCCTTCTGGTCGGCTGCCTCCGTCATGCCCACCTTTTCCAGAAGCTCCTCCATCCGGCGGTCTGTCACATCACTGGGCAGTCCGTTCAGCTGCCCTGTAAACCGCAGGTTCTCCCGTCCTGTCATGTCGGAGTAAAACCCCACATTATCCGGCAGATACCCCACCATCCGCTTGACGTCGATGGCCTGTCTGGCGCAGTCCTTCCCGTCTATGTACGCACTGCCGCCCGTGGGCTCGGTCAGCCCTAACAGCATAAGGGTGGTGGTGGTTTTTCCGGCTCCGTTTGGTCCCAGCAGCCCGAATATTTCCCCCCGCCGGATTTCCAGTGTCAAATCACAGACCGCTTCCTTCTCCCCGTAGGATTTGGACAGGTGTTCGGTCCGTATCATCATTTCTTCCTCATAATCCATAACAATGACCCCTTTCCAGCCAACTATCCATACAAGCTACCTTCTGCCGTATTTGCGGAACACATAGCCCAGGCCTCCGGCCGTACACAGGATGATGACAACTGCCACCACACCCCAGATTGTCGTGGTCTTAACCGATACCCTGAAATCAGCGTTTGACTGGGTCTGCTCGCAGGATGCCGTAAACGTGTTCACATAGTCCCCTGTGATTGCTTCCGAAGAAGGCTTTACATGGGCAATAACTTCTGTGGTGCTTCCTGCGGGAATGGACGGGATCATGTTGTTCTCCGTATTGTAGGTCACGGTCCAGCCGGTGGGCAGGGATGAGTTAAGCGTCACATTCTCCAGATCCACGTTGCCTGTATTGGTAATGTTAAGCGTCACATCCGAAGACCTCCCTGCATAGGCGTCAAAGCTCAGGCGGCCGTCCGGGGTGGAAACCTTAAGGCCGTAGCTGCCTGTAATAACCACCTTCAGGCTGGTGTCAAGGGTCTCCTCCGCCGATACAGCACTGCAGGATATGTCATATTCCCCTGCCGCAACCCCCTCAGGCGGCGTCACCGACACTGTCATACCCTTGCTGGCGCCGGACTCCACCTCCAGGGCAGCCACCTTGGCTGTCTCACCGGTGGGGGTAAAGCTTACACCCCAGCCGGAGGGTGCATTGGATGATAAGCTGTAGGACTGCGTCTTAAGTCCATTGTTAATCAGTGTGGTGCTGAAAGAGAAACTGGTCCCCGTGGTTCCCTCCTGCTGGGGGTATTCCGAGGTAAAGCTTCCCTTTCCCGCATTCATCTCATTTACCATAAACGAGACGGGCAGACTGGCTGTGAGACCCCCGCCCGCAGACGCCTTTACCTCCACCGTGTAAGTCCCCTCTGTCAGCTCCTTTGGAACCGTCACATGAAGGGTCACCTGGGCTCCCTCTTCTCCGTTCTTTACATGGACGCGGCTCACCTGATAGCTGCCGCCCTGGAGATATCCCTCCCATCCCTCAGGCATGGCAGTGATCTCCAAATCCGCATTCAGACTGGCCCCTGTGTAGTTCTCCAGTGTGACAGGAATATTCAGGCTGTCTCCCGGCTTTACCGATATTCCCGGATAGTCCGTATTCAGGTCCAGACCGCCGGCTCCGTAAACCGTATGCGTACCCATGAATACCAGGAATACGGCCGCCATAAGGACGGCCAGAACCCCAAAACGCTTACCTGTTCCATCCCTTCTGATTACCATTGCTTCCTCCATAATTTCCTCCTTTTGCCCAATGGGGCATCTGTATTTTCTACCAGTTATCATAACGTTGAAACCTTTAGCCAACCTTTAATAAGTTTGAAAATACTGTGAAAAAACAGGAGAAGCAGAATCCTTGCCGGTACGCAAAAAAAGGAGCCGCGCGGTTCAATAAACGCAGCTCCTTATGTACAGCCTGTCAATCCGTCTCCATTGCCGTCTCTCTGTTTCATTCAGACGGCTTTACAACACACCAGTTTCCCTTCCGCTTACAGCGGTACAGAACATGACGAATGCCCCATATATTCTTTTACCGCCAGGTTGGCCTTTTCCACGGTCCGCTCCTCGTCCACGCGGACCAGCCTTCCCTCCTTTACAACGATTTCCCCGTTCACCACCGTGTAATCCACACTGCCCTTAAGCCCTACGGTACACAGCATGGATTTGGGGTCAAACTGGGCGCCGGTCAGTTCCATCCGGTTCATGTCCACCAGGAAAAAGTCTGCCGCCATTCCCACTGCTATCTGTCCCAGGTCATCCCTTCCCAGCACGCGGGCGCTTCCCCTGGTCGCTATCTTCAGGATGTCATAAGCAGACGGCGCCTGCCGGCTCCACCAGAGCCGGTGAAGCAGATAGGCCACCCGCATCTCCTCCAGAAGGTTGGAGCCGTCATTGCTGGCAGAACCGTCCACAGCCAGCCCCAGGGGCACTCCAAGCTCCAGCATCTTAGGCACCAGCGCAACGCCGGAAGATAACTTCATGTTGGATATAGGGCAATGTGCTACCCCGGTCCCGGTCTCAGCCAGCCGTTTCAGTTCATCCTCAGTGAAATGGATTCCATGGGCAAACCACACATCCTCCCCCATCCATCCCAGGCTCTCCATATACTCCAGGGGCCGCATCCCGAAACGCTCCGTTGTGAACCGCTCCTCGTCCTTTGTCTCAGCCAGATGGGTGTGGAGCCTGACTCCCAGCTCTCTGGCCAGCTGTGCCGATTCCTTTAAAAGCGTCCCAGTCACACTGAAAGGGGAGCAGGGCGCCAACGCCACCTGGTGCATGGAATACCTGCTTTTGTCGTGAAATTTCTTCACGGCCCGTTCTGAATCCTTCAGAATCTGGTCCACGGTCTGCACCACGCTGTCCGGAGGCAGCCCGCCGTCCTTCACGCTCAAATCCATACTCCCTCTGGTGGCATGGAAACGGATTCCCAGGGCATCCGCTGCCCCGAACTGGGCGTCCAGCAGCCCGTCCCCGGCTGACCCGGGAAACACATAGTGGTGGTCCAGACAGGTGGTGCAGCCTGTTTTCAACAGCTCTCCCATGCCTGTAAGCGCACTGTAACAGACCACGTCCTCATCCACGTGCTTCCATATCTCATATAATGTTTTCAGCCATGGAAATAACTCCATGTTCTGTACCTGCGGTAAATTGCGGCTGAACGTCTGATATAAATGATGGTGTGTATTGATAAGTCCGGGATACATCACCATATTAGATGCGTCAATCACATCCTCCGCTGTTCCTGATTCCAGTGTTCCTGATTCCAGTGTTCCTGCTTCCTGTCCGATTCCGGCAATGACTCCGTCCCGGATGAACACATCCACACCGTCAAGCAGTCTGTCATCCCCGTCACATGTAACAAGATGCTTAACGTTCTTTACGAGTAAGGTTCCTTTCATGATTACCTCCTGATGTAAATTCATAAACAATCTTTGCTTCATAGACTATATGACTGGTATACTGCCGGCGGCACGGGTGTCCACGATGCATCCATACGGATTCAGTATCCGTGATACTAAACGTATGCCCGTGGTCCCAGCTATGTTTTAAACAGCGATATAGATATGATTTTTTCAAAGAACAATTGATACTCTAACAATATAACAGTCATTTAAAAGGAAATCAATATCTAATGCGGCCAATCTTCCTGCAGATATTTTATGCACATCCAACAATGCAGGCGGATGATGTCAGAGTGTGTCTGAACATTCTTTCCCGCTATCCGCACGCCCCTGATATTCGCTTTTTATGATTTCATACATATCTTCCGGGCTTTCTTTGCAGCCGTTTTGAAGCCATAATTTGATAATTTTTGTGATTCCGCTTTTAAAAAATTCCATATGGTATTCAATAAAACGATTCTCAAAATGCTGCCGTGCAAGGTTAATATCGTAAGTAATAATCTTATAGCTGTCGTCATACCCCAGTTTGAAATAGGTCTTATAGAATATCTGGTTATCCTTTATGTGGCGGAACAATTTAAGATAATCGTTACTGTTGAATCCCCGGGTGATTTCATTTTGGTACAAGTCAGATAAGTTATGTTCCAGCTTGTCCCGTATAGAGTCAGCCAATCCGTAAATATCCGTATAATTTGCATAAAAAGTCGTGCGGTTTAATCCGGCCAGCTTACAAATATCCGATACACTGATTTCATTTAGCTCGTTAGTCTGAAGCAAACTGATAAAAACCTTTTCAATCCGTTCAATGGACTCTTTCTTCCGTTTGTTATTGGGTGTATTCATAAAATCCCCTTTATCTCAACACTTGTCCCGTTATTGGTGATTGTTTTTTGTTTTATAAATGCATTATACTATATCCAGATTAAACCAACAAGCGTTGATTTAATAAAAATAAAGGAGGTACTTTACATGAAAAAAAGTAGTTTTGCCGCAATGATATCAGGAACCGTAAGCGGGGTGCTGTTCGCTCTCGGCATGTGTATGGCTCTTATCCCGGAGTGGGGGGCTTTCAAACCAGGGCTTGCCTTAGGAAGTGCTGGTCTGGCGCTGGCTTTGATTACAGTGCTTATATGGAGAAGAATGGAGCATAAAGAGCCTGTCCGATTTTCAGGAAAGGTGATCTTGTCAATTGTGATAGGAATTGCCGGTGCAATGGCGTTTGGAGTTGGGATGTGCTTTAGCATGATATGGGGTAAAATGACTGCCGGGATTGTAATTGGCCTTGCCGGAATTGTAATTCTGCTTTGCTTAATTCCACTGGCTATAGGCATAAAAGAATGAAATCAGGCCGGATAATTCCCCCGCTATTGCTCTTAATCATTTGTACTCTTAATTACTGCAGATTTGTATGGCAGAGAAATATGAAAAGAAAGGATAATAATTTATGGCAACATCAAAACTTGTAAAAACAAATGAAAAAATCGCTGAAGCACTTACGGAAGTCTTTTTCAACATTGAGCACGGTGTAGTAGACAGATACATCAAAATTGAAGATACCTTTGTAGAAACCTATCTTGCAAAAGAAGGCGAAACAACAGCCGAAGCCAAAGAACGGCTGCTGCAGGAACGGGCACAGCGGAAACAGGCACAGCGGGAAGGCTGATGAACAGTGTATTTAACGACGCTTTCCAGTTTATGCTGTAAAATGTTTACAGGTCATGTTCTGACCAAAATCCTGCCTGACTCCCACCCTGATTTCATAAAAACCTGAGGCACAATATAAGATTAGATGAAACAACTTGACAGATTCCTCATTAAAATTTAGAGTATAAAGAACAGGAATATACCCATCAGGGAATGATTGTTATTCTTAAAAAGAACAGCGGCAGCCAGGGCAACGTAATATACGCTTTGCGGTGTTCCACATTTATGACCACTTATTACATTTTTGTATGTATATTTCTTTCGTTATCTGAGTCTTATTAGCTCTAATTATTTATTCAAACAAGCCATCTAACCTTGGGGCACAATATGAGAATAGATAAAGGCACCAGACAGAACCCACATTAAAATTCAGAACATAAGAAACACGAATATCCGCCTTTGGCGGATAAGGTGGAGGACATACCAAACCTGGAGAAAGACTTAAACTGTTCTTATCCGGCAGAGCCAATGGAGGGGCTTTTTCTCAAAATGGTAAAAGGACAATTAGAAAAAACAGAAAAGAATCCTAACGATTACTTATGGAATAGCTTTTGATTCCTAATCCGCAATCGTGACCGGGCTGTGGCTGGCTCTGCCGATTTTAAGGATATTCCTAATAGTAAACGCATTTTGCAGCGCTGCGGTTTTGTTGAACGCTTGAAAATAATTTATATTTTGAGGAGGTTTTGCATGAGCAATTCAGTTATATTTAGTCCCGGCACGTTTTTTCATGGAACCAGAGCGGATTTAAGCGTGGGGGATCTGTTGGTGCCGGGGTATTTATCTAATTATGATGAAAACAGGGTTGCCAACTATGTTTATTTTACAGGGACCTTGGACGCTGCCATCTGGGGAGCAGAGCTGGCTTCGGGAGATGGAAAGCAGCGGATTTTTGTTGTGGAGCCAACGGGAGAATTTGAAGACGACCCAAATGTAACGGATAAGAAATTTCCCGGGAACCCGACAAAGTCATACCGAACAACCCAGCCGTTAAAAATTGTTGCTGAAGCTATGGGATGGAAAGGACATTCACCGGAAGTATTGCAGGGTATGCGCGATCATTTGAAACAGTTAGATGAGATGGGAATTAAAGCTGTCGAATAAAATATTATCCTTGGGCCGGTTTATGGGTCTGTCCCAGATTTAAAAAATAATCATCCTAAAAGCCCGGCAAGGGCTGCCCCTTAGAGGCAGCCCTTGCCGGGCTTTATAAAAATCAGATTACATACTTGTACCATAAATCATATTTGGCAGGAACAGCACCAGATCCGGGAAGAATACGCAGATAGCCAGCGTGGCCATAATAGCTATGAACAACGGCAGCGAATACTTCGTGGTCTCCTGCACCGAGCAGTCCATGATATTGGAACAGGTGTATAACGCAACTCCAACAGGAGGCGTGGAACAGCCCATGGTAACAATGGTCATCATGATGATGCCGAAGTGAACCGGGTCAATTCCGTACTGTGTGATAATCGGAATCAGTATGGGGGTAACGATCAGGGTAATGACCGTTGTCTCCATGAACATACCGAACACAGTCAGCATAATTAAAATCAGCAGCAGAAGCACGTATTTATTGCTGGTCAGACCTACCAGCAAAGTGGTCAGGGTCTTTGGCAGCTGGTCAAATACAACGCCGTAGCTGAATATGCCGGAGAAAGCCAGAATCATGGTAATCACGGATAAATCCTTTACGCTGTCCACAATACATTTCTTAAACTTCTCTAGGTTCAGTTCCTTATAAATAAAGATACCTACGAACAGTGCGTAGAATACGGCAAAGGCACCGGATTCCGACGGGGTCATGACACCGAAACGAATCAGCACAATCAGCAGGATTGGGAACATAAGCGCCCATATACTCTCAAAACAGGACTTGATGATAACCCCTGGAGGTGACGGCTTGTCATGGTCAGGCTGATATCCGTAGTGGCGCGCGGACCAGGATGTGGCAATCATCATGAAGATACACATAATGATGCCTGGAAGGAATCCGGCTACGAACAGGCGGCCAATGGAAACCTCACCCACAGTGCCGTACAGAATCAGGCCCATGGAAGGCGGAATCGTGGCTACAATCAGTCCTGACAGACAGTTGATTGCAGCGGCCCAGCCCGGCGCGTAGCCTCTCTTTGTCATCTCAGGCCCAAGGATACGGCATTCCATGGCTGCATCTGCAACTGCGGAACCGGATACGCCGCCCATCAGGGTTGAGAGAACCACGGAAACCTGTCCAATGGAACCGTACATATGGCCGGTCAGCACGTTTGCCAGCTTTACCAGACGTGATGTGATACCTGTGTTGTTCATCAGGTTGCCGGCAAAAATAAACAGCGGAATCGCAAGCATGGTAAAGGACTGGGTGGTGGACAGGGATTTCTGCACCAGAATCGTCCACGGAATCTCAGGCCTCATCAGGAAGAAGGAAAATCCGGACACTGCAATGGCAAAGGCCACCGGCATTCCGAGGAACAGGAGTATTAAGAAAAATCCAACAGCACTTAACATTAATTAACCCCCCATTCTTTCATTGGTTTCCTGATATCACCGAGCATCTTGCCAATCATGCTGAAAAACATCAGCAGGGAGCCCACCGGTACTGCCAGAGTACACCAGGCATAGCTCATCTTCAGGGTATTAAAGGTACGGTTCCAGCTCTGGGATACCAGCAGGAATCCGTAAACAATCAGTATCAATAAAAACAGCAGCATGAAAACGTCAAACACCAGCATCAGAGTCTTCTGGACCGCCTTGGGGAACCGGTTGGACAGCATGTCGATTCGAATCAGGCCGCCGCTCTTGATGATGATATCAGAGCCGATAAAGGTCAGCCATCCAAATGCCAGCAGCGAAACATCCTGAGCCCAGTTCACCGGCATTCCGATGGTTCTGGCCACTGCGGACCAGAACACCAGAACGGCAATCATGCATAACATTGCACCGGCCAGAAGCTCCTCTGTCTTTAAAATAACAGCAGAAATTTTTTTCATTTAAAAGCTTCCTTTCTGTATTGCGGAATGTACCTTGGAATTAGTTGGTCTTACCAATCTCCTTGTACAGTTTATCTCTCAGTTCAGCATAGCCAAGTTTCTCATATACAGGATCAACGGCTGCCTTAAATGGAGCAAGGTCAGGCTCTACGATGGTCATTCCTGCTTCAACCATTGCCTTCTCAGCCTCGTCAGCCTCTGTCATTACGTCAGCAGCTGTTTCCTGGCCAACCTCGATGGAGGTCTCAACCAGCAGTGTCTGCAAATCTTCCGGCAGGCTCTCAAACCAGCTCTGGCCGCAGATTAATCCCTGCATCAGCTGGAAGTGTCCTGTCTTGGACTGATACTTGCACACTTCATACAGTCTGGATGGATATGTAGATGTGTTTTGTGCCTCGCAGCCCTCCAGTGCCTTGGACTGGATTCCGTTGTAAACCTCGCCCCATGACATGGAAATAGGAGTAGCGCCCATGGCCTGGATGGTCTCGGTACATACTTCCTGTCCGATGGTACGGATTCTCATGCCCTTTAAGTCCTCTGGCGTGTTGATTGGCTTGTTTGTCATAAAATGGCGCGGGCCGTCGTAGAATGTAAAGGACAGGATTTTAATTCCATGGTCCTTGGACAGGGAATCTGTCCAGCCCTTAAATGTATCGGTCTGTGTTATCTTATAGCACTCCTCGTAGTTATCTGCAAAGTAACCCATCATCAGAATGGAGAAATCCTTCACATACTGTCCCATACGGGAAGCATCTGTGTTAACTGCAACATTAGCGCCCTGGATGGCCTGCTCCAGCACATCCTCGTCACTGCCAAGCTGGCCGGACGGGAACACACTTACCTTCAGCCTGCCGCCTGATTTCTCATTTAACACATCAGCCAGCTTCTGGTAGTTCCTGGTAATCAGGGCCTGCTCTGTCTGGGAAGTTGAAATCTTTAACTCATATACCTTGTCATCGCCTGCAGCAGCCTCACTGCTGTCCCCTTCCTTTGCCTGGGTTGCAGCTGGCTGGGCATTTCCCATACCCGGCATGCCGTTACATGCCGTAACTGCCATCATTGCTGCGGTAAGAACACCTGCTAATAATACTCTCTTTTTCATTGTTATCCCCTTTCCTTACGTTGTCCAGCGTAACAGCTTTCGCTAAACGTTTACATATTTTCCTCATTTAGTATAAACGTTTACATATTTTCCATCAAGTAGTTTCTGCAAAAAAGTTTAACAGAATTTTAACGTTATTTTTATGCAATCTTCACAATTCGACTTATTTTTTAAAAGTTCCTGTTTTTTTTCTGCTTTCATTTTGACATTATTTCAAGAAACCTTTACAATAACTGTGTATACATTTTCAGTGAATCACAGGGAGGTGGACCGGAATATGGTAACAATCAAAGACGTGGCAAAAAGATGCGGCTATTCCGTCTGCACGGTTTCCCGCGCCCTTTCCGGCAAAGGATACTTAAAAGAAGAGACAAAGCAGAAAATACTGGAAACAGTTGCGGAACTGGGATACCGGCCCAACACCCTGGCTGTCAACCTGAAGACCGGACGCCGCCAAGCTCTGGCTCTGGTCCTGCCTTCCCTGACTAATATCTACTACACCAAGCTGGAACAGTACCTGGAAGCCTGTGCAGCAGAAAAGGGCTATATCATTTACCTGAACAACACGGAATACAGCCTGGAAAAAGAAAAACAGATTTTAGAAAATTTAATCGGCATGGATATAGCCGGGGTCATCATTACCCCGGTCACCAGCCAGCATGACCATATCATGAACCTGGCAAAGTACGACATCCCTTATGTGTATTTAAACCGCTCCTTCGAGGATGATATAGAGCACTGCCTCCGTCTGGACAACAAAAAAGCCGCCTACGAGGCGGTTTCCTACATGATTAAGCTGGGGCATAAAAATATCGGCGGCATCTTCCAGAGCTTTGACAACCTCACCTACCGGGACCGCTATGACGGCATGGCCCAGGCCCTTAAGGAGCACGGGCTGGACTGCCGCCCCAGCCACATGCTCTTTGACATCAACCCGGAGGATATGGGGACCACTCCCGGCCGGATCCTGCAGCTGCTTCAAAAGCCCGACCGCCCTGAGGCGATCTTTGCCTGCAACGACATGACCGCCTTCAATATCTACCGGGCCTGTTACATCCTTGGGCTGCGGATTCCGGACCATTTGTCCGTATTTGGCTACGATGACTGTATCATGGCTAATTTTGTGACTCCGCCCCTGTCAACGGTCAGCATCCCTGTCCGCAAACTGGCAGGAACCGCCATTGACTTTATCCACGGTTATCTGGAATCCGGGGTCCGGGCAGAGCTTCCCATATTAAAAGCCTCCCTGATTATCCGCAATTCCGTACGCAACCTGAATCTGGATTAGAGCTTGTCCATATCCTTTCCCGGATACACCATCACCATCTGGACGCTGCCTTCAGGCCGTATTTGGTACGCTTTTACCCCGGCTGCAATCAGGAAGCTGTCTCCTGCCTTAAGGCGGATCACCTGTCCACTCTCTTCCATGGTGCAGCTTCCGGCACACACCACGCCCAGATTGAATTTCCGGTTATGCCCCACCAGTGCCGGCCCGTTCACCTCCAGTTTTTCCACAAAGAAGCAGGAGGTCAGCGTCCCGTCCACCAGCCGCACCCGCCGGAAGGCGTCTGTTGCCTCCAATACACGGGGCTCTATCCTGCATTTTTCCATGATTTCTTCTTTGGAATACTCTGTATAATCAAAAATATCCAGGCAAAAGTCCAGCCCCCGTCCCATAAACCGGCCGTCCTCCGGCACAACGATTCCCTCCCGCTCGAACTCACACCGCACCACCAAATCAGACGGCTCCATAATTTCCAGCATAGTGATTCCCTCGCCAATGGCATGAGGCATTCCGCCCGGAATATACCAGACCTCCCCCACCTGCACCGGGATCTTCTCAAAGCAGCCGTCCATCCGGGCCTTGTCCTGTTTCTCCACAATTTCCCTCCACCCATCTCTTCCGGGCGTATGCTGGAATCCCAGACGTATGTATGGGCTTATACCGTCCCTCACATGGAGAATATAGTAGCATTCAAGCTTTCCATAAGGCATTCCCATCACTTCATTGGCAAACTGGGTGGAAGGGTGGGCCTGTACATGAAGCCGCATGGCTGAATCCAGAATCTTAAGCAGGAAGCTGAGGCGCCAGCCCCCCTCCCTACCGGCGGCGCCCAGGTAAAACTCCCGGTCATCGTCTATTATGTCCCGCAGAAACCTGGGACCGTCCGCGGTCTCCACCACAGCCATCCCTTCGTGTGCAATGGGTTCCATTCCCGGATTGGAGGCTTCCACCATGGAGCCCACCCATTCCTCCGGCATATTGTTGTCCTCCTGCCGGGCCTTTCCATGGAGCCGGTCAATTCCCGCACCCCCTGTGTAATTTCTCCGTACCCTGTTTTCGGGCAGTTTCATAAGTCCTGTTGCCATCGCGGCCTTCCTCCTGTCATTGTGTATATGTCTATCGTATCTGCCGGATTTTTTCAATCAGGTCCAGATATTCCCCGCCGTATTTCCGGTATACCGGCTCCATTGCCTGGCTCCAGGCCTGCGGATCCTCCGGCTCAAGGATAGTTACCCCCTCCTTCTCCAGCGCCTCATAAGCCTTCTGATCCGCTTCTTCAATGGCCGTTCTGTTATACTCCTGGGTCTCCTTTGCCGCCTGAACCAGCGCGTCCTGATATTCCTTCTTCAGATTTTTCCAGGTTATTTTGCTCACCAGAATCACTCCGGGGGTATAGGTATGCCTGTCCTTCACATAATAAGGGGCAACCTTATAAAACTTATTATAATAATAGCTCACCGGCGGGTTCTCCGCCCCGTCAATGGTCCCTGACTCCAGAGCCGTATAGAGCTCCGCATAAGCAATGGGCACTGCCTCCGCCCCCAGAGCTTCCACGGTATCGCCCATCATGGACGCCACCTGGACCCGGATTTTAAGCCCCTTCATATCCTCCAGCCTGCACACCGGTCTGTCGGTGGTAAAGAAGTTCCTGGCTCCTTCATCCAGATAGGCCAGGCCAATCATTCCGGTGCAGTCCTGGATATTATCCAGTATTTCCCTGCCCAAATCACTGCTGCAAACCTTCCAGAAGTGCTCCCTGTCCCGGAAAACATAGGGCAGCACCAGGGCAGACATCATGGGATTCCCGCTGTCCACCAGGGACATGCTGTTGCCCCGGTACAAATCAAGCGCCCCCATCTCCATGGACTGGTAACAGCGCGCATCGTCCCCCAGCTGTCCGGAAGGATAGATTTCCACCATGACCTTGCCGCCGGTGAGTTCACTGACCCGGTCGGCAAAGTACTGGGCCGAATCCGTGAGCACATGGCCTTCCGGATTCACCTCGCCGTAACAGAGCACAATCTCCGGTTCATTGTCCGCACCCGCAGCCCCCCTATTTTCTAAAATACCGTAGCCGCCCGCCAGGCCTGCAATCAGCGCTGCGGCCGCAGCCCCTATCAACCACTGTTTTTTCAACACGTTCCTCCTGTCCCGGACCGGTCATTTTCCGAATTTGCACAAACATTACCGCCTGAACATCATTCCCTCTGAATCTTCATTTCCGAAAAAAACTCTACATGATACTTTAAATTATCCCCGTTAAAATTAAGCTGGCCCAGCTTTTCAAAACGCCTGGCTGCCTCTGAGGTCTTGACCCGTATACCTGGTATCTGGTTGATTCCCCGGATAATTGTCATCAGGCTGCGGCCAAAATTCAGTTTTACCGAAACATCCTGATACCCTAAAAGGGTCTCCAGCTCCTCAATCATCTCCGTAAGAAGCTCGCAGCTCAGGTCCTGGTCCTCCAGGGACAGGGATTTGATGATCTGTTCCTCCAGGCCGCAGATCCGTTTCATGCCCTCCGTCATGCTGTCAAAGGCAAGGCGAGCCTCCTGCGCAGAATACTCCCTGATAAAGGAAGCCGCCTCCCCATAGGCTTCCGTCAGCCGTTCCATGCCTTCATAAGCGCCGCTGACACCGCAGGCCACCGGGATTTTCCTCTCCTCTGCCAGGTAATCCCTTGCGCGGGTAATGCAGCCGGTCAGCTCCGTAAACCCATCCTGCTGCTGAGAATAGAGGCAGATCACCATCTGGTCCATCCAGATGCTGTTAAGCACCGTCACCCCTGCCATGTGAAAATAATTTTTCAGCACCTCCTGGGAAAATCCTCCCATGCTAATCAGGGCCGGACTGGAAATAAGCACTACCTTAAACCACCCCGGTCCCACTCCCCACATGGCAAACTCTTTTTCCAGTTTATTCCTGTCCCTGCGGCCAAAGAACACATCCCACAGCAAATCCTTTTCCAGATCCCGGTAAAAATCAAAGGCTGACTTTCCATCCTCCACCAGGTAATTGGAATAGGACAGCATGGACAAGGTATCCTCCCGTTCCCTTACCCTGGCAATGACCTTATCCAGTGTCTCCCGAAGCTCCGAGTCCAAATAGGGTTTCAGCAGATAATCCGTCACCCCCAGCTTGATTGCCTGTTTGGCAAAGGAGAAATCACTGTAAGCGGATATCAGCACAATCTGGATATCCGGATGCCTTTTGCGCACCTCCTCTGCTGTCTTAAGCCCGTTCATCCGGGGCATCTTGATGTCTAAAAGCACAATCTGGGGCTTGCATTCCTCCAGCTTCTCCATCAAATCCATACCGTCCACTGCCTTGTAGACAATCTCCAGCAAGCCGGGATAACTCTCCTTTATAACCTTCTCCAGATAATTCCGCTCGTACTGCTCGTCATCTGCCAATATTACACGCAACATAACCCTTTCCTCCTAATGCCTGTCTGATTTATAAAGCTTCAGCGTAATCTTCGTAATTCCCTCCGTCCTCTGGATATGCAGCACATCCTCTTTCCGGTAAAACAGCCTTAACCGTTCCTCCACATTTTTCAGGCCGATGGAAGTTTTGGGGATGGGCGTATCCCTGCGGGCCGGCTGGCTCGGATCCTCCGGAAAACCCACACCGTTGTCCGCCACCACAGCCTCAATATAATCCGGCTTCTCGGTAATCAGTATATCCACCTTCCCCCCGTTCACCCGGTCCTTCAGCCCGTGCTGGATACTGTTCTCCACCAGAGGCTGGATTGTCAGCGGAGGAATCATCACATCCTCGTCCATAAATGACTTGCGTACATCCAGACAGAAGGTCACCCTTCCCTTTAAATGCAGCTTCTGTATATACAGATATGACTGAAGCAGCTCAATCTCAGCATCCAGCGGAATGGATACCGTGTTGATTTCAATGCTGCTCCGCAGTATTTTGGAGATGGCCTTGACCAGCTGAATGGAGGTATCCCGCTCTCCCAGCTGGATACTGCGGATTACCAGGCTCAGGGTGTTAAACAGGAAATGGGGATTCATCTGCATCTGCAGCTCCCGGATCTTCGCCTCAGCCAGCCGTTCCTTCATCTGGTGTGTCTCATGCAATTCCGTGATCATGGTTCTGATTTGCCGCTTCATCTGGTCAAATGTGGCGGATACCTGGTTCAGCTCCGCATAAGGCGTCTCCTCGATATCCGCTGCCTCCAGGTTATTGTTCATAATTTCCCTGGCAGCGTCCGTCAGCCGTTTGATGGAATTCAGGATACTGGTGCTCATCTGATGGTTCAGCACCATGCCAAAGAGACTGGCTGCCATGAAAAACACGATCAGGATGCTGTTTGTAAGTCCCAGGGTTCTGCTGTGGCTGGCAAAGGCAGTGTTCAGGTACTCCAGGTACTGGCTCATCAACTGGTTCAGGCACCGCTCAATCTCCAAATCCACCTCGTCCAAATCAGCCATCAGGCTGGGATAGTAGTCCCCGTCAGGCCGGATGTAGGACTCTGCCATCTCCCGCCTGTGCTCAGCCACCTGCCCCACAATCCGGTACATCATCTTGCACTTCCGGTCATTTCGCATCTTTTCATCCAGTCCCCGCAGCTGGCTGTCAAACAGCTCGCACTCGTCGTAGTACTGCTTAAGCATCCCCTCGTCGTGGCTCTTGCTGTACAGCTTAAAGTAGGTCTGTCTCCTGTTATTGATAGCCAGCAGCCCGTTTACCTGCTGGTAATCCTGTAAAAGCCCGTTGTAGCGGCGGGAGGATCCCACATTCACAAGGGCGTTGGATGCTATGAAGATAAAGGCCACCAGCAGCAGAATCACATGGTTCCTTGTCATTTCTTTTCGTATGGATTTCATGAATCGTTTCTCACTTTTCTGCGGGGGATTTTTCCCGGATGATTTTTCTTCTGAGGTTATTCTACAACGGCAGGAGAAGAAAAACAAGTCAGACTGAGTCTGACTTGCTGGGGCCTGTGTGGGGGCAGGTATAAACCTGCCTTATGCTATTTTGTCTGCCCCTATCTCCATCACATACGGCTGGATCCAGTAAAACGCAGCTCCCTGGAATTTCAGTGTTACTTCCGTATCGCCTTCCTCATAAAAAATCCGGAAACCGCTCAGAACGCCCTTCTCATCAAAATCATACCGTTCACGTTCCCATCTTCCCCATCTTAACTTTCTCTGGCAGAGCAGTCCCTTTAACGCCAGCTCCCTCTCTTCATGCACTGCCTCCACGTCGATGTACACAGCGGGTCTCTCTGTCACTTTGGCATTTCCCTGTCCGTCCTCTGATTCTATTGTCTGGGGCTTCATCCTGGTAATACCAAGAATACGCACAGAACCGTCTTTCCACGGAATGGTTTCCTCTAATTCTTTATAGTCCTCCGGGACAGGCAGGGTGACTGGCTCAGATTCCTCACTGTTCAAAAACGTGATTCCCGGAATATGAATCCGGAAAGACCCATTCTGTTCCTCCTGGGGAACATCGAACAGGCATCTGAGGCGCCGTCCGTATTGCTTTATATCCGACAGCCGGTAATGTCCCATATTGTCCCAATAAGGATTGGCAGACAACTCCTTTATTTCATACTGTCTGCCGCTGCCGGATATGGTTGGCATATCCAGGGGCGGTGTGTCCGTATCCAGGGACGGCGTTTTGTAACCAATAATTATGGACGGCCTTCCCTCATCACTGTACACATACCAGGATATCAGGATTCCCTCCTTTACCTTTTCCCCCATACTTATAATGGATATACCGTCATGGGTATCTATGCTTCCATTCTCCTCTTTTGCCAGTTCCTCCAGCGTCCCATATTCAGGCACACTTTTCAGGGCAAATTCCACCGGCTTTTCAAAATCAAAAAGCCAGATCGCATAGCCTGACAAAAGCTCTTCGGAGACAGGAGCTGATGGGAGCTCAAATCTTGCCTCTATGATATAACGGATGTTCCCATATTCCTCAAAATAAGCCGAATAGTCAGCATACACCGATTCCACAGGCTTAATTCCGCCTTCCGGAATGCCGGGACCTGTGAGGAACAGGCCTTCGCCTGATTTCCAAAGTTCGTCCTGATATTTCTCCGAAACAATCATGGTCCCGTCACTTAGCGTAAAATACCGGCTGTCTGCGGGAGGTTCTCCGCCTGCCGGGATTTTCTGTACTTCCCCATAGTCATCCAAAACCATACTCACAAGCAGCTCCTGCTTCTGGTGGAGGGCAGATGTCAGGGATATGGTCTTTTCCTTTTGGGGCAGCTTGGATTCAACTACAGCATCCAATTCGTATACCGGATATTCCGATTGAATGATTCCATATTTTGAGGCAAACTGATACGGCAGACCAGAGACCTGCCCCTGGGATTTGGGCACCTGGTTCACTCCCGGTTCCTGCTGCCCTTGCGTTTCCTGCTTCCCTTGCGCGTCCTCCTCCGTTTCCTGATTCACCTTTGATTCCGGCACCGGTTCCTGGGCCGTACCGGCCACTGGCTTGGAAACATTCTCTCTCGTTCCAGAGCCCGCTGCCTCTCCCTCCGTTCCTCCTCCCAACCGGCAGCCGGACAGCAAAACAGCCAGCAGACCTGCTGTCATAAGAATAGATATTGTGCTTCTCTTCATGGCGAGTCCTCCTCTCTCCAATAAAATCCACATATATTTATCTGTTTTTATCATAACAGGGCTGCTGCCTGTATTTATTTCTTATTTCTTACATCTTACGAATATTAAGATTAACTTTAGCAGCTGGAAGCTCTCATGGTTCATGATAAACATTTCATTTCCAGCAATTTTTGTATATCACAGAAATGAGCTTCACCGGCAACGCGGTAGTGGATCCATCCGCCATCACCACAAGGGTATTTGTTGTCGATACATTCCTGAGTTTCTTTCTCAACCTGGTCATATACCAAATGAAATTGTGCGTTTGACAACCGAATCATAACGGTAAAGGCGCCATTCTCCGCAAACACATTGCAAATCAGCTTTTTCTTCTTTCTATGGGCAACAGCCCAGCCATATTTATTCCCATAGGGAAAAGTAATCTCCTGCACAGTGCTGCATGTATCTGACAACCACTCATTGATTCGGATAAACAACTCCATACCTTTGCCGCAGTACGCGGCCATATCATCAAATGCCGGTTTATTCTGCTTGTCAAGCATTCTTTCATACATGGTAAACCTCCCTCTATCCCCTTTTCTGAAGCCATGATTATCAGCCCGATTCTTTTGCTCCAAAGGCGATAAGCATATGTTTCTTTGATTGTAATATCAGGGTGCGTTTCTGTCAAATGCAACAGCTTTTTTCAATTGGCCGGCAAAAACGTAAGCACCAGCCGTTAGCCCGGGGTATCTATTCCAAAACCAGGCTCTCCAAAAAGCAAAAAGAATCTCCCAAAAGCCGCAGCTTTTAGGAGATTCGCTTTATAATACAATACACGCAGCATCCTTTCTATACTGATATTACTGCACCCACGCCCCGCTCTCATCCACCCGCGAGCCATCCGGCGTGGTTGTGTTGGTCAGCATGGCGCCGTCCGCGCCCAGATAGAACCACTGGCCGTTTTCTTCCACCTTTTCCCACTGGTTCCTGGCCATGGCTCCGTTGGAGCGCAGGAAATACCATTTGCCGTTTACCTGGCGCCATCCCTTGGCCATATATGTATTGGAATCAATCCAGTAGGAAACACCGTCTGCCGTAACCCACTCATTGGCAGCCTTGGCCCCGTTATCCTTCACATAGTACCATCCATTGCTGTCCTGTACCCAGCCCTTGGCTGAGGATGTTCCCGGACCGGCATTTCCCGTGCCGGAAGAACTGCCTGTCGTGCCTGCGTTATCTGAACTGCCTGTACTGCCTGCGCTGCCGCTTAAAGCACCTGCCTTCACCAGTTCATATCCGTAATCGAACAATGCCTTCGTATCCGTATAATGAGTCGATTTGCTTTTCATAATAACGGCAATCAATCTGACTCCGTCCTTCTCCACTGCTGTCACCAGGGTATTTCCCGCTTTGGACGTATAACCGGTCTTTCCTCCGATAACGCCCGGATAATACCTGGCATCGTTGGGGTTCAGCATCTTGTGTCCAATGGTCACGGTAAGCCCGGAAGAATTCTTTATGGTAGCAGGCAGCGTATACGTGCGCGTGGACGCCACCGTCTTCACCACATCATTCTGAAACGCCGCCCTTGCAATCAGAGCCATATCATGGGGTGTGGTGTAATGATTGGAGTCATTGAGGCCGTGAGGATTTGTAAAATGTGTATTGGTACACCCCAGGGCCGCTGCCTTGGCGTTCATCATCTCCGCAAATTTGGCATTGCTGCCAGCCACATGTTCCGCAAGGGCATTTCCCACTTCATTGGCTGATTTGAGAAGCAGGGCATAAAGACACTGGCGCACAGTCATCACATCCCCTGCCGTCATATTGATGGATACAGCGCCCGCTTCCAGGTTCGTGGTAGCTGTTGCTGAAAATGTGACCTTGTCATCCAGACTGCAGTTCTCCGCCACCAGCAGGGCTGTCATCAGCTTGGTGATACTTGCCGGATAGAACTGTTTGTCCCCGTTCTTGGAAAACAGGACGGTTCCCGTGGCAGCATCCATGAGCACGGCTCCCTCCGAAGCTATCTCCGGCTTCTGCACGGAAGCTGCGGCCGTCTGGTCAAAGGTCCCGGCAGCCTGGCTGGCTGACGGATTCTGCGACGGACTTCCCAATAAAGAGGGGCTTTCTGACGGGGAGGGGGTTCCTGACGTGGAAGGACTCCCTGAGGTGGACGGGCTTCCTGACGGGGACGGGCTCCCTGAGGTGGACGGGCTTCCTGACGAGGACGGGCTTCCTGACGGGGACGGACTTCCTGATGAGGATGGCCCGTCAGATGAAATGACCGCTCCGTCACTTCCGGATTCCGAACCCGGTCCCTGGGACGATACCATCCCCTGGTCAGAGGTCTGGTTCCCGGACTGGAAGGAAGATACCTGGCTTTCTTCCAAAGGCGTGATGGCAGCCGGATTAGCTGAAGCTGCCATACTCATCAACAGGGTACAGCTGGTGCATATACATAAAAATGATTTCCATTTCTTAAGTCTCATAATATCTCTCCCATACAGCAGGTCATTCTGAACAAAACTAGAGATATTATACCATACTTCATGGTTACAAAAAACATCTATTTCTGACGATAAATTTACGATATATATATTTTTTCTTTAATTGCACAGGCAGATTTTTTCTTTCCATCCCCCCGCATTCCATTATACAGTGGTTCCCCATGCCTTCATTCCATTGTTTTACTATGCCTTATCCTGCCTTCCTGCCGGAATGTGTTTCATATCCGTTCCGGAACATGGTGCAGGAACACCTTAATTCACGGATGTCAGATCTCTATAAAATTCTATGTATCCGCATTCCGTGCATACATAAGCGATTGTTGGCCCCAGCTGGTTTTTAGAATCGGGAATACGGTCCAGTTCATCCACCCATACAAGGTGTGTTCTGATTCGGTTTATCTCCATCTGGCCTGAACATTTTGGACACCGCATATGCACTTACCTCCTTTGTCGTTTTTTTCATTATACGATGGTTTAGGTGAAAATAAAAGCCCCCTGGGCTGTATGCCCGATGTCCATCCACACTCCCTGTATCCAGTTATCTGCTATTTCTCCTGGCTCCGGCACAAATACCCCTCAATCATCTCCAGCTCATCCAGATATATACAATTTGGAATCCCGTTGTTTCTCACCGCCTCCACACACTGGCCAAGCCCCATCCACATGACGCTCTCCACCTCTTCTTTCTGAAGGGTAAGACGGTCTGCATCCACTGGTTTGCTGTACACATACACAGCACTGACTTCACTGTCCCTGAACATCCTCCCGTAAAACACTTCTTCCATATATCCCTTGTGATACCCGGCAAATTCCAGGTCCTCCTCCCCGGCCTCAATTCCCAGCTCCTCCTTCAGTTCACGGATGGCGGACGGCAGGAATTCATCACCGGCCTGCACATGGCCTGCCGAGGAAATGTCATAACAGCCAGGATAGGAATCCTTTCCCCTGCTCCGCTTCTGCAGCAGAAGATCGTATGTTTTATCCTTATTTTTCCTCACAACCCATATATGGGCAGTCCTGTGGGGAACCCCGTCCATGTGGACCAGGCTCCGCTCCCGGACCACTCCAGTCTTCTTTCCGTCCGCATCCAGTACATCGAACAATTCCAACTGTTTTCCGTTCAGAACAGCCTCACTCAGCCGGTCTCCCTGGTAAGCCAGTTTCAGTGAAAAGAAGGGGGCATCCTCATTTAACAGCTTAAAAAAGATTTTATCCCCTTCCCACAGATTCAGGGACAGCACGTCCTCCTTCTTTACCCACTCCAGCGTACCCTCGTTGCAGGGAATCATTTCCCCCTCATATTTGTCCGCAGTATACAGACACATGTACTCTGTATCCCAGCCCTCCGCGATGAATGTGACCAGCCCCCTGAACCGCCAGGATGTGAGAGTAAGTCCTGTTTCCTCTCTCACTTCCCTGAGCAGGCAGTCCTCCGGGCTCTCGTCCCCTTCAAAATGCCCGCCCACTCCAATCCACTTATCCTTATTCACGTCATTCTTTTTGCTGATTCTGTGGAGCATCAGATATGCCCCCGCTTTTTCTATATAGCACAGCGTTGTCAGCCTGCTTTTTTGTTCCATATGCCTGTCCTCCCGTTAAAACCCGCCCATGGCGGGCGATCTGAAATACCCGTCGGAGCAGCTCCGACGGGTATCATTATAAACCAATTCTTCTTATGCTTCAATCATTATGCCCGCATCCCTATTCTTCAATTGAATAGTTGGGAGCCTCCTTGGTAATATGGATATCATGAGGATGGCTCTCCTTTAAGGACGCAGCGGAAATCTTTACAAACTGGGCTGTCTCCTGAAGAGTTGTGATGTCCTGGGCGCCGCAGTATCCCATACCGGAGCGCAGGCCGCCCAAGAGCTGGAACACAGTATCCTCCACCATTCCCTTATAAGCCACGCGACCTTCCACGCCTTCGGGCACCAGCTTCTTTGCATCTGTCTGGAAATAGCGGTCCTTGCTTCCGTTTTCCATGGCAGCAATGGATCCCATGCCGCGGTATACCTTATACTTACGTCCCTGGTACAGCTCAAAGGTGCCCGGGCTTTCGTCACATCCCGCGAAGATGCTTCCCATCATACACACGCTGCCGCCTGCCGCAATGGCCTTTGTCACATCGCCGGAATACTTGATTCCTCCATCCGCGATAATGGGTACGCCGTACTCCTTGGCAACGCTGTAGCAGTTCATCACCGCCGTAACCTGGGGCACGCCAATGCCTGCCACCACGCGGGTGGTACAGATGGAACCAGGTCCTATGCCTACCTTGACGGAATCGGCCCCAGCCTCAATCAGCGCTCTGGTGGCCTCTGCCGTGGCAACATTTCCAGCCACCACCTGAAGGTCCGGATATGCTTCCTTAATCATCTTCACGCAGCGGATTACATTGGCTGAATGGCCATGGGCGGAGTCCAGAACCACCACGTCCACCTTTGCGTCCACCAATGCTCCTACACGTTCCAGCACATTGGCAGTGATGCCAACGGCAGCGCCGCACAGCAGACGTCCCTGTGCGTCCTTTGCGGACAACGGATACTTAATCTGCTTCTCAATGTCCTTGATGGTGATAAGGCCTTTCAAATTGAAATCATCGTCCACAATCGGCAGCTTCTCCACTCTTGCCTTTGCTAAAATGGCCTTTGCTTCCTTTAAGGTTACGCCCTCCCTGGCTGTAACCAGGTTCTTTGTGGTCATGCACTCCTTGATGGGACGGTCAAAATCCTCCTCAAACTTTAAATCACGGTTGGTAATAATGCCCACCAGCTTCCTGCCCTCTGTGATGGGAACGCCGGATATGCGGAATTTTGCCATCAGATCGTTGGCATCCTTAAGAGTGTGCTCCGGTGAAAGGAAAAATGGGTCTGTGATAACACCGTTTTCAGAACGCTTAACCCGGTCCACTTCCTCGGCCTGGGCTTCAATGGACATATTCTTATGAATGATACCGATACCTCCCTGCCTGGCCATGGCGATGGCCATGCGGTGCTCTGTTACCGTATCCATGCCGGCGCTCATAAGCGGGATGTTCAGTTTAATCTTCTTTGTCAAATGTGTGGTCAGGTCTACCTGGTTGGGAATCACTTCTGAAAATGCCGGTACCAGAAGTACATCATCAAAGGTTATGCCTTCGCCGATAATTGTACCCATTATAAATTTCCTCTCTTTCTGCGTGTATGATTTGATATGTTTTGTCAGAATATTGATAGTCCGTGAACTGTCCGTTTCTTATTAGTATCTTATACTAGCAAATTTTATCTGGCTTGTCAAACCAAAACAGAGAGAAATATTCATTGATTTTACTAATAGGGTTCCATCAGCCATTCTAATATCCCCCTGCGGCTGTCTGCCAGCAGGTTAGTACTGCCAGCTCCATATCAGACAACCTTATCCGGGTTCAGGATCAGATTGGGATCAAAGGCCTTTTTAATCCGCCTCATCAGGCCAATCTGCGTGTCCCCCAGCTGTTCTTTCAGATATTCCTTCTTGGCATACCCTATGCCGTGTTCCCCTGATACTGCCCCTCCATATTCCCGCGCCCTTGCGTACATCATCTCAAAGCCCAGACTCAGTTTTTCTTTCCACTCATCCTCTGCCAGGTCATCCCGGCAAAGATACACATGAAGGTTTCCGTCGCCTGCGTGGCCAAAGCTGGGAATCCGCAGATTCAGTATCCCGGCCACCTCATGGGTGTATTTGATAAAATCCGCCACCCGGTCCCTGGGCACCACCACATCACACTCATCCATCTGGGTGGTGGACGCCTTGATTGCTTCTAAAAATGCCCCTCTGGCGTTCCACACGCTCTGTTTCCTCTCCTGTGTATCCACGATGAACACGTCCAAAGCCCCGTGTTCCAGGCACAGGTCCGCCACCTCCTGGTACTCCGCCCGCACCTGCTCTGCATTTCTTCCGTCAAATGTGAGCAGGATATAGGCGTCATTCCTGGTATCCGGGAACCGTTTGCCCAGATATTCCTCCGCAAACAGGATGGTCTCCCGCTCCATAAACTCAATGGCCGTGGCCTGTATCTGCGCCTCCACAATCACTGGCACCATCTCTATGGCCTGCTCCATATCTGCAAATGGAACCAGAAGGCTCACTGTCTTACCCGGAAGGGGAACCAATTTAAGCACGGCCCGGGTGATGACCCCAAGTGTTCCCTCAGATCCAATCATCAGATTTAACAGACTGTATCCGGAACTGTTCTTAACCGTCTTACCGCCAAATTCTACCACCTCGCCTGTGGGCAGCACCACTGTCAGCGCCCTCACGTAATCCCTTGTGACGCCATATTTTACGGCCCGCATTCCGCCTGCATTGGTGCTGATATTTCCGCCTATGGTCGCTGATTTCTCACCTGGATCCGGAGGATAAAAAAGCCCGTTTTCCTCCACGTACTGCGCCAGATCCATTAAAAGCACCCCCGGTTCCACTGTCACAGTAAGGTTCCTGCGGTCCAGCTCCAGAATATGGTTCATCTGTGTGGTCTCCAGCATAATGCCTCCGTGGATAGCGACAGCCGCCCCCACCAGCCCTGTGCCGGAGCCTCTGGTAACCACGGGAATTCCCTCCCGACTGGCATAGGCCATGATGTCCGAAACCTCTCCGGTGGACAATACCCTTACAAGGGCTTCGGGAGCGCGCTCCACTCCCCCCAGCTCATCGTGGCTGTAATCCTGGCTTATATCGGATCCGGTCAGGACCCGTCCGTCCTCTGTCACCTTTTTCAAATAAGCGATATCCCTCTCATCCAGTTTCCTGTACCCCATCACGTACCCTCCTTAACCGTCTTAAGCAGCCGTGGAAGTATCTCATACCAGTCCCCCACCAGGCCGATGTTGGCAATGTCAAAAACCGGAGCCTTCCTGTCCGTGTTAATGGCAATGATGCACTCAGCACCCCTCATGCCCGCCGCAAACTGTACGGAACCGGAGATACCTATGGTAATGATGAGCTTTGGCTTCACCGTTCTGCCGCTGAGTCCAATCTGGCGCCTGGCGTCAAACCAGCCGCACTCAATCAAAGGCCTGGTGCACGCCAGCTGTGCGTCCAGCGCAGCGGCCAGTTCCCTTATTAACTCCAAATCCGCCTGACTTTTTACACCCCTTCCAACAGCCACAATCACCTCTGCCTCCGATATGTCAATCTCCTTTGGCTTATGTATGATTTCCTCTACCCTGATTCTCCGGTCAATCATGCCGTCCGTCACCTCCATGGTACGGATGGTGCCTGAGGGATCCTTTGTCACCGGAGGCGCGGAAAATATCTTATACCGGACCGTGCAGAACTGCGGCCGGTTCTTCGGCGTCACAATCTGAGCCATAATATTTCCCCCAAAGGCAGGACGGATCTGCACCAGATCCGTATTCTCCTTCATTTCCAGGACCGTACAGTCTGCTGTCAGCCCTGTCCTAAACCGCGCCGCTACCCTGGGAGCCAGGGAGCGCCCTGCGTTGGTGGCCCCCACCAGGATGGACGACGGCCTGATTCTGGTTATGAAATCCGCAAATACATTGGCGTATGTGAGGACGGAGAAATGTTCCAGCTCCTTCCTGTCATACACAAAGACCTGGTCCACCCCGTATGCCAGCAGTTCCTCTGCCTTTTCTCCCACCCGATACCCCATAAACAGCGCATACACAGGATGGCCTGTGACGGCTGCCAGTTCCCTGGCCTTGCCGATCAGCTCAAATGTCACGGGATGTACGGCCTTTCCATTGTATTCCACGTACACAGCCACTGCGCGCCATTCATCCTTATTAATCCCCGGTTCCTGTGTTTCCATATATTCCACGGCCCCGCCAGGACCTTTCTTCACACACAGCCTGCACATTCTGCAGCCGGAGTCAATTTCCACCTTTCCATCCCTGCAGCTGATGGCACCAAAGGGACATATGTCAATGAGCTGGCGGATGCTGTCTTCATCCAGCTGTTCCTGGTGAATCCTCAGTTCAGCCATAATCCTCTCTCCTTTCTGTCCATACAACTATATAAACTTTGTTTCTCTCAGCACATGATACATCTTATCAGCAAGCACATCAGGGCTTCCGTCGAACATTTCCCTGCATTCACTCTTCTCCGGCGGGAATATACGCTCCACCTGGGTGGGCGATCCGGACAAACCATAGTGGCTCTCATCCTGGTCCTCCAGGTCCGTAAGGGAAAACTCCCTCAAATATCCCTCCCGCAGTTCCTTTTCCCGTTTATAGGAAGGGAGCCTCGGCGTATTCACATCCTTGTCCATGGTAATCAGGCATGGCAAATCCATGGCCTGTATCTGTTCATATCCGTCCATATTCATACGCACCCGTATCCGTCCCTCCCCTGTCTCCCTGATTTCCAGAACATTGGAGGCATGGGGTATTCCCAACCACTGGGCCACCTCCGGCCCTACCTGTGCCGTGTCCCCGTCCGTGGTCTGTTTGCCGCAGAGAATGAGATCATACTCCCCCATCCTGCGTATGCCCTGGGATAAGGTATAGCTGGTAGCCACCACGTCTGCACCTGCAAATTTCCTGTCGCTGATCAGTCCCGCACGGTCAGCCCCCATGCACATACACTCCTTTAACGCCTCCCTGGCCTGTCCCGGCCCCATGGTGATGACATCCACGGTACCCCCCAGCTGCTCTTTCAACCCAAGGGCGGACTCCATGGCATAGAGATCATACGGATTCAGCTTGGACTGGGTCCCGTCCCGCTTCAGCACTCCGGTTACCGGGTCCACCTCCACATTGGCGGTATCCGGCACCTGCTTCACGCACACAATACATTTCATAAATCCCTCTCCTTAAAAAATCGGTGCATGTATCACCTGTTTCCAATACATGCACCGATATCATAAATGACCGTACCTATTACATTTTCGTCAATTACTCCATGTCTGCAAGTAATTTCTCGATCTTTTTCTTATTGGCGTCATCCAGCTCGCCCAACGGCTTGCGGGGCAGACCTACATCCAGGCCCTGTGCCTGTAAGGTGTACTTACAGATTTCCTGCCAGTGGGGAACCCCGTTGACCTTATCATAGAAGAAATAATCAATATATGGCTGGATATTGTTCTGGGCTGCAATGGCTGCATCCACATCTTTTGCGAAGCAGGCATCCTGAAGTCTGCGGCACTGCTTTGGAAGTACGGCCGGGAAACCTGACAGCCAGCCGTCCGCTCCGGCCAGGAGGCCTTCCATGGCAGCATAGTCATGTCCGTAGAATACAGTCAGGTCATCCTTGCAGTGGTACTTCAGTTCGTGGACCCTGTTGGGGTCGCCGTGGGCTGCCTTGATGCACTGTATGGTACCGTCATCCACCAGCTCCTTGACCTCCTGTACGCTCAGCTCATAGCCGGCAAACCAGGGATTGTTGTAAACCATGATTTCGATATCCAGCGCTTCCCTTAAATCCCTGAAATGCTGCATAACTGCCTTCTTATGAGGATTCAGGTAGAATGGAAGGATCACCATGACACAGTCAGCACCGTGGTCCTGTGCGAACTTGCTCATCTTGATGGTATTCAGGGTATCGTATCTGCCTGTACCGCATACCAGAGGAACCTGACCGCCTAAGAAACCAGATACATGTTCAATGATTTCCCTCTGCTCTTCCATGTTCATGGCAATGTTCTCGCCAGTGCTTCCGCAGATGGAAATAGACTGTGCGCCATTATCCAGCAGCCAGGTCAGGTACTTCTCCATACCCTTCTTGTTGTAAGTCTGGTCTGCATTCCAGATGGTCATGGATGCCGGGCAGATACCGTAAGGTTTCTTGATTGTGTCTTTCACTTTCATAGCTTTCTCCCTTTCCCCCAAGTTACACTTGGAATAAAAATTTTGTTGGTGTGAATATGTAATTTTAAATTAAAAATAAAAAATTAAATATTTTAAATTATTATTTTGCCTGATTTAAAACTAACACATCTTTCGTGTAATGTCAACAAAAAAATTAAATATTTTTTATTTTCTTGTTCACCTTCCACAACGGCAGGATAAAGGCAGAAACGCCCTTTATCCGCCCAGATAGGATTTTTTGATGGTATCACTTTTAGCCAGCTCCTCACTGGAGGCAGTAATTACCATACGCCCATTTTCCAGCACGTAACAGCGGCTGGATACTTCCAGGGCCATGAAGGCGTTCTGCTCCACAATCAGGATCGGCAGATGCTTTTCCTTGTTGATTCTCAAAAATATATCAAACATATCGTCCACAATCACGGGAGCCAGGCCCAGGGATGGTTCATCGCACATCAGGAGCTTGGGATCTCCCATCAGCCCTCTGGCTATAGCTAACATCTGCTGCTCACCGCCGCTTAAGGATCCCGCCTTCTGGCCCATTCTCTCCTTCAGGCGCGGAAACAAGTCATACATCTCCTCAATTTTGGCATTCATTTCCTTCTTGGACCGCTTTATGCTGTAGCTCCCCATCTCAAGGTTCTCCAGGACTGTCATGTTGGAGAATATTTCCCTTCCCTCCGGAATCTGCACCACTCCGGTCCTGGTTATGCTGTGTGTGGGCAGATTGGTTATATCCTGTCCGTTAAACTCCACATTGCCCTTTTTTACCTTCACCCAGCCCACGATACAGTTCATAAGCGTGGTCTTTCCAGCGCCGTTTGAACCGATGATGGATATAATTTCGTCATCGCCTATTTCAAGGGAAATATCATGCAATGCACAGACATCGCCGTAATAAGCGTCAATCCCATTGACTTTTAACATAAGAATCCCTCCGATTATCTGGAATCCTGCTCCACATACCGGCTTCCCAGGTATGCGCGGATAACCTCTTCATTGCTCTGTACTTCCTTTGGCGTGCCTTCTGCTATCATGCGCCCGAAACTCAGCACAGTTATGTAGTCGCTGATTTTCATGACCACATCCATGTTGTGCTCAATCATGAAAAACGAGTATCCGTCCTCATAGGCCTTATAGATAACATCCACCAGCTCGGCCCGCTCCGACGGGTTAAGGCCGGCCGCAGGCTCATCCAGAAGAATCAGTTTGGGATCATTCATCATGGCCCGTCCAATCTCCGATATCTTCTGGCGTCCATAGGGCAGGTTCTTCATCAGAGAGCCCCGCAGCTCATACATGCCGATGCGTTTAAGGACCTCTTCAGCCTTCTCCTTAAGCCTCTTTTCCTCTGCCCGTGATCCTCTGATGTCAAAAATCCCCCGCATCATTCCCATGGGGGCCTGCTGGTGACCCCCCACCATCACATTCTCAAGCAGAGTCATGGTTGGAAATACTTTTATGTTCTGAAAGGTCCTTCCGATTCCCTGCCTGGCAATATCATGGGTGGTCATGCCGGTAATGTCCTTTCCCCCAAATTCCACCTTGCCTGACGTCAGAGGCAGCACTCCTGTAATCAGGTTTACGGTGGTGGTCTTGCCTGCTCCGTTTGGTCCGATGAGGGCGTGTATGGTGTGCTCCTTCATGTCGATGCTGACATTGTCAACCGCCACAAGGCCCTGGAATTTTTTTGTGATTCCCGTCACTTTCAACAGACTTTCCATTCTCTTATTCACCGCCTTCTGCATAGCTCTTTCCGCTGATTCTCTGATACATCTTCATGAACAGGCCTGTTGCCGCACTCACCCAGCCGTCCGGGAAGAATATGGCCCCCAGCAGGATGATAGAACAGAACACGATTTGATAGTAATTGCCCAGGAAACGCAGCATTTCCGGAAGGATGGTGACAATGGCTGATCCAAATATAGTTCCCACCACGGACCCCAGTCCTCCCACCATCAGCATAACCACATAGTTGGTGGACAAATCCAGGTTAAAGGTGGATGGGTTTATATAGCCCATATAGTGGGCATACATGGCTCCTGCCACGGTACCGAATATAGATGCCACGGTAAATGCCTTGATCTTGCAGGAAGCGATGTCCACACCGCTCATCTCCACTGCCTCCACGTTATCCCGCAGGGATTTGAAAATCCTCCCCCACTTGGAATAGGCAATGCGCCAGGCAATAAAAAAAGCAATGGCGGTAAATACCAGAAACAGGTAATACATTTCCTTCTGGCTCTGTATCTGGTAGCTTCCGATGTTATAGGGCCGTATATTGCGGATGCCCTGGGTGCCTCCCGTGAATTTCGGCGTATTGGAAATCAGCAGGCGCACCACCTCCCCGAATCCAATGGTGGTCAGGGACAGATATACCCCCCTGACTCTCAGGCTGGGATATCCCAGTCCCCTGCCGATAAGGATTCCCATGATAACTGCCGCAATCAGCCCCAGCCAGGGCGTCAGATTCGTGTATCTGGTAAACAGGGCAGAGGAATAAGCGCCCAGCGCAAAGATTCCCGCTGTGCCCAGATTCATCTGGCCGGTCAGACCAGTGATGAAATTCAGGCCTAATACCACGATAATATTGATGAGCACGCGGTTAAGGACCATCATGTAGTAATCATTTTTAATGAATATCGGCAGAAAAGCGCCAATCACAAGGGCTCCCACGGCGAAATGCAGTGATTTAAGTTTCAGCTTTTTCTTCATCTTCCCTTACTCCTTTCACGCCTTCTTGCCTAAGAATCCGCTGGGATGTACCAGCAGGAATATGATTAACAGGACAAATGACACAATATCTTTATAGACAGCCGGAAGAACCACCACCGCCAGGTTTTCCACCACTCCGATGAACAGACCGCCCAGGATGGCTCCAGGCAGGTATCCGAATCCTCCGATGACTCCGGCTGAAAAACCTTTGAGGCCTATGCTGGCTGCCATGGTGGTGGAAATATTGAACAGCGGTATGATCAGCATTCCGATGACGCTGCATATAATGGAGCTGACTGCCGTTGTCACGCAGATGTTCTGGGCCACATTGATGCCCATAAGGGCCGCGGCCTTCTTATTCTGGGCCACACAGCGCATGGCCTTTCCTATTTTTGTAAAATTCATAAACAACTGAAGGGCCGCCACTACCAGGATTGCCACCACACATATGATGACATTGGCCTTTGTGACCATGAGTGTACCGATCTTAATGGTACCGCTGAGCCAGTTCTCAATGGTGAAGGGAACCGGTCCGTATATAAGCCGGATGGCCTCTGCCAGAATCCTGCCTAACATCATGGTTCCCATGACAGCAAAGATATTGGAACGCATATGCCGCAGCGGATTGAAGATTCCGGAAGCGATTACAGACCCCAGAATTCCCATGAGCATGAAAGTAAGCACAATGGCTAAGGGCTTGTTCATATTGAATTTAATGATGAAGGTAGCTGCAAATATATACGCCCCCACGGTGATGATTTTGTCATGGCTGAAGTTAAGCAGTCCTGTGGAATTCCATATCAGGGTATACTCGATGGCAACCAGGGCATAGATGAATCCCATGGCAATACCGCTTATCAATAGCTGAAGTATAGTGCCCATCATTTACCTCCTTTTCGTCATGACAGGGGCCGGATTCAGATTCAGGCCGGGTCCGTCCCCTGTCCTCCATAAGCCAGAAACTATTCCACAGAAACAGCTTTAATAAACTTTGGAATCTTGTTTTCAATCCGGGCCACATTGATATTGTGGACTAAATCATTATTCTCGTCACAGGTAATGACTCCTACGGGTACCTTTAAGTCTTTCAGTCCCTTGACAGCTTCCATAACAGCCTTGCGGTCCGTGGTTCCTGCTGCTTTGATTCCTTCTAAAAGGGCCACTGCGCCGCCGTAATAGGATGCTGCGTATAATTCCGGTTCGATCTCATACTTTTTCTCAAAGTTCTCTTTAAATGCAACAAGGGTGGGGTCGTCGCTGGTGGATACATAATCCGTCACTCCATACCAGCCTTCTATGTATTCCGCCTTACACATATCAATTACCTGCTGCATGGTAACGCCCGGAGAAGACACTACCTGCACATCCAGTCCCAGCTCGTATATCTGGCGGGCATGGATTGCCAGCTCCGCGTCGTGGGTCCATATGATGACCGTATCCACGCCCGCGTCCTTCATCTTCATAACCTGAGGAGTAAAGTCCTTGTCTCCCGTGTTATGTCCTTCTTCCACATACTCCATGCCATTGTCCGCACAGTATTGCTTGATAACGCCCTCTGCTCCTGTTCCAAAATCGTCATTGTTAAAGAACAGTCCCAGTTTCTTGCAGCCAAGCTCTTTTGCGTAGGCTGCCGCCGCCTCTGCGAAAATACTGTCAGAAGCCCTGCAGCGGAACAGATAATCATTGTCCAGAGTACTGATCTGCGGTGTGGTGCCGCCTGTGAAGGCAGCTACGCCCGCCTGCTTTACCACTGCCTCCACTGCCAGGGCATTGGTGCTTCTGTGGGGTCCCACGATACCCACCACGCCTTCGCCGATCAGCTTATTGGCACAGGTAACAGCCATGTCCTGGAGGGTCTGGTCGTCCACAATAGTCAGTTCTATCTGCTTTCCGTTGATACCGCCTGCTGCGTTGTACTCGTCCACAGCCATCTGTACCCCCTGGTTCATACGCTCCCCGTTCAGCGGATTGTCTCCTGTCATCATAGAAATAAGGCCAATCTTGATGACATCGCCCTCATCCGCGGAAACCTCACCGCCGGAGGATGCCTGGGTATCCCCTGCCTGGGAACCTGCGCTGCCGGAAGATGCCCCCTGCTGTCCTCCGCATGCTGCCAGTGACAATGCCAGGCTTACACTCAACGTAACTGCTGCCCATTTTTTCAACATAATACCTTCTCCTTTACTTTTGAATTTTTATGTTTTTAGTTACATGATATACTTAAAACCATCCCGGATTTGTTCCAGAAGTTCCATGTCATCCGGAATCGTAACCCGGTGAACATACGTAATCAGCTCCTCCAGCCCATCTTGGGGCACCCCGGCCTCCCTTATGCTGACAGGTATGCCCACCTCCCTGAGAAAAGCCTTCAGTTCTTCTATTTCCGCCTCAGGACTTCCGTTGACAGCCAGCTGAAGAGGCAGGGCCATGGCAACAATTTCCCCGTGAAGATATTTTCTTCTCACGTCCTTGTACATACAGCAGACTGCATCATAAAAATTATGGGCAACGGCCAGCTGCTTGCCTCCTGTGGACAGGTCTGACACCATGCCGGTCAGCATGATATTCATGTTCACCATATCATCTATGAGCATGCTGTCCTTCCCGTCATCGAAATCCTTAAGGGCCTGTCTGGTGTCCCTCATGTACTTACTGTAGGTAAAATCCGCAATCTTTGTGGCTATCTCCGAGGTGGCAATCATACCTTCATCCTTCAGATGGGCCATGGTAAAGCTAAATTCCGGTTTTTTTGCCATGGCATCCACGATGCCCGACACAAAATAGCGCCTTGGACAATCATTGACAACCAAATCCATGTCCACAATGACCCCGCTGATTTCATGATTCAGGAAACCGCTGTGGTCTACATTGCCGTCCTCGCCGTATACCACATACAGAACAGCGTAGGCCGCGCATGTGGCTGCGGATGTGGGTATGGTAAAGATACTGGCATCTGCCATATCCCCGGCTGCCTTGGCAATGTCTATGATACGGCCGCCCCCGATTCCTGCCACGATTTCAGCTCCCGATTCCCTGACCCTGGCAGCTACCTCTCCAAAGTTCTTTTCCGTGGAAGGTCCCTCAAATATCTCCGACTGAAATGTAATCCCGGATTTCCTGAGACTTTCCTCCAGGACCTGGCTGGACTTTCCCTTCACCACATCGTCCCCGTACAGCAGGTAAGCCTTCTTTCCGAAAAATACCATCTCCTCTCCCGCACGCTTCAGTGCGCCATGGCACTGGATATAACGTCCGGCCCCTACCTGAATATGTTTACCTTCAAACATCTCTGTCCTCTCCTTTAACGCAATTTTTAATTTGTTATGGCAAAATAATAAATTAAAAATTAAAATTTTTTATTTGAGAGTACACGTTACTAAACTAAGTGCCGGACAACCCATGAACTCCTGACCTGAATTCATGGAAACATGGATTGCCTGATTCTTAGCTTAATGCCAAACTTCTTATATATTAGATTACTGCATATAGATTACTGTTTTTTAAGCTGCTTCGTCCTGGAGCGCTGCGTGTCTTGGTCTGCTGCGTCTTAGACTGCCGCGTCTTGGTCTGCTGCTTCTTGGTCTGCTGCGTCTTGGTCTGCTGCTTCTTGGTCTGCTGCGTCTTTGATGACTGCATTTACTGCTTCCGCATCTGTTACTTCTGATTGGTGATGATGTAGAATATGTTGTTTATATGGCCGGCAATCATCTTTTCAGACTGCTCCATATCCTTATTCCTTAAGTACTCCAGCAGTTTATAATGGTCATCCACTGTGGAACGGAAATTCCTGTTTCTCAATGGCAGCACAAGGTAATTGGCCACCAGGAACTGGCCCTGTATCCTCTTATACAGCTCTGACAGATATTCATTCCTGGCCCCGGATACCAGCACACGGTGAAACCTCAGGTCTGTCTTGGACAGCTCCAGGAAATCCCCCTTATCCAGATACTCCTCACACTTTTTAGCACATATCTCTAGCTGGTCAAGCAATGAGGACACATCTGCTGCCGCTGAAAGATAATGCTCTATGGCATGCTTTTCAATCATAAGCCTTACATCACAGATATTCTTAATCTGGTTCTGGTCAAAGGTGGGAACCACCACACGCCCGTTGCTGAGCTTTTCCAGTACTCCGTCATTGACTAAAAGCTTCACCGCCTGAACCACCGGTGTTCTGCTGACTTCATACTTTTCGCATAAAACGTCAAGTGAGATAGCGTCATCCATCTTATATTCACCGAGGATAAAACTATCAATAATCTGATCGTAGATAATCTTATCTAAATTCTTTTTTACCCTCATCTCAACAACTCCTTTGCTCGTACTATCATTATAAAGGATAGAATGAAATAATGCAATATTAAATTTTTAATTTTTAATTTATTTTTGTTGCTAATATACATTCTCTCCCTGTTTATCTCGTTCATCTTTAGTCAAATTGCGGATTGTTATCTTCATCCCCCATTGATATACTGGTTATAATCTATAAACCAGCGCTGTATTGTATCCATAACAGTGATTAGAGTGCCTGATACCACCATAATTCACACAATGCAGTGCACACCAACAGAAGCGGAGGGGTTTTGTATGAAACTGGAAAACATCTCAGATGTAAAAGCTTTTTTTGAAGCAGTGGACCAGTGTAAAGGAAAAATCGAACTGGTATCCCCGGAGGGCGACAGGATTAACCTAAAGTCAAAGCTATCCCAGTATCTTTCCATTGCCAATATGTGTTCCAACGGATATATTAGAGAATTGGAATTAGTGGTTCATGAAAAAGAGGACATGGACCGGCTGATAGAATTCATGTTAAGCGGTGAAAACCTGAAATAGAGCAAAATAAAAAGACAGGCCGCCGGGACAGCTGTTATTCCGCTGTCCCCGGCGGCCTGTTCTCTACCGACCTGCCCTATATGCCCATTGCCCTACATCACAAGCTTTCGCGGAAAGGTTCTGCGCATGGCTCCTATCATTCTCTCATTTGGTTCAATCAGTACCTTAAAATGGTCCGGACCCTTCTGGTATATAAGGGCGTACACCTTGGCATCCTTCCTGCCGGACGAAAAATCCTTTATCTTCATGCCCTGCTTCTCATAATCCTTAAGCACAAAGGAATCTGCCGGCGCCACAATCTGGATGTCATCCTTCTCACAGTCAAATATCTTCTTTCTCTTTGCCTTTCCCAGGATACGGTCCACCGACAGACCGCCCTCTGCAAACAGATATTCAAACTCCACACTCAGGTTCAGGAACACAAAATAGGTAGCCACACCTGCTATGGTCATAACAATTACTCCAAACACAGTCTGCAGCGCTGAAAGGACGGAAAATATACAGACCACAATCATGAGTATTTTTACAGGAACGGCATATGCCGGATCTTTTCTCTTCACAAGCCACTCTACATAGTTATCATCGTTCATAATGTCTCTCCTTTATCATTTTGCATATTACACATTATACAATACTTTATCCCATTTTTCCAGTCATATCATTCTTATGCCGGAGGAAAGAAAGAGCCTGCTCCATATTTTCCACGGTCCTGTGATTGATAAAATGTTCAATCTTTTCCACCAGCTCCAGTTCATCCTCCGTATGGTTGAGGGTACAGAAAAAATCCTGGAGCACCCGGTGTCTGTGCAGCAGATACCTGCCCTCCTCATATCCCTTATCCGTGACCATGATGGAGCCGTATTTCTTGAAATCAATATATCCGGCTTTTCTCAGATTATCCAACATTTTTGAGGCGGATGAGGGCCGTACGTGAAGGCTGGCAGCCAGGGAACTGACACGGATGGGTTCCCCCTCTTCCTCCATTCTGCACACCATCTCCAGATAATCCTCCATGGATGAAGTCATCTCATCGGAAGCAGAGCGTTCATATCCTTTCATGGTATAGAATCCATCTTTATCAGTAACCAAAGTGTCCCTCCTGTAATACTATATGAGTAAGAAAAAGTTTCCCTATCCTAAATCTATTGCGAGGTATTGTAATTATGAAAGAATTTCTATGTTTGAATGATATAAAACCCGGAAACCGGGCACGTGTAAAAGAGCTTACTTCCACAGGCAGCATACGCAGGCGTCTTCTGGATATCGGCCTGGTTGAAAATACGGAGGTGGAGTGCCTTGGGCAAAGCCCTCTGGGAGACCCCTGCGCCTACCTGATTCGCGGTGCTGTCATCGCCATACGCTCAGAGGACTGCCGCGGGATACTGGTTCAGCCCTGCACTGGTTTCAGCGAGCAGGAGGTAATGGAGGGCTGCACCAGCCTGTGAATTATCTCCCCAAAAACAGCTGTCGTAAGAAACATCATCTGACTCAGGTCAGATATGGAATTGCCTAATAAAAAAAGAAAAAGGAGTATTAAAATGGGTCTGACCAAACAATCCGTCGGAATGGGAGCTGTGGATTCCGGACTGGAGATAAAAAAACAGACACCTGATGATAAAATAATCGCCATAGCAGGCAACCCCAATGTAGGTAAAAGCACCCTTTTCAACAATCTCACGGGAATGAACCAGCATACCGGAAACTGGCCTGGAAAAACCGTGACCAATGCCCAGGGCTACTGTAAGACAAAGGAGCACAGCTACGTGCTGGTAGATATCCCCGGCACCTATTCCCTCATGGCCCACTCCGCGGAGGAGGAAGTGGCCCGCAACTTTATCTGTTTTGGCGGAAGCGACGGGGTTGTGGTTGTGTGCGACGCCACCTGCCTGGAGCGCAACCTGAACCTGGTACTTCAGACCATGGAAATATCGGACCGGGTCCTGGTATGTGTGAACCTGATGGACGAAGCCGCCCGCAAGAATATCACCATTGACTTGAAGGGGCTGTCGGAAAAGCTGGGCGTACCGGTGGCCGGCACCATTGCCAGGAAAAAGCGAAGCCTTGACCAGCTGATGAAACAGCTGGATGACCTGGTGGAAGGTACACAAACCGCCTCTCCCTACCAGGTGGAGTACTCCCCCATTATTGAACAGGCCATCGCCATGGCAGAGCCTGCCGTAAAGGCCAGGGTGGAGGGAAAGGTCAGCTCACGCTGGCTCACCTTAAAGCTTCTGGACAGCGACCCGTCCCTTATGAAAGAATTAAGGGAATATCTGAATGAGGATATACTGGAAGTGCCTGAGATAAGCCTTGCCCTGTCACAGGCCAGGGAGCATCTGGCCAAGTACGGCATTACCAATGAAATTCTAAAGGACCGCATCGTGGCTGCCCTGGTGGCATCGGCAGAAAAAATATGCCGTGATACGGTCCAGTTCCACAAAAACGGCTACAATGAGGGGGACCGTAAGCTGGATAAGATTCTCACCAGCCGGTTTACAGGCTATCCCGTCATGATAGGAATGCTGGCCGTGGTATTCTGGCTCACCATCACAGGCGCCAATTACCCCTCCCAGATGCTGGCGGACGCCCTGTTCCGCCTCCAGGATCAGCTCACCAAAGCCTTCATGGCCGCAGGCGCCCCCCAATGGCTTCACGGGCTGCTGATATTGGGAGTCTACCGGGTTCTGGCCTGGGTTGTCTCGGTAATGCTGCCGCCCATGGCCATCTTCTTTCCTCTGTTTACCCTGTTGGAGGACTCGGGTTATCTGCCCAGGATTGCCTATAACCTGGATAAACCCTTTAAGAGCTGCCATGCCTGCGGCAAACAGGCTTTAACCATGTGTATGGGATTCGGATGCAACGCAGCGGGCATTGTGGGATGCCGTATCATTGATTCCCCCAGAGAACGGCTTATTGCCATGATAACCAACAACTTTGTGCCATGCAATGGAAGGTTTCCGCCACCATACAAAGGGAAACAAAAATGTTCCTCGGCGCTGACAATGAAGAAACAGCCGAATTAATCCTACCTATATATGGCTTTGAGGATTGGGCTTCAAAACTGAAGGCCTATCGTAAAAAGAACCATATCACGCAACAAGAGCTTGCACAGCTTATGGACGTAAAACATCTTACCATTCGCAGCTGGGAACAAAAACAAGCAAAGCCACCTTACAATGTATGGCGGCTTCACAAACACTTATTTGATGATTCCATCAAACTCACGTGATTTCAGGTTATCCAGTATTTTATCAATGACGGCTATCTTATCATCGGTCGTTAGATTAGAACTGTTTAGCCTGCGTTCCACCACCTCTAAATGGAACTCATTGATTTTATCGGAAAGTGCGTGCAGATCCATATTGTCAGGAATATGGACAATAACATTCTGAACACAGTTCCTTTTCACTCACGCTCTCCCTTCGATAAATACCAGTCATTTTATGGTATGAAAATATCGGTATGTCCTATTACATCTTACGAAGCTGTTCCAATCCGGCACAGCTTCATTTTATGCTTTAAGTCAGCACCACTCCCTGTTTCTGCCTCTCCTCCCAAAATATCCCACCGGATTCCGGTACCATATCCAAGCTGATTCCTAACGAGATATCAACCGCCCTCATATCTCTACAATCTAAGTGTCCTATGTACTCCAACAGCCTTGACTTATCAATTGTACGAATCTGTTCCAACATGATAATGGAATTCTTTTGCAGGCCGGAATTCCTGTTAATGAATACGTGGGTCGGCAATGGATGCTTCTCCATCCGGCTTGTAACTGCTGCCACAATTACGGTCGGGCTGTAACGGTTTCCGACATTATTCTGGACAATGAGTACCGGACGTACCCCTCCCTGTTCACAGCCAACCACCGGACTTAAATCTGCATAGTAAAGATCTCCCCTGCATAACATTCTCTTCTCTCCTTTCTTTCTTCTTGACAGTTTCTGGCTTTCCATATAACGATATATTTCACCTGTGCCAATTGTCTGCGCCACTCTGACCCCACAATCAATATCTGGAGTGAAATAATATGGCAGCAACTGGTCCATTAGATGCTTGTCCACACATAAATTTGTGGTATGTTGATTTACTAATGTTCTTTAAGGTCCTTTTATTATTAAGTCAGGTCCTTAAATTAGCCTCTTGAAACAAATCTTTCACTTACTCTTCAGTCATAACATGTCATTCACATATACATTGTCTGTAACCTGATATCGTTCTCAATGCCACATTCACGCAGCCGTCCTTGACAGGCGGCCGCATGATCTGGCATCGAAATCACCTTCTTTACAAGTTATTCTGCGCTTCTATTCGACACTACTCCCCGAATCTTGTCCAGGCAGACTATTGGAGCCGGACAGGGCAGCCAACCCATCTGCCTGCGGCTGACAGACATCATAGGAGTTCCACCTCCGCCAGGTTCTCTGGCGGCCGCCCTCATTGCGTGGTCCCCGGCCAAGGGGGCTGTGACTGGGCGGAAGTATCATTATAGGCTATCCGGGATTGTGGCGATTCAATCCGCCATGGATTGATTTTGAGACAGGTATTTGCCGCTCTTGCCTTAAACCCATGAAAACATATATAGGTTATTTGACGGAATCCATATTCCGCAGGCAGTCACCGCGTACCCCTCTTGTCGCTTCTGCTCCTCGCATCCGAATAGCTAACGTAACGGATTGGCTGGATATGAAATTTTCAATGTACAAATAGGAAAATAAAAATCCCCCTACTTTTAGAGGGAAAAAAAGCAGGGGGTGATAACCTAAAATTTTAAGTTTCTATCATTAATTTTATTTTATAAAGTATTTTTTGTTTTTTCTTATGGATTGCAGGCTGGGAGATACCGTATTCCCTAGCCAGTTCACGTTCACTGATGCCATCACAAAACAATTCTTTCACATCCAGTTCTATAACATAATCATACCTCCAACAACGTTTTCTTGTCACTGCTATTGCTTCTAATGCTGACTTGTTTGGTCTGTAGCCATAGGAATCTTCACAAAACATCGGTTCCACTGCCGGATCTACATACATTCTTGCAATCATTTGTGCAATTCTATCTGCTATAGTTGGGATTCCCAGTCTTCTGGTTCCACCAGTTTTTCGTACTGTTTACTCCCACTCGTTCTTGAGATGCATCGCTTAAACAGTTTTGCTTAACAAGCGTTACTCAAGTTCTTCTAGATATTTTGATTATTCATATTATCATAGCTATACAGCGGATGATTATCAAAATCTTATCAGCGGTGATAAATTCTATTAGGAGAGGAAGCAACACATCACTGGGGCTATCTTGCCGTCGCAGCATCGTTCTTGGACAGCAGATACACACAATATTGGTTCATGCTGATGCCCTCCCGCTTGGCGTGTTCGGTCAGGGACTTGTGCAGGCTTTTGGGAATTCTCAGCTTGAACTGGCCGGAATAGCTTTCCAGATCGTCTGGCTCCCGGATGGGGATACCATCCTCTAGGGCAGCCTCCAGCCAGGCCCGTTTGGCATCCTGGGCGTTGGCTACTGCGGATTCCACTGTTTCCCCACAGGTGATACACCCAGGCAGGTCCGGGTAGGACACCACAAAGCCGCCCTCGTCATGATCTTCTACAATCTCCATGCGGTAAGGCAGGGTAAGATATTCATTCAGTGTTTTCATTGACACCCTCACTTTCCACAACTTGTTTGACCATTTCTACATAAGCCTTTTGGATTTGTTCGTACTTTGGCATGGTAATCGGCTGACATCTAGGCTTTCAAAACGTATAATGCCTGCTGCCGCCTCTGGGAGCGTTCATTACATACCCAAAGGACTCCAAAACTTTTCGCAACTCCTCAAACCGGAGGCCTTTGCTCAGGGAACAGATTCTTTCCAGTAGCTTATCCCATTTTGACATTGCAATTCCTCCTGTCCCCTATATTATATGTGGTGTTATATATGGTGTCAAGTGCTTTTTAGAAAAAGCAATTCATATCATTCAATTTTTTTGAAATAAGCTTTGTATTTTCATATCAGTGTGTTATCATGTTCGCCAACCGGAAAGAAGGTTGATCCCTTGCATTAGGTTTCCCGGGAGGCTGGAACGGCATCCACACCTTCCCGGTGCGCATACCATCCCAGCCTCCCGGGAAATCGGTAGCCGAGGGGCGGTTAAGCCGCCCCCTGTAATAGATTTCTACCAGAGCTGTAATCAATTTTGCGTGTATCTGTGCCGTAATTAATTTTGCGCATAACTCTTGACACTACCGCAATTTACAATCTAGTTTTGCATATTTCTCATCATAATCCGAGCAGAAAAACACTTGATAATACCCCAAAGGCACTTTCTGATTCTGTGTCAAAAGGCTTCCGGCTACCATGCAGATCAAGGATACAATCCAAGCGGGAATAAAGGCGTTTACGCCACCCATGGCAACGCCCCACCAGGCTTTGGTGTAAGGGATAATACTGGACAGAAAATAGCAGACAATATACGTTCCATAACCACCAATCGTGGAGAGGATCATACCGGTTTTTGTGGCCTTTTTCCAATAAAATCCTAAGAGGATTGGCCAATACCAGCCGCCGCCAATGCTGCCGAGAGCAAAGTTAATCATGTACTGTGTAATGTCTGTAGGCTTCAGAGCAACCAGCACACCAATCACACCGACGCCAATAATGACGCCATAATTGATTCTGCTCTGCGTTTTTTCAGGAACTTCCTTCATGAGGCAGTCGACGATGAAATCCTTTGCCAGAATAGCACCGGCAGAGATGCATATACCGGCAATGGAGGATTGAACAGCAGCGAACACACCAGAGAAGATAATGCCGCCCACCCAGGAAGGAAGCAGATTAGTGGCCACAAACATAGAGGTGTAGTCAGCAACAGCAATATTCGGATTGATTGCACGGACCAGTGGACCAATCATGCACATCAGGCCGTTGACAATAAAGAAAGTTAATGTGGCGATCAAAATCCCCAGCTTCAGCTTTTTGTGGTCGTTATATGTCATGGAAACAGACAAGGAATGAGGCATGACACCAACACCAACGCCGAAAAAGAGGGACAGGCCCAGGATATTCCAAAAGGAACCGGAGGACTGCGCTTGGAGAATTGTTGGGAAGGTAACGGCAAGGCTCTGCATAGCCTGGGTGACGCCTCCATACATTTGGGTGTTTTTAAATATCAAAACGCCAATGATAGAAAACGTGGCCGCTAGCATAACTACACCCTGAATAACTGCTACCTTTGCCAGAGATTTTACACCGCCTGAAACCGTGTAAACAACAGAGATAATAATCACCAGGAACAAACCGAGATAGTAGCTGTTGCTGCCAGTGACGGCCGCAAAGATTTTGGCACCGGCGGAAATTTGACCGCATCCAAAAAACACCAGGCCCAACGCGCCCGTGACTGCCAGCGCGCCCACAACACCCTTGGACTGAAAACGGAGGCGCAGCAGCTGCAAATAGGAAACTGCGCCGGTCCGTTCACGCAGAATAGCAATTTTCCGTCCAACAGCACCAAGACAGTAGGCGGAGGTCAGAAATCCGCTGTAATAAATCAGAGGGGAAGCAAATCCGACCGCGTAGCTGAGGCCGGGAGCCGCAACCATGGAACCGCCGGACATTGCGTTTGTCGCGGCAATCATGGCGATGGAAAATGCACCGATGTTGCCGCCTCCTGTAAGGAAGGACGTGAGGTTGTCGGAGCCACCCTTCCGGGCCTGTGCTTTTACATAGAATCCGAATCCGACGATGATAATTGAATACACCGAAAAGATTAGCAGCATGGTGACCGAAGTAGAGCGGGCAATGGTAAAGCCGCCAAGATCCTGTGCCATTATTTCTCCCCCTTTCTATTAGCTCTTGCTGTCAGCGGAAATTCGTCCCATTTACAGATATGAACGATGCCAATGATGGTCATGATGGTGTAGATAATTGTCGCACCGGAAAACCAGAGAGGAAAACCCAAAAAGTATGTCATCTGTGTGGGATCGCCCGTCCCGAAATAAAACATCCAGCAGGTGCCAATTATAGATGCGACAATGCCAAGAATGTGCAGAAACAAAGCGCTCTTTTTGCTTGCTTCAAAGCGCGGATCATAATCAGTGATGGCCGCAGTGTCATAATCACAGCGGTCCAAATCGTGATTGCTATTCACGTTCAGTTCCTCCAGGATAGGCCGGATATCTCCACACGCCTCTGGTGTCAGACATTGTTCTGCCAGATGTCCCTCCTCCTGATACCATGGACCTGGAGCCATGAATTCCTCCCGATTCAGAAATCTCTTCAGATAGTCGAACTCCTCCCTTCCATTCAACGGAAAGAATCCTAATTCCTGAATCAATGCCAGGGGCCTGTCCCGCACACACCGGAACAGGTTGGTCAGGTCAGAGTTATAATCATTGTATACTTCCATCCCGTCCGGCGGCTTTCCGAACAGAACCCAGCCTCCCCCGCCAAACACCTCGATATAACGTCCATAGGATAAGGGGAACCGCTGGTAAATCAGTTCCCTGAGGGCTTTCTTTCCTCCAATCCAACTGATAATGCTGTTCAATGGGGCATCACCTCCCTACACCATACCGACCTGTTCCATACGCCTCAGGCCATGTTCCCGCAGAAGGCATCCGGTCAGGAGGACGGCAAACAATCCCTGGTCCACCAGGCTGCGGTCCGTCAGGTCCGATACCTTCACACATCCTGTCCGGTAATACAGGTCCTTGGCCAGATGAAACAGGATGTATCCTTTGACGTTGATGCCTCCAAGCTGTATATCCGGAAAGATTACCTGTGACATAGTAATGGCATCCCGTGCCTTATCCCAGAGATATCCGTCAGCGGCCAACAGATAAAGGGCGCAGGAATAGGATGCCTTTTGGTCCAGAGCAAGAATCTGTCTATGCCCCATGAGACCTCTGTATCGTTCCTCATGTTCCCGGTTTCGATAGACAGGGCCGTCCATACATGACTTTGTTTCCTCTACCCGCTCTATAAACTGGCTGTCGGGAATCCGTAACCGCAGTTCCTTTACCATCTTCTGGTATCCTGAAATCTTTGTGTCTTTGCAAAAAAAACAGGAGATCGCCATTTCCTGTCCCTTCCTGTCCGGAAGACAGGGATTCCCCTCCTGCATCAACACTTCGAATGCCTCTAAACTGCTGCCTGATAAAAAACGTCCTACTGGCATTTCATTTACCTCTCTTTCCTCTGTCCTTACATGTTTTGTGAACATTCGTTTTTCTCATTCTTTGAGGACCACCTTCTTTACTGCACAGGTCCCTGGGGTCCCATCTGACTGTTCTGTCCTGTTTCCAGTAGTTGTGCCCCCTGGAAAAAATAATGGACCAGATGTCTCATATCCTCAAACCCTCTTGTTTCCGGCATGCAGACCGTGATAACCACTGCATCTATGATGCTTCGTCCGTCCCAGATCCTGGAAAATTCACGGCTTTCCCCCCAGTAACCATCTCCTTCTGTATTGAATTCCTCATATCGGCCATCCGCTTCAAATAAATAGGTCACTGTATCAACTCCAATCTCTTTCTGCTCTACCTCCTGTCCCTTATAACAATAGCCATCCATGTAGGTGCTGATGGTTCGTTCCGGGGCCATATAGAGGGTCATGGTATCCAACATTTCTCCCGGCAGGTCCTCAATCGGTTGTTCCTGCAGGACGACCCGTGCCACAAAATTTTTAGGCACCTTACAATTCACCGCCAGACGGTCAAGTTTTTGGCCCTCAAAACGTTCAAAATACATGGGATCACCGAACCGTATATGCGTTGGACAGTCCACTACATAAATTTCTTTCTTCACAATTTCCTCCTTTAAGGCCGCATATATTACATCCACGTACTTCCGTCACTCCCACTTCTCATTCTCTGCCCTCCACAGCTCCAAATCGGACAGGCTGATTTGTCCTTCCGTGTTCTTATCCTCCATCCACCAGGCAAAGACATCCTCTGCATCCTTCCATCGGGTTGTTATCCCCTGCTCCTGAATAGATGTCAGCATCACGCCGAATGCCCGTAGATAGGCCCTCTGGTAGCTGGGAAAAATGCGGAATTCGGTCCAACGGTTCTTTGCCGCCATGGGGCAGCCAATGCACCCAACCCGGTGAAATCCCCATTCATACAGCGGGTTTACCGGAATACGCTCGGACTGGATATAGTCCCATATATCCCGATCCAGCCAGTCCACAATAGGATTGCAGATCCGTTTTCCTTTTATGGCGCATGTCTCAAATAACATACGCTCATCGACACTGTCATTGTTAAGAATAATCTTCTTGTTCTTATCTCTCGTGTAGTTCTCAAAAACACCACGATTATTCCTACGTTTCTGACTTTCCGCCCACCGTACCCCGGTCGTTATAAACCGGTCCTGACAGGAATTTTCCTTCAGTATCTCACAGCAATAACGCTGCAGCCTTGTAGGTGGGAACCGTTTCATGGGAATCAGGGACCACATGGACACGCGCTGATCTTTGTAATACGGATAGTGAATGCTGCACGGGATTCCCTTGCTTTCATATTCCCTGAATATCTGCCGTACATAATAAATTGTCTGTGGTGCGTCGGCAGTAGTCAGATTATGGTGAAGCTCAAAGGGTATGCCAGCTCTCCTCACAATCTCCCTGCAAACAGCACTGTCTTTCCCTCCACTGTCCGTAACTACTAAGGGACGGCCATATATCCGCAGAGACATTTCAGATGCTGTTTTTACTCTTTCTATCGCTTTCTGCTCTAAATCCATTCAAAAAAGAGTCAGATATCTTTTCCCGGCCGGAACTCTGCCTCCTTCCTTTTCGCTATCTTGCAAGAGAAAGAAAAAAGACACTGACTCTCATCAGTATCTTCGTATCAGATCTGCTCTTTTCTATTTACACTGCAACCACCCTCGCCCCCCCTTCCAACACAATTTCATTGCCCCGCTCTCAATTCACAGATTCATCTTAGGAACCTGTACAGGGTCTTATCTTAAAAATGTGGCATTGCCTTCATATCCGCTAATTTCATATAGAAATTCTTTGAGCACACCGAAAGCAGACATAAAAACAGAGGCGTCATGACATATTCTTGATGTATGTCACAACAACCTCTATATCATTTAGCACTTATAATTTACCCCGGCCTTCTGCGCCTGGCTCATCTGAGCCTTCCGGTCTATCAAATACACCTTATTCCCCTTCTTGAACATTGCCCCTGTCTGCTTAAACCAGAAGGGTACATCATATTCCACACATTGCTCCATGGAATCAAGTATCCAGGAGAAGTCACAGACTCTTGCGTCCGGCCCGGACTCTCCACCACAGGTAACCCCTTCTATCTTCCCTGTAGCCAAATATTTCCGGATATCGATCTGCTCCAGCATTGGCTCATGAATCACAGTCCGGTGTTTGATTGGCAATTCCAGAAAAACAGGCAGGCGGTAGTCGGCCTGATTCTGATTCTCACAGGTACAGCAGATGGTCACATTTTCATACCCGCTTCCCCAGTCCCCCGGTAATTCCACCTCAAACCGGTGGATACGTTTGGTAATAATAACAAAATGCAGATCGCTGCGCCTACGAATGATATTCCATGCTTCCGCACGCCATGCATCTGCCTCATCCAGAAAAAAATCAGAGGTCATGCAGGTATACACACTCTCACCATCTGGCTGCAGCTTGTAGTCACCCTTGCGGTTACATTTAACCGGCATATCAAAGTTAGAAGTACGGGTTACAACACTGCTATCCTTACCAAATTCAGCATCTCTCCGATAAACATAGCAATTCGTACAGCCTGGGCTGATTTTTTTACATCCATGCCATGGATTCCAGGTTGACATATCACCACCTCCGGTTTTCACTACCAAACAGGTCAGAGGAGCCCTTTCTCGTAAATTAAGCTCTTATTTCCCACTCTCATAGACCATCAGACATTCTCTCTCGCCGGTATCTTTTTCTGTCATTCGCTCCCGGACCGTGAACCCTTCTTTCAGGTAAAAGGCCATTGCCCCTGTATTCTTATCGAACACATGCAAGGACAACCGTTTCTTCTTTTTCACCGTTTCAATTAGCTGATGGCCAATTCCCTGCCCCTTGTGTCCTGCCGCTACAAAAATACCGGCAATATATTCCGCGTCCATTCCGATGAATCCCAGAATTTCGCCATCCTCCTCGTACACATATACCTCCGCATTGGGCAGTACCGATTTTACGGAATCGAAATTCTTCTTCCAATACTCGGCGTCTATAAAAGAATGGGCTTCCAGATTTCCCTGGAGCCATATATCCATAATCTTGTCTAAATCCTGAAATTCAAATAATCGAATCATCTCTCCGCCTCCTTGCCCCTCTATTATATCGGACCAGCATCTATTGTGCAAGTGCTAATAGAACATTTGTTTGTTTTCATCGAATCACATCGTTCTATATGACAGAACGGTTGGTTACTATATAATTACCGAAGCCCGGTCGTCGTTATGATGAGCCAGGATATCTTTCTACAGTCCTGCTCTAGCACCACTATCTCATTAATATATCACCTAATCCAAGCTCCTCATTCTCCTGAACAGTGGTATCCAAACGCCGCTCTGACTGCTGATGTTCCTCCGTCTTTTGTACAGGCCCTCCATCAAGAAAACCGCCTAATGTGTTTGCAACATAATCAGACAACCATGTGCCTCCAAATGTCTCATGACTACGAAGCCTCCATATAGCCAGCTTTCCGAAATCGAGTTTCACATCCTCAAATGGAAACAGCAGGTTGGTTGAGCCCTCATGGAAAAATGACCTCACATTTCCAAACTTTGTCCCTCCCAGTAAGATATCTTCCTGTGTCAATAATTCATTAATCCCATTCACCCATTCCTGTATATCTCCTCCACAGCCCTGCAAAATCATCCCCTCCTTGTGTTTCATCTGACGCAACTCATTTATTGTGATCTCCATGAAACTCCTCCTTCTACTTTTATGACAGCTCAATTCTTCCATATTTCCCTACAGCTATCGTTCTATATAACCCTCAACATGACAGACCGCGGAGCTCATCCGTTCTATCGTCTTCTGTTCTAAATCCAATCGCCAGAGAGTCAGATTTGTATAAAAAAGGGGGACCGCCTTTATCTATCTTACATAAACGGTTCTATCCTCCCTGTTTCCTGTTCTGGAAGGTCTGGTCTCTTTAACTCTTCTTCCGTCATGATGCACAGCGCAGTCCCATAGTCCTCATCCCATAGTCCGATATGCAGTTCCCCCCTCTCCGTATGGATGGGATATTCGAGGAGGGACAGTCCCCATCCCTCCTTCATTTGACGCAGCCAGTCCCTCTTCAGTTCCTCTTGTTCTGCTTCTGTCAATGTTCCTATTGTCCTTACCTCAAGGGCACACCACAATTGCCCGCCATATGCTTCAATCTCCGGAACCATACATTCAACCTTTGCACGTAGCAGCTGATGATTCAGGAAAGCTCCCATACAATCTTCGTCGGATGGCAGATGCCGTTTAAGTACAGTCTCAATGGCAGTCTTTTGTTTGATTAAACGTTCACCTGATAATATCTCCGGCATGAAACCATCTCGGTTATTCCAGAACATTGAGACTGTCAGGGGGCTATAGAGCCGGATGGTCCTGTTCTCTGACAGACGGCAGCTGTAATCCCTGGTTGGATGAAATACATGGCCTGTGAATGTGGTTACCATGTATCGGTCCGGAAAGGATTCCATATATTCCTCATAACGGCAGAACGGTTTCAGCTCCTCTGGCAGGACTACCCTGGAATACTGTAGAGCCAACATTCTCGCCATCGTCTTACGGCCCATCTTATCAGAAGGGACATACACGTGGTTTTCATAGTCTTGGATAATATCACATGCTTCCCCTATGGTTTCCGGCAATCCAGCTTCCAGAATAGCATAGAGTTTTTCCTTCTCCAGTATACCTCTTCGGGCGACTTCCCTGTCGATTACATCGGCTACCTGGTCTAGTTCAGATAACGTAATTCCTGGTGGAAGATAACACGAAAGTTCCCCCAGATAACCACTGGTGTGCTGTATGGCATAGGCGTCCCATTTTTTCACTGCCGGACTGGCTTTCTTCTGTTCTGTAAGCGGAAGTTGGAATATTTCTTTATTCCAGTTCTCATCTGTCATATGGACAGAAAGAAAACATCCTTTGTAAGAGTCATACCCTTGTTCCTTACTCCTACACGGGGCAGTCTGTTTTTTAATCACATAACCCATGGGGGTCATACAGCCTTTCGTGCTTACATATTCCCTTCCAATGGATTCAAAGTCCAGAAACGGCTCAATTCTCTTGTCTATCTGTATTCCTCGCTTTTCCAACTCCAGACGCCCGGCCGCTTCCCAGTTTTTGATGCGGTCATCCAGGATGTAACGGTCCAGGTTCTTTGCCACGTCCATTACCGTTTCGATTGAGTCCGGATGGTCCCACATAAGCGCTGCACCGAATCTTTCCTTCTCATCTTTCTCCCACACGGCCATCTCTCGAGTAAGCTCATTGAGCAATTCCAAATGTCCATTCTTAAATACCGTACAATCCTCCAGGCATTCTGCCAACGATGGCACGTCCGATTCCACCCTGGCGATAAACGGTATCATACTAGAAGAATGCATCCCTTTCAGCTCCATGTATATCCGTTCTATCTCATCCTGACTGGCGGGCAGGTCCATCCATACCCCCCGACTGATATTCTCTCTCTTGATATATATTCGCATCTTACATCTCCAAATAAAAAGAGACCTCCATAAAGGCGGCCCTACAACTATTCTAATCTATCACACCAGTATCGCGATTCTTAAACTCAAACTCATTGCATCACCATGTCTGATACTGACCTGGCTGATTCCCACACAAACGTCTGCTCATTTCTGGAGGCGACACCATAGGGAGTCATAGCAGCACCTTTCTTCAGCATATAACGCTCCCCATAACCCCTGAAATCAAAATAAGCGAAGGAAGGATCATCTGTATCAATACCTGCTTTCTGAAAGACCTGTTCCGCATAGCATTCTAATGAAATGATAGATGGGTCCAACTCATAACAGTTCAAATTGTTTGCAATATTCAAATTCAACTCCAGGTCATTACTTTGTTCAAATTCCAATACTGCCTTATATTTTATCAGTGTTTCCCCATCAGGAAATGTCTGGATCCGCTCTGCCAGGATATTTAACTCATTGATATCCGTATCACTGGGAATCTGATAATTAAATAGTGGAACAATACTCTTTACTTCAGTAATAATGCAGGAATTCAACGAAGAGACCTCCAGCCGTTTGAGAGCCTGGTCTATTTCCATTTCTCCTGCGGGTAAATCCAACCATACGCCAGTATGTTTCTCTGGATTACAGTCCAGGGAATTCAACCGCAAGGAGATAACCCCCTCATGGATGTCTGGATATTCCGGAAGGTGCATCCCATCATATGTCTCTGTCCATTTGTCAGATCCAAAGAATAGGTAGCCTTTCGTAGTGAACACTCCCTTATCACTTTTCCGGAGTGCCTGCCCTACTTTTTCTTCATCCAACATCTCCAATACTTCATCGGATGCCTCCTGAATCACACCCAATAACTCTCCCATCAGGCATAGTTCCCCCAGCATGTTATCGTTCAGGATATCTGGTTGGAATACAAATAAGTCCAGGTTATAACAGATATTGATTAATTCCTTCATATCAATTCTGTTCCCATCTTCCTGGCGTAGTTTAATGGCTCCTTCGTAAGTATTGAGTTGTGCTTCATTCATCTGGCTCAGCTTATAGGCCAGTAGGTTTACTTCTTCTAGCTTCTTTTCCCCGCATGCTTCCAATACATTGTCGAGAAACTGCGGCCAGTCCTCAAACCACTTCAGAGCTATTTCTTTCTCGGAAGGTGTATGTGCACACGCCAGAGCATCCGCAATCCCTGCCTTGCCTGCTGGAAGCTTCAGGACTGCACCTGTGTATCCCCGCTGTCCGATGTATTGATTTGCCATGATTGTTACCTGCATTTTTGTTTTATACCTCCCAAAAAAAGAACCACCACAAAGGCGGTTCACCACATATTTCATTTATCTTCATACTCCTGCATCTTCAGTCTCACACTATATCGGACATTGTTTTATACTCCCTCCTACTTTTTTCTAACCTATTGTTTCAATCTATAAATACCCCATCACCCCTCTTGTTATTTGTAAATCGATTTCTTGCAGTGTTCAATTCTCTTAAATTGGACCTTACTATAATTTCGTAATGTATTCTTTGCCCTGCATATTCAGAAAAGGGGGCTTCACTCTTTTTTACGAACTGAAAGCCTGCACTTTCATAGGTATGCTGCGCAGGAACGCAAACCTGATTCGTCCAAACGACTATCTTTTGGGCCCCTTGCGCAATAATGCGCTGAACGGCCTCCCGCATCTGTCGTTTTCCATAACCATTTCCTTTGTATTTCGTCAAAATACAGTTGTGTCCGATTTCTGTTGATTCAGGTAGATTGGTCGGATTCCAGGAAACAAACCCGATAGGTTTTCCTTCTGAGACTGTCATAAAGCCGCTAAAATCAGCAATATGGGGATTATCATAAAAAAATCATCAAATTCTTGCCATTGGTCACGCCAACTACGTTCAAATTTCGGTTCAAAAGAATAGCCGTCTTTTAGAAGAGTTGCAAGTGTTCCACGAGGAAAATCTGTTATCCTTTTAAATTCAATCTCCATTTTCTCCTCCACAATTTCGATTTATCAGCCCAGTAAACCTGAAATGTTTTAATCAACAACTATTTTGACAGGCGAACACGTTCCACGATTGCACTTGCTTTCAGAAACACTACAAGCGGCAACTCCCAGTGTAATATCCATCAGTGCTTTTAATACAATCTTGTCACCCGCTTTAGAAACTGGTTCTTCCACTGAAATACTGCCATTGGTGCTGATTTTCGTGTGCATGAATAAGTTGACAGGTACGATAACGGCACGTTGTTCATCAAGCACCCTATTGATATTATCAAAGCAGTTTGGATGTTCTTCGCCGTTATGGTAGAAGAAGTCATACATTTCTGGCCGGCAACATGGGTGGAGCAAATCATGTTCTCCCACATCATCCGTAAGCACTTTTATCATGGGGCGGTATAGGTTTGTATAAATAATATCTCCAACATTTAATTTCAAAGATTCGTTACAGTCAATCGTCACTCCAGTTGAAAGAAATTCATTTACATTTCCATTCACTTCGGCAAAAAAATCTACCACTTGCCCGCCTTCAATATCAATCACTGTAATACTTTGGCCTTGCTTAACATCAATTTTCATTCCCGAACACGCCGGAATTATATACTCTCTACTCAATGTATTTGCCTCCCAACTTCCGATTTAGGTAAATTATACCACATAGAACTTTCTCCGTCATGACATTCATCAGTCTTACATCTCAAATTCATTGACATCCATAACATCTCGCATCCACTACTATGCCAATTTTGAAGTATCAGCATCTATCCAGATGATATAATAAAACCGCTATATTTTCGTCATTTCAAGGCCATTTTTCACTTCAAAGCCGTGGGAAGGTGTCGTTCCAATGATAAATAAAAATTTTGTAAGATAAACTTAACTTTCTGCACACCATATTTCTCCATTTTATATTTTATAATAAAAATATATTAACTACATGTTCTGAAAGTGTTACTATAATGCGAAATAGGAGGCATTCTGATGAAAATAAAATACTTTATAGCAGGTGTGACTGTGTATTTCTTTTTCAGTCTGCTTAAAGCCTTATTATATCCATAAAGATGGAAGGGTGGAAAAATAAATATCAATTTAAACCTCATGAGATACTATAATTTTAATAAAGATTATATAGAGAGCATCTAACAATACCATTGTATAAACGAGGTAATATTTATGGATAAAAAACTATATCGTTCAACAAACGACCGTGTTTTTCTTGGCCTTTGCGGCGGTCTTGGAGAATTTTTCGGGATAAACCCATTGGCTTTCCGATTGATTTTTTTCTTCTCAGGGCCTGGACTTTTAGCCTATCTTATACTCTGTGCTTTTGTTCCAGAAAAACCATATTAAATAAACATTCACTAATTCACCAGCTTTACATCTCAAGTTCATTGATACCCATATCTTCTTCTACCTGCTCATTGGCAGATATAATGTTTACATATTCACTTTACCGTGTTCATCTAATGTTCGGAATGCCACAGCTATTAAATAAAGGATATTGCCATTAGCTCTGACAAGGTAGAGTTCGGCTTTAGTGATTAGCCGGAAAACGTCTCCCACTTATTCTTTATGCTGATTCACAAGTTACTATTTAAAATTATTAGTGCTTCTTGATTATCACCCTGATACCAACACAATAATATAATCTATACTCCATCCTCCTCTGTGTAAGCTCCAATGTACGCGGGCAAAACAGCTTCCAGAAAACTGAAAAGCCCCTAGTTCACTACTCAAACCAGGGGATGTCATCTACACCTCTGCGATTTTCACGTTCAAATTCACAGTTGAAAGACATTTCATTTTTACCTATTTCTTGCCAAAAACCACAATATATAGTGTTTTTATATACATTTTTTCAAAAAGTCACAAGTCCTATCCACATCACAATTCCAACCTCTGGTGATTGGATGTTTTAGATAATTTGATCACCTGCTGCTATAACTCACTTCAAATCAATATTCATTACTAACTTATCAAAATCCGACTCATATAATTGATCTTATATCACCCTGTGTTTTTCAAATTCACTTTCTGCAAAAGCTTTTGCAATTTCATTCTCCAACCTTTTTTTATCAAGCACATATCCTTGTAACGTAAATGTTCTTAATACCTTTGTCGCCCATTGACGAAACTGCGTCGTTCTTAATGAATTAATTCTATAGCCCACTGAAATCACAGCGTCCAGATTATAAAATTTCGTTTTATATTGTTTCCCACCAGAACCCGTTGCCGAGGATTCCTCGATAACTGCTTCTGGTACTAGTTCTCCATCCTTAAATATATTTTTTAAGTGTAGCGAAATATTATCGATACTACACTCAAATAACTGTGCCATCTTTCAATTATCTCTTCATATCCATATTGTCCTTTTGTATGTATGAATTTTACATTCTCCAAACGATATTCTTGTTTCATATTCTTACACCTCCAAATTATGATTGAGTAGTTCAGCCTTTTCTTACTCTAAAACATAGCAGAAAAAGCCATACTCACAATCAGAATCTATCCATAGCAGCATATTTACAATCATCATTCCTACTTTCTGTGAATATATCATTGCCCACAATGGTCAGCAAGTCTAAATCCTGGCTGGAAATCCCTAATCACATTAAACTTTAAAGGAAGATTACGACATCTTGGTGCCGTCTGTCTCCCTTTTTAACTGATTTTATCGCCATCCACCAACCTCAGATCTATTCACACGATTTAACAGAAATCTATTATTCGCCAACTGCCTCCGGGAGGGTTGGGATGTAGATAACACAATTATTAAAGAGCAGAATACACCCCAAATGTAATTCAGCTTCATCATACATATTCCAGCTTAACAGATTCCAATCAACATCTGAACTGCACTCCATGAATAATCTTTTTATAAAAACAGGAGTGTCACTATTTTGACACTCCATATCACTTTTCTGGATTTTAATGTAGAACTTTATATGCTACTCTAAAAATTTTTTTTCCCATGCTGCACCGTAACAATATCCACTTCCTTCTTTCTTGCATGAATCTTATATATAATAATATAACTATCCACAATAAGTTCCCGGTAACCGCGGTTTGCATATCTGCCAGTTTTTCGCTCCGCGCAGCGGTATGGATATTCTTCCAGACTGAAAATACCTGCCTCCAAACGGTCCGCCTGCTCTTCTGCATATTCCGGAACCTGTTCATAAATATACTGGTAAATACTGTCTAAATCCCGCAGGGCACGCTGAAACATCTTGATTGTATATTTATTTTGCATACTTTCTCCTCAATTTGCTCAATGCCTCCCTGGCATCCATAAGGACAGCCCCACCTTCCATTTCAGTCTCCGCTTCTGCAATCGCAGCATCAATCTGTGTATCAGTTATCAGCCTCTCATACGCTTCAATGCTCATCACTACAAGATCCCCATAGCCATTTTTTGTTACAAAAATCGGTTCCTGGCTTTTATGGCAGATATCTGAAATTTCATTCGTTTTCCTTAAATCTGTAATTGGCATAATCTGTGGCATAATATCCCTCCTCTTTTTGTACATAATTATATCATTATTATATACAAAATTCAATCTATATATAACGAATCCAGACTCTCATGAATCTTTCGCTTATAACATTAAAGGGTTAGAGACATCATCATACCGCTATTCAATTCCATCTCCGCCCGGTTTTTACTAATAATCCGTATCTCCCTCCCCAACTGCCGCACCAGCCGATCCCGTAAATTATCTTTTCAAAATCTGGTTTACTTCGTGTTAAATTCCACTCATAAATCTATGGCTATCAATTATGCACATTTAGGTGATGTAATGCTGATGAAACAGTTACCAAATGTCACTAAACAAGCGCTTTCAAAAGCTAGACTCGGTATTTCACCAGACAGATCGAGGACGATTCTATCATAGAATGGCACTCAACTGGCCAAAGCCATAATAAGGGCTGCCCATACGAACGTGACACCCCTTATCATTACAATCTATATTTATCATCAATTATTTATGCTTCCGTTGCTCCTCCACAACTGGATCCCTGACCAGCCGTACAGCCATAACAATGATTACCAAAACATATTTTCCTAGCTCTATAAGGCTTTCCAATCAAATCAAAGATTGTCTCACCCGTCGAAACAGGCAACTCGGACGCCTGGTTGAAATCGCAATCGTAGAGTTTACCATCATACCCCACCGACACCTGGTAACGGCACATAAGACCTTCCACTGTTGACCGGTTAAAAGAACTGCACAGCTTTTGCATGTAGCTGTTCAAATTGCAGCTGTTCTGGAGAAAGTGAAAAAATCGCCCTGTGGGATTATTAGTTATTGTAAATAGATGATTAAATACAATTCCATAATCTCCCAGAAGCTTTACTTTGTATTCTTTCTCCATAGCCCCCTGCGCCGGAGGAAAAAATGCTCCTGCTGGATTATAGACCATGTTCAAAACGAGGTCTTCTTCCCGGCCATATCCCAACGCGTTTAATTCCTGGATAACCTTAACCGCCCTGTCAAAACTTCCGTCCCCCCTTACACGGTCCATCACCTTAGCCTGGTAATAAGGAAGGGAACAGACCACCTCTATTTTATGATCTGCATAAAACTTCGGTAAATGTCTATATCCTTCTTCTGTCAGTATTAAAAGATTACTGCGTACAATAACATGGCTGCACGTTTTGCAGACTTCTTTCACAAACCACTCAAAATGAGGATTCATTTCCGGCGCTCCGCCTGTGATATCTACCGTCTTGACTTTTTGTTCCCTGCAGACCCGCAGACAAGCCTCCATCACATCACGCTCCATGATTTCCTTACGGTTTGGGCCTGCTTCCACATGGCAATGCTTGCATGACAGATTACATAACTTCCCCACATTGATCTGGAGCACGTCCATATTATCTTCTGTATACTGGAAGTGTTCCTCTATCCGGCTTTCAAACGCCGGTATGTATTCCATTTGGTTCAATTGTACGATTGACTCATTCATCTCTTATAGCTCCAATTTCTTTATCATGTTCTTCATCTGTACACCGTGCACCAATGACGCGCCTCCCCGGATGGCCGCGGCTACATGAACTGCTTCCATCATCTGTTCGGGACTTACCCCCTTGTTTAAACAGTCATTGGTATATGCATCAATACAATATGGACACTGCACAGTATGAGCTACTGCTAATGCTATCAATGATTTCTCCCTGGCGGTAAGAGCTCCCTCTTCAAACACTGAATTATAGTAATTAAAAAACTTTTCTGCCAGTTTTGGTGATTCCTCACCGATAGAAGCAAACTTTTCCAAATCTTCCGGATTATAATATATGCCCATCTCTATTCCTCCTTTGTACGCCGCATCTATATCATCTTCTCCAGTATTTCTATTATGTCTCTTACAACACATGGACAGAAATCGAACAAAAGCCCTTGCTCCAACACCTGTTCCATCTCATCCTCCTTGGAAATGTCGTGTCCCAGCAGCTCTCTGCACATGCAGGATTCGTACTTTTCGGCAAACAAACGCTTGAACTCAGAAGTCTTTTCACGCATGATTTCTTTTTGTTTCAGATCGTTATTCATACTATGCCCATACTTGAGACCGATTACCATCAGCGCACCGGTCACCGCCCCGCATGTTTCACCACACTGCATTCCACCGCCAAAACAGGCAGACATCTTCCTGAGAAGGCTTTCCTCCATCTCCAATTCATCTGCAAACCGGCCTGCCACTACCTGTGAACAGTCAATTCCCTGCATAAACAGTTCTTTTATTTCCTCTTTTGTCATCTATCCTTCCCTTTCCCAAGACCTTTACCAGAATCTTGTTTTCATTCTGTTTATCATCGACTTTGCGACATCCGGTTGTTCATGGTAATCCAGGATTTCTGTTAAAAGGTGTGAGACACCCTGACCACCATTACGTGTCAGGTTCCCTGCACATGATGCGCAATACGTATACACAGTCTCATACCCTTCCTCAGTCACATGGCATGCCATACCTTTGGCAAGCTCCGGCTCCTTTCCTCCTGCGCAACCTCCCAAGCCACAGCACTGTGTACCTTTTATAATATCGGGTTTCTTCTGAAAGAACGGCTCCAGCCATGATACCCACTGCTGGTCTTCCCTGTCCGGACATGGCAGGAACAAACTTCCCTTCCCATCTACTTTCTGCCCTATTCCGAGTTGTGATAACTTTTCATAAATACTAAGGACCTGTATTTCCAGCTTATCCTTCAGGAAATAATAGCAGTTGGGACAGAGAATGACAATTTCCTGTATATCTGCGGTGCGAAGTCTTTCATTAAGCCGCCTGATTATTTTCCCTTCCTGTTCTTTCAGTCCAAGTTCCGAGACCGGTTTGCCGCAACAGTCAAACAGCACTCCCATGTCTACCTCATTCTTCAGTATTTTGATTAATTTCCTGGTAGTCTCCGGATAAAAGGATGGAAAATTGCACCCTGGAAACAGTACACTCTTACCTGTCATATGCCGTTCATTCCGGAATATATAATTTTTCTTTTCCAACAACAGCATTGCATATCCTTTTTCTCGGCACTTCCCTCCGTTCTCTTCTACCTCCGTCCGCCGCATATCCAATATAGTACCACGGCCATCAATCCCTATCGGACATACCTCAGAACACTTTCCGCATAAGAAGCAATGATATGCGAGCTCCCTCAGTTTAACCGTATCACCGATATCTGCCCCGTACTTTGTCAGGAAAGAACAGTGTTTCTGACAGAGATGGCAGTGTATACACTTGTCCCCATCCTTTATCCTAACTTTCCTGTCCATTGACATCCTCCACTCCCTCTGGCTGCACCACAAACTTTTTCTTGAAGAACACCCCCATGCCCATGACTATTACCGCCAGTATGACCGCAATACTGATATAAAGTACCCTGTTTTCCTTATCCGCCAATCCTGATGTTCCTATGGTGTACATGGCTGTCCCCGGCAACATAAAAATCAGTGAGAATATAGAGTAGGTGCTGAAAGGGATATCTGTAACACCATATGCAAAATTTTGGAGATTATAGGGGAACAGCGGTACCAGCCTGGTAATCATGAGCACAAACAGTTCATTCTTTCCTGCTTCATCGAAAAGCCACTTTTTAAGGTATCGGTTTTTCATAACAACCGGTTTAATACTATCCCTCAGGAAGAAGCGGCCTGCCAGAAACGCTGCCATGGCTCCTATCATGGTAGCAATAGAACAACAAATTGTTCCCAATACCGGTCCGAAAAGCAGTCCGGCCAGAACAGCAAAGGTGACTCCGGGAAGCGTTAGCGCCACACATCCAACAACCGTAATCACAGTGTACAGAAAAATTGCATTCACCAAGTTTTCTTCTGCCATCTGCCTTAGGAGATTCATACTTCCTGTTCCGCTTAACATGGCCGACCAGCCAAATATGTGGTTGCAGACTAATACGGCTATTATCATTCCTATGAATAGAATTAGTTTTTTATATGTATGAAACACTGTTTTCATTTCTGTCTCCCATTGACACAAAAAAGCGTTGGACTTTTTCAAAGCACAACGCTTACTGTTTTCCTATTACTTGCCTGCCTGTCTTATTTTAAAGATATCGCTCAAGCCGATCATTAAAATACCTGCCACTGTAATAATACATAATACCAAATTGATTTTGGAGAATGGTATTCTTGTCTGATGGATGCCTTCCCGTATCAAAGCTGCCGGTACCACCTTCATCCGTTCAGCCCCATACATGATAAACCCAATCAATGAACAAACAATCAAATTGCCGGCTGTAAAGAGGCTGTTAAACACATTTTCCCTTTTCCTGAAAACAAACCATATCACCACGGTTGAAAGAATTAACAATCCCCCAAAAATATATCCGGTATTCACCCGCATCTGCAGCCATTCACTCTTAAAACACAATATGGCGATCGTCATAGCCCATATAAAACTATTATAAACTATCTTAAATAGCTTCATCATATCAATCGGTTATTTTGCCAGACGGAAAACAACGGTTACCTGAGTACCATCCTCTGGCAGCACATCCTTATCCCCATAAAACTTGGCAACATCATTCTGTGTGGTTCCAGTAGGCCATGCAGCATCGCTCACAATACCAGTTGCACAGCTGTCCAGACAGAGCACACATCCTGTATTATTTTCCTTGGCGCTCTCAATATTTCCTCCAAACCGCAGATCCATGGTATAGTCTTCTGTACATTTAATGATATCCCGGAATGGAATTTCATCCTGACCATCCCATTTCACAAAGACATCCAGCTTATCACCTTCTACAGATTTTCCATTATCTGGCCCTGCTTTCATGTCTGCTGCGGTTAAATTATCACCGGCTTTGGCCCCGATATCAAGCAATGCCTGATAAAACTCCTTCTCATCAGCCAGCCCCCGCAAAACAGCCTTTTCTCCGTTGGAACCACCTTTATATACAATACCATGTCTGGTTGGTTCTGTAAAATATGTACCATTTACTTCACAGAGCATGACGATTTCTTTCTTATCTTTATCAACCGTCATGGTTTCCTCTGCTTCCGTCTCCTGGGCCTTACTTTCCACTGTGTTGCTTTTTCCTCCGCAGGCTGCAAGTGAACATACCATTGTTGCTGCTGCTATAATTGCTGCTAATTTCTTCAATTTCATCACGAAACCTCCATAGTTGATTAGATATTATCTGCAACATCCGCATATTAATTCGAATTCCTTTTCTTTTGCTTTTCCACATATAACTGCCTGAACAAAACAATGAGCGCTGACAGCGCAAACAGCAGAAGAAGCGCAGTGACAAACATCTTAGCGCCACCAGTCAGCATCCCGCCAACATATGAATAAATTATAGTGGCTGGAAGCTGTCCAATACCAGTGGCAATGAAAAAGCTGCCAAATGACATGGATGTCAGGCCAGCCGCATAGCTTACGATATCAAAGGAAATGAATGGCAGCAGTCTTGCAATGAGTATGCTAAGACGCCCATGTTTTACAAAAAACTCATCAATCTGCTTCAAACCAGTCCTGCTGGTAAGCTTCTCTACTGCATCACGACCCAACAACCTAGCGATATAAAAACATACTGCCGCCCCTGCCATAGCGCTGGACCACGATAAAATAGCTCCCTTCCACCATCCAAACAGATTTGCATTCGCAAATGTTAGCAGGAACGCAGGCAACGGCGCTGCTATGGACTGCAATATCATCAGCAGGAAGGACACCAACGCTGCATAGGCGCCATACGATTCAACAAACTGCCGTACCACAGTAAAATCCCCGCTTGCAAACATCTTCAGAATGTTATTCATCGTAGCATTGACAGGCGGTACAAAAAAATATACCAGTACACCCAACACAATTAGAGCTATGACAACGAATTTCCCTATCTTTCTTGATTTTTTCTTTTTCATATTCGACCCCCTTTCACAAATATTTATCATATTCATTCTAATCATCTGCCGTGCCATTGACCAATGGTTCTTTTCTATACTGTAAGTCATTGGATAGATTAATTCTATGCAATCCGAATTCACATCAAAAAAATTTGATATATCTATTGACAACTCGTTATTTCAATCATATAATAATTATATCAATTTTTTTTGATGTGAGGTGACGCCTATGGAGCACAGGTTTACAAATGATGCTAAAATTTTCAAAGCGCTCTGCGATGAAAAGAGACTTATGATTTTAGAACTTTTGCAAAGCGGAGAAAAATGTGCTTGTGTCTTAATTGATAAAATGGACATGGGTCAATCCGGACTATCTTACCATATGAAAATTCTATGTGAATCCGGCATTGTTACAAGCAGGCAGGAGGGAAAATGGACTCACTATTCACTCAGTAAATCCGGCAGTGAATATGCATTAAAGCGTTTACGCTGCTTAACTACCCCAAGAGCAGAGGACGCATTTGAATAAATGGTCATCTTCGGATGGCCTTTATAAGCCCCAATACATCAATTTTTTTTGATGTGATATTTACAATGGAAACGGAGGTAATACATTTGGACTCGATACAAACATTTTTTCTATTTATCCAGGATCAAATATTAGGAATGAAATGGTTAAACTCCCTGATAAAAAATCTTTTAACCGCTCTTAACGTAGATGTAGACGGCCGATTGGGCGGAAGTATTCAATTTTTTATTTACGACGTATTGAAAATAACAATCCTCTTATGCTTTTTAATTTTTATTATCTCTTATATACAAAGTTATTTTCCACCTGAAAGAAGTAAGAAAATATTGGGACGCTTTCATGGCGTTGGTTCTTATATCATTTCAGCTTTGTTAGGTACTGTGACCCCATTTTGTTCCTGTTCATCCATCCCACTCTTTATCGGATTCACAAGTGCCGGTTTACCGTTGGGCGTGACTTTCTCGTTTCTTATTTCCTCACCAATGGTGGATTTGGGCAGCCTTGTACTGCTGATGAGCATATTTGGCGCAAAAATTGCAATTGCTTATGTTATAGTTGGCCTAATGATAGCAGTGGCCGGAGGCGCTCTGATTGAAAAGCTTCACATGGAAAAATACGTTGAGGAATTCATTAAATCAGCCAATGGTATTGATATGGATGCTCCTGCTCTAACCAGAAAAGACCGGCTATATTTTGCCAGGGAACAGGTAACGGAAACGTTTAAAAAAGTATTCCCTTACATTTTAGTAGGTGTCGGTATCGGTGCAGCAATTCATAACTGGATTCCTGAAAGCTGGATCCAAAGTATACTCGGGAGCAATAATCCCTTTGGTGTTATTCTTGCAACGCTTGTAGGCATTCCCATGTATGCTGATATCTTTGGTACAATTCCCGTTGCAGAAGCTTTGTTAGCCAAAGGGGCTCAGCTCGGTACCATACTTGCTTTCATGATGGCTGTCACAACCTTAAGCCTGCCGTCGATGATTATGTTGAAAAAAGCTGTAAAGCCAAAACTCCTGACCCTGTTCATAGTCATATGCACTACCGGAATTATTCTTGTCGGATATCTATTTAATGTGTTTCATGCATTTTTTATATAATCAATGAAAGGGGTAATAAAATGCAAAATAAAAAGACGACAAAGCTTTACGTAATAACAGGTTTCTTGGGGGCTGGTAAGACTACCTTGCTGTTAAAACTGCTAGAACACCTGAAAGGGAGTAGGGTTGGTATTATCCAAAATGAATTTGGCAAATTGGGGATTGACGGCGCTATCCTGAAAAATGATGATATCCATATGGTTGAAATCAACCGTGGTTCTATTTTCTGCTCCTGTCTGAAACTCTCCTTTGTCAGCGCACTCAGTGAAATGACACAGCATGATTTTGACTACCTGTTCGTAGAAAGCTCAGGCTTGGGAGATCCATCCAATGTTGAGGAAATTCTTGGGGCCGTCGATGCTGTCTCCGGTAAAAGTTATGATTTCTGTGGTGTTATCTGCTTAGTTGATGCAGTTAATTTTATAGATCAACTGACAGATTTAGAGACTGTGTACAGACAGCTTAAGCATTGCCATCTTGCCGTCATTACAAAATCTGATCTGGTTAATTCATCAAAAATGGCAGACCTGGAAAAGAAAATAAGAGAAATCAATGCGGTCTGTAGGTTAACCACAAGCATACAAGGTAAAATGGATTACAGTTTTTTAGATGATGATTTACTTTTATATCAGTGGGCCGAAAGTGAAGAAACCACCAATACGGAGGAGGCAAAGCCAAAAACCTTATTCATGGAAATATACGATGCTGTGGATAAGAATCAATTAGTTAAATTTCTAAATGAAATCATTCCAAGCGTATATAGAATAAAGGGGTTCCTTACTATCAACGGGATTGGGCGGCAGCAAATTGATGTAGTAGGCACCAAAATTAATTTTAAAGAAAGCGTGGATTCCGGTAATGCCCAATTAGTTTTCATCTCAAAAATAGGGCCGGCAATCATTAAAAACATACTTTCAGCATGGAATGACAATGTAGAAGCTGAAATGAAATTAAAAAATTAGAGGAGGTCACAGATGAACATTAAAGTGATAGGTACGGGTTGCGAAAAATGCGATGCGCTATATAAAAATGTCCAAAACGCAATCAAAGAATTGGATATTGATGCGGAAATCGAAAAGGTGGAAGACCTAATAGATATAGTTAAATTGGGAGTAATGACTTCCCCCTCATTAATGGTGGATGGAAAACTGGTTATTTCTGGAAGGGTCGCTAAAATGGAGGAACTTGTCAAACTCTTCCGATAGACACTTTCATACAATTTTCAAAATGGTTCCTGGCGTATCTCACCAGGAACCATTTTATATAACAATATCCAAATATTCTATAGCAGCTTTATTATTCACATGACTATCACCAAACCACTAATAATGATAAAACCGACACGTACACTACTCTTATCAGCACTTTCCGTAAAATTCATATGCGCGCATTCTGGTTTAGGCACCAGAATAATATTTTATGCTTTACAAATTCAAATATATATTTTATGACTACTACCACAAATGCTGTAAACATTAATCCCCCCAACCCACTAATACCGGCCCAAAGCAACCGATAAATATTACGGCCATAGATGACAAATAAAATGTGGGAAGATGTGCGATAAGGTACGGTCTGGCTGTCCACTGTCTCTTTCACGTTTCTCTCAATATCACCACCTCAATATTCTTCCCATAAAGAACACCAAAATCCTCCATCAATCTTGACAAAGGTGTTACACTATGGTACACACTATACAAGGAGGTGGACAATATGGCTGTTTCTAAAAATAACGTGAGAGTACCTATAACAATCCCCAAGGAATTAAAACAGCAGTTAGACGAACTGGCAAAAGAGGATAAGCGTACCTTTTCCAACTTATGCGCTAAGATACTGTCTGACTATGTTGAGCAAAAAAAGGATGGTGAGTAATCTTTGAGAATCTATATATACAGCCGTAAATCGGTATATACGGGCAAAGGGGAAAGCGTTGAAAACCAGATTGAAATGTGCAGGGAGTATATTTCAGCCAAAATCCCCGAATCAGATAAGGCGGAAATTGTCGTTTATGAAGACGAAGGCTTTTCTGCAAAAAATACGAACAGACCGCAATTTCAGAAAATGCTTCGTGATATAAAACTAAACAAACCAGAATATGTTGTTTGCTACCGCCTTGACCGTATCAGCCGTAATGTCAGTGACTTTTCTTCTCTGATTGAAGACCTGAACAGCTATAATATTTCATTTGTCTGTATCAAGGAAGAATTTGACACCTCAAAGCCTATGGGAAAGGCTATGATGTACATAGCTTCGGTTTTCGCCCAACTGGAAAGAGAAACGATTGCAGAGCGTGTCCGTGACAATATGCTAATGCTGGCAAGGACCGGACGTTGGCTGGGCGGCACTACCCCCACAGGATTTACCTCTGAAAAGATACAGGAAATCATCATTGACGGTAAAATCAAGACTTCCTGCAAGCTAAAGGACAATCCGGAGGAACTTAGAACCATCGACTGTATTCTGGAAAAGTTCTTAGAACTTCGAAGTATATCCGGAGTAAGCAAATATCTAATCAAGCAAGGAATCAAATCACGTACGGGGAAAATATTCTCTCTGTTAGGGATTAAAGAAATACTGCAAAACCCGGTTTACTGTATCGCTGATGAGGACGCATGGGAATACTTTACGGAACATCATTCAGACGTTTGCTTTGAAAAAACCGAGTGTTCCAATAAATATGGTCTGCTGACATACAATAAACGTGATTACAGGAAGAAAAATGCCCCAAGGCAGGGTATGGATAAATGGATTGTAGCTATCGGAAAGCACAAGGGGCGTATTTCCGGTAAAAAATGGGTAGCCATTCAGAACATCCTCAAAGATAACATCCCCACAGGTACGAAACCAGCTATCATGCATAATGACTATTCCCTGCTGTCCGGCTTAATCTTCTGCGACAAGTGCCAGAGCCGGATGTTCGCAAAGCAGAGAAGCGGCAAAGGCGGCAACCGTGAACTCTACTACTATATTTGTAACAACAAACTGCGTGGAGGTTTAAAATTATGTGACTGTCAAAACCTCAATGGGCAGCAGGCGGACGATATTGTTTGTGAATACCTCATGCAGTACACGGATGAAAATTCCGGTATCTACAAGCTGCTGGAAAAGCTGAAACAGGATTTACAGGGCCAGACACAAAAAAGTCCCCTATCAGTCCTTGATGATAAAATCACCAAATGTAACAGCGAGATGGACAACCTGATCAACACACTGTCACACGGAAACTTAGGCACAGCTTTCATTGAACGTGTAAATGCCAGAATCATGGAACTGGACAAAGAACTGGCTTCCATGAAAGAAGAAAAAAAACGTCTGCAAAAGGATGTCAGCGTCATAACTGACAGGGAAATCCAAGTTGATATGCTGTCCACGGCGTTGTCCAGCTTCAAAGACAATTTCCATACACTGACAATCGAAGAAAAACGCACCTTAATCAAGCTGATGGTTAAGAAAATTGTCTGGGATGGCAAAGATCTCCATATTTTTATCGACGGCGAGTAGGGAACTGTCAGCCCTCTACTCGTCGTATGGAGCAAAGTTACCGTTTAGGTGGTGGCGCATTCCCCACACTCATCGCCATCATCTCCATGTTCTTTGTGGGTGTATCCGGAGGAGCCTTTGACTCCATGCTGTCAGCCCTGCTCCTGACCCTGTTTATTGTACTGGGCGTATGCATGACCTTTGTGGTCTCCAAAGCCCTTTCCATGACCGTGTTAAAGGGAATTCCCTCTTCCTTCACCCTGGAGCTGCCTCCTTACCGGCGTCCCCAGATTGGCAAGGTGATTGTCCGTTCCATCTTTGACCGGACCCTGTTCGTGCTGGGGAGGGCCATTGCGGTGGCTGCCCCTGCGGGCCTTTTAATCTGGGTCATGGCAAATGTACAGGTAAACGGCATCACCCTGTTAGCCCATTGTTCCGGTTTCCTGGATCCCTTTGCAAGGCTTCTTGGAATGGACGGAGTGATTCTGATGGCATTTATCCTGGGGCTTCCTGCCAATGAAATTGTAATTCCCATCATTATCATGGCCTACATGGCCCAGGGAAGCCTTCTGGAATTTGACAGCCTGGCACAGCTGAGGGAATTGCTGGTAAATAACGGCTGGACCTGGATTACCGCTGTCAGTACCATGCTTTTCTCCCTGATGCACTGGCCCTGCACCACCACCCTTCTTACTATCCGAAAGGAATCAGGCAGTTTTAAGTGGACAGTTATGTCCTTCCTGGTGCCTACGGTCTGCGGAATCGTGCTGTGCTTTGCCTTTACAGCCGTAGCCCGGTTGTTTGTATAAAAAGAGCTTCCCCGCACATACGGCAGGAAAGCAAAAAGGATGGGACAGCAGCACACATATTCCTGTGCTGTGTCCCATCCTTAATTATACTTTATCAATCAAATATCGTGTCTGGGGGATTAATACATTCCGCCCATATCAGGTGCTGCCGGGCCTGCCGGAGCCGGCTCCTTGATGTTTGCAACAACAGTCTCTGTTGTCAACAGTGTGGAAGCAACGCTGGTTGCGTTCTGAAGTGCGCTTCTTGTAACCTTTACAGGATCCAGGATGCCTGCTTCAATCATATCCACATACTCTTCCTTGTAAGCGTCAAAGCCGTGGCCTACAGAGGATTCTTTTACCTTATTTACAATAACGGAGCCTTCCAGTCCTGCGTTGGCCACGATGTGGTACAGAGGAGCCTCCAGAGCCTTTAAGATGATTCTGGCGCCGGTCTTCTCATCGCCTTCCAGTCCGTCAGCAACACTCTTCACTTCTCCTGCTGCGTGTACATAAGCAGAACCGCCGCCTGCGATGATGCCTTCCTCTACGGCTGCTCTTGTGGCGTTCAGCGCATCTTCCATACGAAGCTTAGCTTCCTTCATCTCTGTCTCGGTTGCAGCGCCAACACGGATAACGGCTACACCGCCTGCCAGCTTAGCCAGACGCTCCTGCAGCTTCTCTCTGTCAAAATCAGAGGTGGTTTCCTCGATCTGCTTGCGAATCTGGGATACCCTTGCGGAAATGGCATCCTTGTCGCCCATGCCGTCAACGATGATGGTGTTCTCTTTCTGAACCTTAACGGATTTTGCACGTCCTAACTGCTCCATGGTTGCATCCTTCAGATCCAGGCCCAGCTCCTCAGAGATAACAGTGCCGCCTGTCAGGATAGCGATATCCTGCAGCATCTCTTTCCTTCTGTCGCCGTAGCCGGGAGCCTTCACAGCCACTACGTTGAATGTGCCTCTCAGCTTGTTTACAATCAGGGTGGTCAGTGCTTCGCCTTCCACATCCTCAGCGATGATGAGAAGTCTTGCGCCCATCTTAACAACCTGCTCCAGCAGAGGAAGCAGATCCTGGATGTTGGAGATCTTCTTATCGGTGATCAGCACGTATGGATCGTCTAAGTTAGCTTCCATCTTATCCATATCTGTGCACATATAAGCGGACAGGTAACCTCTGTCAAACTGCATACCTTCAACCAGGTCAAGCTCTGTCTTCATTGTCTTGGATTCTTCAATGGTGATGACGCCGTCCTTGGAAACCTTCTCCATAGCGTCTGCTACCATGGTTCCCACTTCATCATCGGAAGCAGAGATGGCAGCTACCCTTGCAATCTGCTCTTTGCCGTTGATCGGCTTGCTCATCTTCTTGATAGCTTCCACAGCTGCATCTGTAGCCTTCTTCATACCTTTTCTCAGAACGATTGGGTTTGCGCCTGCTGCCAGATTCTTCATGCCTTCGTTTACCATGGCCTGAGCCAGAACAGTTGCTGTGGTGGTACCGTCTCCGGCCACATCGTTGGTCTTGGAAGCAACTTCCTTGATCAGCTGTGCGCCCATGTTCTCATATGGATCCTGCAGCTCGATTTCCTTTGCAATGGTAACACCGTCGTTTGTAATTAACGGAGCGCCGAAGGACTTATCCAGGACAACGTTGCGTCCCTTCGGTCCAAGGGTCACACGTACAGTATCTGCTAACTGGTTAACGCCTGCTTCCAGTGCCTTGCGGGCTTCTACGCCATATTTAATCTGCTTTGCCATCTTTCATCAACCTCCAATATTCTATGTTCTACTGTTTTATTTATTATTCAACAACTGCCAGGATATCGTTCTGCTTTACGATAACGTACTTCTCATCCTCAATCTCTACTTCTGTTCCTGAGTACTTGGAGTAGATTACCTTGTCGCCGGCCTTAACCTGCATGGTTACTTCCTTGCCGTCAATAACTCCGCCTGGTCCCACTGCAATGACCTCTGCCTGCTGCGGCTTCTCTTTGGCTGCCCCCGGAAGGACAATGCCGGACTTCGTTGTCTCTTCTGCAACTAACTGCTTTAACACTACCTTGTCAAACAATGGTACTAACTTCATAATTGAATTCCTCCTTGCTCGATATTCTGATTTTTCTTTCTTGATTTTTTTCCTTACTACTTTCTTTTGCTCACATGATATGTTATATCACCAGTTATTAGCACTGTCAAGAGTTGAGTGCTAATTTCTTTTAATTTTATTGTTTTTTTACAATTTGCTGTTTCTTTTTTTTTCCATTCGTATTACAATAATAACAATAAGGCATAATATGACCCATAGGGGAGCTTTTATGCATCACCATTACAAGAAAGGGGTTTTTGGCATGGCAAAGAAAGGTTGGGGTAAATTCGTGGCATTTGCAGCAGTAACCGGTGCTGTAGCTGCCGGCGTTTCCTACGTACTTCAGTATAAGACATACCACAGGGAGCTGGAAAAGGATTTCCGGGAATTCGAGGATGGCGACGAGGACGGGACAGATCGCACCATTGATACACGCAGCCTGGACCGCAATTACATCTCTCTTTCCTCCAGCAAGGACGAATTCAAGGTGGCTGCCAAAGATATGGCCCAGGCAACGAAGAATGTCCTTAAGGATGCCGGAAGCCTGCTGTCGGACACGGCCCATGAGGCGGTTTCCGCTGCCGTGGACACGGCTCAGATTGCTCTGCAGACCGTGAAGACAAAGAAAGCGGATTTCATGGATGAGCACTCCAGGGATAAGGATGATGATTCTGATTTGTTTGAAGATGAGGGCTTTCTGGACGACGACTATGTGGACGAGGACGACCTCTATGATTACCGCCGCATGGACGGCAGCTCCTCCTATGATTCAGGAGATCTTACGGAAGATGATTACGACGACAGCAGCGAGGAGCCTGAGAAATCGGAAGCAGGCCGCTCTACCGCTATCATTGAGGAAGATACACTGGAATAACACAGCGGTTTAGGACCATGTAAATGAACCAAAACAGTATAAAACAGAAAAACTCCGGGAGCATGACAGTTCATGTTCCCGAAGTTTTTTGGCACTTTATTCTGTATTTCATTTATCCGTTTACTCTTTTTTTTCTTCTTTTTAACTCTTTTTGACTCCTTTATTCCTCCCAGGCCAGAAGGTTAATCCACACAGGCTGGTCAGCCAGCTTCTCATCCATGATGTAGGCATGGCTGTCATCCTCCTGGGACATAAGCTGATACTCCCCACGTTCCTCTATATAGATCCAACGGTCATCTAACTGTACCGTACCGTCCTTTACTTCCAGCTTCCAGGTGGATGTCTCTCCCTCCTGGTTCAGGGTGGTATAGGTTACCTCTCCCTCCAGCCTGTCACCGGAAAACCTTCCTGTCTTGCACACATCCCTGGCTTCCCCTTCCGGGCTGGTCTCATAATAGCAGTATCCTGTATGGCCCAGGCCCTCCATCTTCCCATCCTTCCACAATCCCTGGGAGTAATCATACCTGGGGGCATCCAGTTCAACCACCTGAAGGGCCGTACATTCCCCTTCCGGCCTGCCGCCCTTAAAGGTACCGTAATACAGGGTCTTAGGCATGGTAAGGACCAGCCCCTCACCCTCCATGGACTGGCTGAATGACCGGCCGTCATAAAGATACCGCGCCCCATCCATGACCTCATAAAACAGAGTCACAAGCTCCTCCTCACCGCTGTCCATGACCTGGGCGGCAGTCTCCAAATCCCGCGTCTCTAATGCATTTATGATTTTGTCCAGAACCGCCTTCTGGGATTCTGTCACATCCGGAAGGATCTCTGCGTCTTTCCCTCCCGTCCGGGCCAGATCCTCCCCTGCGCCTTCTGCCGCCTGCGCAGCCCCTGCGGTACCTGGATAAGCCCCGGCCTTCCCCACGGGACCGCCATCTTCATCCGCCGGACCTGCCTGGTTATACATCCGGCCATAAGCGCTGCCCGCCGTTCCTGCCTGGTCATAGGCCCTGTCATGCTGCCCCCAGAAGGCACTGATTCCCAGTACCGCTGCAAAAGCAGCGGCAGCAGCCATATCTGTCCATGTATTATTCCTGCCCTTCATGGCATACCATTCCTTTCCTGTCATTTTTCCTGTTATATTACCTGCTATATTACCTGCTATATTATCTGTTATTTAACCTATCATCCTGCCTGCTGTCTGAAAAATTCATACAGCAGCTTAAAATGTCCAGGCCTTACTCAGTAACTTAGTGCCATTTCGGATTTCCTCCTCGCTGAGACTGGCATATCCCAGCATAACGGTTGAATCAAACAGCTTCTCCTCCGGCTGTATGAAGCATCCTGATATTCCATAAACCTTCACTCCCAGTTCAGCCGCACGGGCCACCAGACTTTCTTCCGTCTCTCCCTGCCTGTGGGTCAAAAGCACATGCAGCCCTGCATATTCTCCCCTGATTAAAAACCGGTCCTCCAGTTCCTTAAGCCCTGCCATCAGAGCATCATGTTTTCCCTTGTACAGGGCTCTCATGCGGTTCAGGTGTCTCTCATAATATCCCTGGGTTATAAACTGATAGAGAATGTTCTGGTCAATCCTGGACACCGTGGAAAGATAGAAACCGGCTCTTTCCCGGTATGCCTCCAGCAAATGCTCCGGCAGCACCATGAATCCCACACGGATAGCCGGGGCTATGGACTTGGAAAATGTTCCCATGTAAATCACACGGCCGCCCCGGTCCATTCCCTGCAGCGCGGGAATGGGCTTTCCCTTGTATCGGAACTCGCTGTCATAATCATCCTCTATCAGATACCGGTCTGCACCGCTGTAAGCCCAGGCCAGCAGCTCCTGCCGCCGCTTCACAGGCATGACAATCCCTGTGGGATACTGATGGGAAGGCATCACATAGGCCACATCCGCGCTGCTGCGGGAAAGCCGCTGCACATCCATTCCATATCGGTCCATATCCACGGGAATCACAGGATATCCCTCGCCCTTAAGCACTCTGTATGCCTGCTTGTATGTGGGGTTTTCCATGGCGATTTTCCTGCCGTTTCCCAGAATCTGGGATAGGAGCATCAGCAGATACTCGCTTCCTGCGCCGATGAGTATCTGCTCAGGCCTGCAGTCCACCCCCCTGGCGGAATGGAGGTAATCACCTATGGCAGTCCTGAGAGCCCTTTCCCCCTGGGGGTCTCCTGCCGCAAACATCTCCTTGTTATCATCCACCAGTGTATTCCTGCTGATTTTCCTCCACGTATTAAAGGGAAAACTGTCCAGATCAATTCCTCTGGGAGAAAAATCCACCTCGTAACGGTCCTTTCCGGTGTCTCCCGGCTCTACAAAAGAACCGCCTCCCTTTTGCCGTACTTCCACCAGCTCCTCTATCTTGCAGACAAAATAACCCTTGCACGGCAGTGCCTCTATATACCCTTCAGACAGCAGCTGGTCATAGGCCATCTGGGTGGTACTGCGGCTCAGCCTCAGGTTCCTGGCCAGTATACGGGTGGAAGGCAGACGGCTTCCGGACTCCAGCTTTCCCTGGCGGATTTCGTTTTTTATGTACTGGTAAATCTGTTCATAGAGAGGACTTTCTGACTGACTGTCAAAGGGTACTATCAATTCCATTTTCCGCCCCTTCCTGCCGCAAACTGGCATTATCATTTGTATTTGAAATAAACATTCTAATCATACCAGTTCAAGTGGGAGATGTCAATGTGTTTTTATATTTATTCTGTTAATTCGTATTATTCAAGCAAAATACAAAGATTATTCAAAGATAATATACTCTTTTTTCTGATTTGTATATTGTAATCACCACGGTATGGAATTATAATAAAAGTAGGAAGACAATCCAATAAAATCAGTTGAGAAAGGACGGATGGACATGAGCGAACAGACTCTGAATATGTTAAAGAAGCTATCTCCCAAAAAGGAACATTCACTGGCTTTCCGCTGTTTCATAGGGGCTGCGGCCATTGTGCTGCTGACCGTGTCCGTGCACATCCTGGTGTTCACAGCCATAGAGAAGCACAGCGAGATAAGGAACCTTCCGGAATGGTACCAGCTGCTGGCAGGTCTGTCTGTGGATGCGCTTTACCCGCTGTTCATAGTGTCCCTGGCATCCATCATCAAGCGGGTGTTCCGTATACCGGTACACCGTCTGGAACGCAAGGTTTTCAAGTTTACCTATCTCTGCCTTGGACTTATCGCCGCCTCCAGAATCAGCATGTATGTGGGACTCTATGTATTCTTTATGGCTTTGTTTGCGGCAGGCACAGCCATATATATCATTATCGGCATACGTTTTCTCTACGAACTGTTTAAATACCGCTTCATATCCTGCCGGTATTATTAAATGGTGTACTATCAGATTACGCGTTATCAGGTGATCCGTCACCGGATTATGCATGGGATACGGTCATAACAAATGCCGGGGACCTTTTTCATCAGGTTCCCCGGCATTTTCTTTATCGCATAAATGACTGCTTTGATTTATCTGTTATTACCTCATGGTTCATCCTATTTGGGAAGCTTAAATGAGCTCTTTAAGGATACAATCCGGTTAAACACCGGCTTCTGGGGCGTGCTGTCCTTGCAGTCCACACAGAAGAAACCGTTGCGCACAAACTGATAGCTGTCATAGGCCTCTCCCTCTGCCAGGGCCGGCTCAACGTAGCACTCCTTTAACACAACCAGAGAGTTCGGATTTAAGTTAAGGCTGCCGTCTTCATTCAGCTTGCCCTTCTCCTCGTCCACAATATTCTCATAAAGGCGGCACTCCACCTGTCTTGCTGTGGGAACAGCCACCCAGTGGATGGTTCCCTTTACTTTGCGTCCCTCAAAACCGGAACCGCTCTTTGTCTCCGGATCATAGGTGCCGTGTACCACGGTAATGTTGCCGTCAGCATCCTTCTCACATCCTGTACACTTAACGAAATATGCGCCCATCAGGCGTACCTCATTGCCGGGGAACATACGGAAATACTTTTTAGGAGGCTCTTCCATGAAATCCTCCCGCTCAATATAAAGCTCCCGCCCAAACGGCACCTTCCTGTCTCCCAGCTCCGGATTCTCCAGATTATTGGGAACATCCAACATCTCCACCTGTCCTTCCGGATAATTGTCAATGACCAGCTTCACCGGATTCAGAATAGCCATCATACGGGGCTTCTTAAGCTTTAAGTCCTCGCGGATACAGTATTCCAGCATGGCGTAGTCCACGGAACTGTTGGCCTTGGATACGCCAACCATCTCCACGAACATCTTGATGGCCTCCGGTGTATATCCCCTTCTCCTCAGAGCCGCGATAGACACCAGACGGGGGTCGTCCCAGCCGTCCACGATGTTATCCTCCACCAGCTTCTTGATATAGCGCTTGCCGGTTATCACATTGGTCAGATACAGCTTGGCGAACTCAATCTGGCGCGGCGGATTCTCAAACTCGCACTCCTTCACCACCCAGTCATAGAGAGGCCTGTGGTCCTCAAATTCCAGGGTGCAGATGGAATGGGTAATGTGTTCAATGGCATCCTCAATGGGATGGGCGAAATCATACATGGGATAGATGCACCACTTGTCGCCTGTGTTGTGGTGGGACATGCGGGCAACGCGGTAGATAACCGGATCCCTCATGTTGATATTAGGGGAAGCCATATCAATCTTGGCTCTCAGCACCTTCTCTCCATCCTGGTACTTTCCCTCCTTCATCTCCTCAAACAGAGCAAGATTCTCCTCCACGGAACGGTTCCTGTAAGGACTCTCCTTGCCGGGTGTGGTAAAGTCTCCCCTGTACTCCCTGATCTGGTCGGCTGTCAGATCACAGACAAACGCCTTTCCCTTCTTAATCAGGAATACGGCGCACTCGTACATCTGGTCAAAATAATTGGACGCAAAGAAAAGCCTGTCCTCGAAATCAGCTCCCAGCCACTTCACATCATCCATGATGGACTCCACGAATTCAGTCTTTTCCTTTGTGGGGTTTGTATCGTCAAAACGCAGGTTGAACTTGCCGCCGTACTTCTGTGCCAGGCCGTAGTTCAGTAAGATGGACTTGGCATGTCCGATGTGCAAATAACCGTTTGGCTCCGGCGGGAAACGGGTCTGGACATGGTCATAAACGCCCTCTGCCAGGTCCTTGTCAATCTCCTGTTCAATGAAATTCCTGGAGACTACCTCCTTTTCCTCAGTTTCCATTACGGTATCCTTGTCTGCCATAATTGTTCCTCCGTTACGTTGCTATTGTGATAAATATAATTATTAATCATAACACAATTCTTTTATCAGTGAAAGGGGAAAATACATTTTGCAGTGGAAATCTTGTCCCATGTCTGCTATACTATATTAATGTGCTAAATTATGTACAATTATGAGGAGATTTACCAAACCATGAAAAAAGCAGCAAAATTCGCTCTGATAAAGACCATCCCCATATTCCTCGGCTACCTGTTCTTAGGAATCGCCTTTGGCCTCCTGTTGCAGAAATCCGGTTTGGGTGTGTTCTGGGCCTTTCTCATCAGCACCCTGGTTTACGCGGGTTCCATGCAGTTTGCCCTGGTGGGCATCCTCACCGGCGGCTTAAGCTATGTGACCACGGCTGTCATGACCCTCTTTATCAACAGCCGCCATGCATTTTACGGACTCACCTTCATCGAGCGCTTCAAGGAAATGAGAAAGACCTATCCATATATGGTATTTTCTCTGACGGATGAAACCTATTCCCTGTTATGTTCCATGGCCCGTCCGTCTGACTTTACAGACAGGGAATGGAAGGCAGCCACCTTCTTTACCTCTTTTTTTGATCAGTGCTACTGGATAGCCGGGTCCGTGTTGGGCGCCCTTATGGGTGAGCTGATTACCTTTGACACCACAGGTATTGATTTTGCCATGACCGCCCTGTTTGTGGTCATATGCGTGGACCAGTGGAAGGCGGCAAAGACCCATATACCGGCTGTCACCGGTTTTATATGCGGCGCACTGTTTCTGGTGCTCATCCGCTCTTCCAACTTCATCCTTCCTGCCCTGGCAGCTGCCGTAGCCATGCTGCTGTTCCTGCGCAGGACTGTGGAACAGAAAATGGAGGAGGATTAAACCATGACCCAATCAAATTATGTACTAATTACCATACTGGTTTGCGCTCTGTGCACCCAGGTAACCCGTTGGCTTCCCTTCCTTCTCTTTGGCGGTAAAAAAGAAGTCCCCGGGCTGGTCCGCTACCTGGGAACCATTCTCCCGGCCGCCATCATGGCCGTGCTGGTGGTCTACTGCCTGAAGGGAATCACACCTTTAGCCTACCCTTATGGCCTGCCGGAGCTTATATCCGTTGCCGTGGTGGTGGGACTCCACCTCTGGAAGGGAAATACCCTTGCCAGCATTGCGCTGGGAACGTTGTGCTACATGATGCTGGTACAGTTGGTATTCTGATGAGGCTCTGACCATGTTCCGGCTGTGCTCTGACCAACCCATATATAAAAGCCTGTTCACGCTTTATAATGTGTGAACAGGCTTTTCTGCATCATTTTATTTTATAATAATTTTATTTCATACCCATTTTATATGCATTTATTAAATCTCTGCATCCGTCCCTTCCGGCTCCCTGCTGCAGACGTCATTCCCATCGTTCAGCGCAGGCCTGATCATTCCATCCTTCAGCAGGCCGATGAATACCGGCACCAGCTCCGGATCAAACTGTGTTCCCGCGCCCCGTTCCAGCTCATTGACAGCGAATTCCACCGACATGCTGGGCTTGTAGCTGCGCTTGGATACCATGGCGTCAAAGGAATCTGCAATACAAAGGATTCTTGCTGCCAGAGGTATATCCTTCCCTGCGATGCGCCTGGGATATCCCCTTCCGTCATACCGCTCATGGTGTCCCAGAACAGCGGGAATCACATAATCCATAGAGGGGAGGTGGCGTATGATTTCCACGGATGCCTCCACATGGCGTTTCATGGTACTGTACTCCTCATCCGTCAATTTTCCGGTTTTATTCAGTATGTTTTCCGGTATCCCTATTTTTCCGATATCGTGAAGCAGGGCCGACTCCTTAAGAATCTCCTGGTATTCCTCGCTGGTTTTCAGGGCCTGTCCCATGGCATGGGCATAATAGGCCACATTCTTGGAATGCTGGAATGTATAATGGTCCTTTGCGTCAATGGCAGCTGTCAGGGCATAGATGGTGGGAGCATACTCAGAATACATGCTTCGGTGCTTCTTTGCCAGTCCCTCGTCTGTATCCCTCACCCCGATGATTCCGTCCGAGTATACCCGGATTCCGTTCTTTCCGGAACGCTTCACATGGTATACCGCACAGTCTGCATTGGATATGAGCTCATTCATGGACGCGGCTGCGTACGGAGCCGCACAGATTCCGCAGCTGACAGTCAGGGGCTTTAAGTAAGTGTCCGTACAGTCCAGATTCATATTCTGGATCTGCCGCGAAATGTTCTCAGCCAGGTTCTGCGCTGAATAGATATCATAATCAGGCAGGATGACGGCAAATTCCTTGCCGCTGTAGCGTCCGCAGTAGCCGTTATCCCCCACAGTCCCCTGTATGATACGCGCAATATGCACCAGTGCCTTATCTCCCTCATGATTGCCGTAAAGCTGGTTGTACAGCTTAAAATCATCCACGTTGAAGATGACAAGGGCCAGAGAGGTCCGCCTGCATTTTTCGTAATTTTCCTCCAGTGTCTGGCAGAAATATTTCCGGTTCAAGAGTCCGGTAAGCTCATCTGTTCTGGCTTCCTCATATGCCTTTTCATAAAGCCTGGAGTTCTTCACCGCAATGGAGCTTACGGATTCAATGGAGTTAAGGAATATGATGTCCTCCTCGGAATACCCCTGGGTACGCATCTTTCCCCGCTTCTCCCTGCCCCCTAAAAGCACCAGTCCGGCCAGATCGTTCCCATCCTTAAGAGGCAGAATACACTCAATCTTAAGGACCTCCATCTGGTATTTTTCTTCCTCCCACATGGACTTGTATTCCACGGTCCTGCGGAAATCCTTAAGCAGCAGACAGGAATCATGGCTTTTAAGCCAGTTGATAAGCGGCGCGCTGCCGGCCAGAGAAAAATTCTTGTCATCCAGGGGACTGCTGCTGAATACAGCCGGATAATTCCCCTGGGAATCCCTGATGCAAATATAAATCTTCCTTGTGTGCAGGGTATTTCCTATGACGTTCACCAGGGCATTCAGGATTTCAGTCAGTCTGAGGGATTGGGACACAATGGCGGTGTATTCGCTGAGACGTTCTGTCTGGCTCACCTCCTCCTTAATAAAAATCCGGTCAAAAAATCCTTTGGCCACCATGTAAATCAGCAGTGTGACCAGCATGGTCATAGTAGCCACAATCATGACGCTGAAAGGGGCCAGCATTGGTATATCCCTGCGGATGATGCCGTCCAGGGTCTGGGCCACATTGTAAAAGGCCAGGGCGCTTACTGCCATGGCAATGATGTAGCAGTTGCCTCTGGATACCAGCAGGGTCATGCGGAACACATGCCTGGAATAAAGCGTATAAAACATCACCCCTGCATTCAGCACCCCTGACAGTATATCAATGGGAAATCCATTGAACAGAGGCACAGCCATATTGCCTGCAAAAAGCAGGAGTATACCTGACAGCAGCGGTACCACCTTGGCCTTCAGGGCCCTGTTTTTCCGGCTGCTCCATATGATGGCGGCCGTATGTATGATTACCAGGAAGCAGAGTCCGTACATAATGCTGGCACGCCAGTCCATATGATAGACAAACACGGCGCTGGCTCCATTCCACTCGATAGCAGGCGGCTGGACCAGGTTTCCTGTCCATATATTATAGAGGTTCACCAGAAGGATAAGCACCAGCCACATCCTGTGGGAGCTTTTCGCCTTATGGCCGCAGAAATCCCTGATAAAGCAGAAAAACGCACACGGCACCAAGCTGATTCCTGCCAGCGAAAGATGAAACCACAGCTCATAGGACGGCCAGGCCCGAAGCCTCATCAAAAGGGAACCGCCGGTCCACAGAATCATGGCGCCCAGCACAGCGATAAAATCACGAATCAGCCGTGATTTCTTAGCCGACATAAAAGCCAGCATAAGAAAGGTATAGAAATATAAAGCTGTTATGGATATAAAAACATAGCTTCTCATACAATCAGTATCTCCTAATATCTCCTGTGCCCGTCAAAAGCCGCCTGCATCTTTATCATTTCCTGTATATCGTGGATGGACGGGTTGATATGCCGCAGTGTCTTTCCTGTCTTTTCCCGATAGGAGGCAAAGGTGCCGCACCGCAGGACAGTTATCTCCAGCGGGTCCATACCCAGTATACGTTTCAGATCATGGTAATCCTGGTCCACGTATTTAAAATAAATGGTCAGGTGTTCCTTCAGAAGTTCCCGGCTTACGGCCCGGTTCACCACGCAGCCCGGCGCCAGCTCCACGTACATATGGAGGTATGGCCTCCCTCTGTCCTCAGTAAACTCCTTAAGGGCTGCCCAGTCCGTCACATCAATTCCGGAAAGGCTGATAACATTCTTAATGGAATTTTCCGAAATCCTTGTAAAACCGGCAATATCAATAATATCCGGTACCCGGTCAATGTACTCAAACCTGGGAATCCGTGTCTCATCCTCCTTGCTGGTAAGTCCCAGACAGCGGTAGACATCCCCCACCCGGTACCGGGCAAATGCCCCGCCTTTCAGCACGGTAAGGACAATTTCATACACCTCCCCGGCTGCCACCTCATCCATACATATGGTCCTGGGAACATAGGAGGGATCATCCAGATTCTTGTACATTTCCGCTTCCGGTATAAATTCATAAAAGCATGCATCTGGAAAAAAGTACAGTCCGTTGCGGTTCCATGTCTCTGTCCCGATAAAACTGGGCTCTGTCCCCGCAAACACCTCCACGGGCCTGATGCCCCACAGCTCCTCCAGGTCATCTTTATAGCAGCGGTTATCTGTTCCGGCGCACAGAAATCCCTTCAGCCTGAACAGATCCTTGGGCATCAATCCCCGTCCTTCCTTTTCACACTGTTTCTTAGCCTTAAGATACCGCAGGGTCATGGAGGGGGGCATGGTAAACAGCTTTTTAAGGAAAGACCCGCCCTTCTTACCGCCCTCGGACAGACTGGCAATACTCATACTCACAAAATAAGCCACGCTGCCCATGCCAAAGAAGAAGTCAATCCCCTTTCCCAACCCCATCTTGAATCCCTTCTTATTCCGCTCGGAAAAGGTCATGTTTACGGCCTCGTCCACCGGAGGAAGAAACTCTATATGGAGCTCGTCCGACAATCCCAGGGGAATCAGGCCCGTGATATAGGGCAAAGGCGCCAGGCCGTATAAAAATGTATCGCCGATTCCGATGTCAAAACTTCCCCTGCCCTTGCTGGTTGCCATCATCAGGCAGGTAAGGATATTATTTTTATAGGTCTTCAGCATGCCGCTGGTGTAGGGCGCCACCTTAATGGGATGCTTGCCGCCCTCCCAGGTGGTCTGTATCCATATAATGGGTTTATCAGGAAGCATGTCCTCCTTCTTAAGGAGAAGAACATCCGCATAATCCTCATAGGTAGTCAACGGCACCATGGCCCTAAACTCCTCTATATTCTCCGGTCTCTTGTCCTTTAGAATTTTCTTTCCAAGAGGGCTGGCGCACCAGAGTCCCATCTGCTCCTCCAAAAGCCTTCTCTGGATTTTCATATAAGACGCCATGTCCAGGTCCAGAAATCCGCAGTATTCCTGCCATATCCTGTCATACTCCTGATTGGTCAGCTTTTCCTCAAATGTCATTCTGATTCACCGCCTTTTCCACAGTCTGGGTAATAGAAATGGTACCTGTTCCTGATACTCCCTGTAGTCAGAAAACTCCTCTACAAATATAAGCCTGTCCTGATACCAGGCATACAAAAGGTTCAGCAAAGAAAGGCAAAGACTGAGCATCACCCGGTTCAGCTCCCCGGTGGACAGGCCCGTACAGAAAAAGCAGCCAAAAAACCACCAGATGCCTGGATGACGGCACCAGCCATACATACCTGAGCGGCAGACCTTGTGCCGATCCGCCTCCTGGCAGTATGTATTGTCAAAGGGCAATGCAAAATACAGCGTATAAATCAATACAGCCAGAAAAAATGCGCCAGGAAGGAGCCATACAGATTGTTCCTTAATTCCTGAGGAGACGCAGGCATATACCATTCTTCCTCCCACCACAGCCAGCAGCAGGTTCCCTGCTGCAAAAAGCGGTAAAAACCACTTTTTCTTCAAAAAAACCCGATTCCAGTCATACAGGAAAAACATTCCAAAGGCCCCTAATCCAAAGCCCCAATCCAACACCTATATCCCCCCTTCCCCATATATAAAAGGGAGTCCGCTCTCTTCATGATTCCAGACTCCCAACCGTATCTAAAATAAATCCTCCCATCTGTTCTCAACCTTTGGGAAATTATGTAAAGTATCATGTAAATAGCAACTATTTGCCGAATAGTATAAATTCTATCATAAATATGCCGAAAAAGGAAGGGATTTGTCCAGGTATTATTTATCTTTTCTTATAAATAATTAGGTTATTTTGTAATCATGCTAAATTTATTGTTTTTTAGATACAATTATTCTCCCCTCGCCTGTTTAAAGATACTCTTCCAGGATGATGATTGATATGGACATTTACAAGGATAAAAGGATAAGTTGGATTGTGGCGCCAATGCTCCTATGGCTGCGGCAAAAAAAGAGACAGCCCAGGCTGTCTCTTAAAATTCTTACCACATAAAATTCCTATCCCTTAAAATTCCTATCCCTTAAAATCCATTTCTGTTGTAAATTCCTTGCCGCAATATGGACAGGTGACACGAACCACAGGTCCTTCTAATCCGTTTAGGGTTTCGTACATCTCCTGTAAGAATTTCAAATCAGAAGCAAACAACTTTTCTATTGTTTCAACTGTTACCAGCGGAAGACTGCCCAGTTTTATAATAACATGGGATAATATAATAATTGCCGCATAATCCGGGTTCTGCATTACCCTTGGGTCCCTCATTGCTCTTATTTCGTCCATTGCTGTTGCCAGGCGCATGATCCCATTCTTATGAAGATTTCCTTCCTCATCCATGTACCCTTTCGGCAAAGTGAATTCGTATTGTGTCTGCAGCATAACCTCTCCTCTCCTTGCATGTTAATATGGTTCTATACTGAATGTTGGGGTGTGCTGAAAAGCACACTTCCAACATTCTTTT
>ERZ791929.75-NODE-75-length-122166-cov-4.670226_pt1 | contig 122166 bp, 122 predicted proteins | sample MGYA00510129_ERZ791929 | MGnify/ENA primary metagenome ERZ791929 (study PRJEB30046, sample SAMN00792049) | human gut metagenome | study: EMG produced TPA metagenomics assembly of the A metagenome-wide association study of gut microbiota in type 2...
GTTGCCAAAAAATTAACTGGCGTTCTCACTTATACTCCGGCAACAACCAGTGTTTCCGATTACACCAGCAATCAGCATACAGCAATCTATCACAGAACAGTTGAATAAAAAATGCAATCAAAATGCAATTCTAAAAGGAAAGAGCCTCAAAACCCTTGAAAATAAAGGCTTTGAAGCTCTGCTCCAACTATTCAAACTCCAGACAGACAGTAAGCAATATAAACCAAAATCATTGATTTTTCGGGGTTTTCTGGCTCTGTGAAACAAACTAAAAAGATAAAATGAAATATAAAAATGCAATAAAAATGCAATGAAGTCTAACGGTGCATGTTCGCTGACTTCATCATAATACCTAAGCGAAAAGCACTGATTGGGGGAACTTAGTATTTACTGGGTTACCCCTTTCATTTTGAAAGGAGATCATTATGGATTATCAATTAGAATTAAAACAAATTGTGGATTTTCCACGCTGCCGAATTTACCGGGAATTTATACAGACACTTATGAAAGACAGAAGCATCCGTACCAACGGAGGTTCCTGTCTTTTTTATTTTCTCATTTTATGTTCTTATGCAAATTACAGTTCTTCTTATCGGAACATCGAACACCTTACTTACAAAGTTGTTCCTGGTGAATGGATCTGCACTCTTAAAGAACTTCAGACTCACTTTCGCCAAAAATTCCAGCACCAGGTCATATCCATACTGGATACCCTGGTTGAACAAAACCTTTTAACCTACTCACTGCACGAAAAAAATAAGATTATCCAATACAAGATAAAAGACTGGCCAAAAGACAATACTGCCCTTTCCTATAATTATCCGTGTAAAAAAGACATCGGTTTTTTCTTTTTTCCAATCGCAGATGTACATAAACTAATCGGACTAGGAAAATGTTCGGAAATGGATGCTCTTTTGGATCTTTGGATTCATGCAGTCTATAATGATTCATCTGTACAAGGCTCTGATGCCGGTCCGGTAGTATATTTTCGCAATCAGACTGGAAATCCCTTGTTCAGCTATCAGGAACTTGCAAGACGTTGGAAACAGTCGAAATCTTCTGTATCCCGTCTGCTAAAAAAACTTGAAGATACCGACATGATCACACTGATTTCCTATTCCGGGAAACATGGCAGCATGGTATATCTGCGTAATTATCTATCTGTTATGTTTAATATCAGCGATGTCATGATTGATAAGGAGGAAATTGCCATGAAAATGCAACTGCCAATACATATAACCGAAGACACCTTGCCTGTCAAAAACAATTCTGAATGCGTTTCAGAATCTATTACTGACGAGCAAATCATCGTTTCACAGGAAGGCTCCTGCGTTCCAGAATCACACATTAAAACCATTGTTCGCAAAGTCGCTGAAATACTGGAAATACAAGGCATTTCTTGCTGTAGATGCCCTAAAACGAAGTATATATTATCTCCATTATCAGCCTGCAAGGATAGTATATATCTATATTCACTACGTATTATCTGCCCCTGGGGAAACGCTGCTTATCAATTTGAATTAAAATTAAAACCTGAAACTCGCAATGTGCCCAAGGTTCCTGCCCATACTCCGCCCTTACGACATACCTCTCCCGATTTTTCAGAAATTCCAGAAGCTTTATTGAGAGGAGGCGATGTATAATGGCAAAGAAAAATTACCATCCTGTTTCCGCTGAAGTGGAAAATAATCCTTTGTACCATGATACCTATAAGCTACTCCGGTGCTACCGGGACTCTACTTACAGTCTGATGGTTGCTGTCCGGCAAGTAGAAATTCAGTTCCAACTGGAATACAACACCAGCGTAGACGAATTCCTGGATTCTATCTATGCTGCAGGAGCAGATCTGGGAGACAGCCAGATTGAAGAATGGGCAAAAAGCATTGCCCGCAGCAACAAAATGATAAAGCTACTTCTTTCTTCCGTGGATTTACTCCGGAAAAATCACAAACATGGAGAAGAATATTACTGGATTTTATATTATGCCTTTCTCTCTCCACATGAACTGAAAAACACAGAGGAAATCCTGGAAGAACTCGAAAAGCACGTTCCCAGCATTTCCTACCGAACTTATTACCGGAAAAGGCAGGCTGCTATTAGCGCTCTTAGCAGCATACTATGGGGATTTTCTGCAAAAGGGACACTGGAAACTTTGAATAAGTTTTTCCCGAATTGAATTTTTATATTTTCACATAAGCACTCATAAACAAATGTGTACCTATGTGAAAATTCCCAGCACTAGAAAATTTCCATACAATTCTCTCCCTAAAACACAATTCAAATCAAAAAATATTTTTCATTGCTATAACTATATACATTTGTTATAATTTGTGAGAAAACAACTGTTTGTAAAATGAAAGAAATAATCCCATCTGCATTACTAACTATGAACAAATTAAACTTAGAAAGGATTGAACAAAAAAGACTTATGACAATAAAAAATGTAGTCGAACCGTTAATAACTATGATTAAATTTTTATGGCAATGGAAACCCGCAAGATTTACATCCTTATTTATGCTCATTATGTTACTTGTTACTCCCCTATTTACATATCCTACTGGCTATATATTTATTTTTATATTACAGATGATTGCATTTATTATCTGTATTCCAACTACAGCAGCTATTTCAAGTTTGGAAAAAGGAAAACATCTTTTAACCAAAAATTTTTGTTTTTCTATTTTATGGTTTGCTGCTAGTGTTGTGCTTATAGAAGCTAATACCTTTAACTCCTGTAATTTTGATTTTATTAAATTCATACAGTATTATACATCATTTCTATTCATCTTTGCGGCTTGTCTCATACCTGATTCTTTCTCTACTTATGATCCGCAAACCAAAAAGAATCAGAAAGAATTTGAAGAAATGAAAGAAAAAATATCAACTCTTGAGAAAGAAGTATTCAAACTAAAAAAAGCTTGATAAAACAAAAAGTAATTGAAAAGGATACCAATTGAGTATCCTTTTGTTTTTATACTTTCGCTTTAATATTCCAGAATATTTTTTTATATCCCGGTATATATTGACATTCATCCGCAAGCGTACTATGATATTTATGTTCCGGAATATATTTTTTACATTCACCATTTTACTTTTCTCAAACCAGAAAGGAGTACAAATGAACCAAATATTACAAATTAATTTAGCATCACCCCAAAGTACGGCCTATCAAAATTTCAAAGAAATAAGAGAAGCTGTATATAACGCATCTCTTAGACTCTACAGCAAACATGGCGTTCAAATTAAGGATGTTCAGACTGTTGGAGAGCAAGTAATCATGCATGTTATGATTCCCGATGAAATAGCTTCGAACTTTCAACTAGGATATCATCTTAGAGGAGTTAGTGCATATCTTATGAAACACTATAAAGAAAAATATTCAAAATTGCTTGTTGCAAAAAAATTACTAACATACACCGTAATTCCTATGCAGACATATACTAATGAAACAGAATTGACAATGAATGAACGTTTTTCTGCAGGCATCCATTTTTTAGAATTACTAAAAAATACTGATGAAACTTCTATGGCTAAAATAAGAAGAATCTTGAAGATTTTACAGGAGGATTAACATTATGGGTACTTACCACTACCACTATAAATTGATTGCTACACCTGCCAATCCATCTATCCATATTGCAAATTACGCAAAATACTTTAATAAAATTAAGCAAGACTTTAACAGTCGAACGGTTACAAATCCAAAGAAACTTAAAGGCATAAAACTATCGAAGTCTATGAATAATACAATTGAACTAGATCTTTGGTGTAAAAACAAACTTTGCCCGGGTCGTGAACTTTTAGGAATAAGACGTGTTTCCGAAGCATTAGCTGACATTGATTCTAGATTTATTATTGGTAAATCCCATGTATTAGTATCGGCTTAATAATGAGTTGAAAGTGATAGGTGATTAACACTTCACCTATCATTTTCTAATAATTGAGCGTGTCGTCAATACCTACTCGTTAAAACAGCTTTTGTATTATTTCATACAGATTGGGGATTTCCTGTAAAACTTTTTTACCTACCAACTTACCTTTCCTCATTCTATTTCGAATCATTTTTTTCTTGTTCTTCAATATTTCTTAATTCTTTCTTCCTACTCCTTAACTTCTTTTTTACTTCAAACAAACCTACACAAGCAATAATCACAGTAATAACCCCCATTCCCATACCAGAAGTAATATCCTTAATTATATTTGTCGAAGAAGATAATGCTACTCCCAATAAAACGCCATATACCATGGCTACAAAAACATCAGAAAGAATTGATTTGAACCGATGTTCGTGAAATATTTCATTATACTTATTCTTCCATCCTTGTTTTACCTTTTGCAATTCTACTTTTCCATTTGTAGCATCATCTAATAATAACGTAAAAGGTACATAAGCTCCTATCAAAACACTAATTGTTATATTTGAAATTTCTAAAGCCAATGCCAAATGATCTCGATATGCAATAAAAAAGCCTGATATGCAAGCTCCTACATACGCCATAAAAATATACCTTTTTTTATTACCTATATATAAATCGTTATCTTTAAAACTGAAAGAAAAAAAGTAATCCATAACCCAGATTAATATAAGTAATAGTATTGAACATATTACAGCGCTAAATCTACACCTTATTTGTAGTGATAAATAAACATATACATACGAAGATACGAACATAAGTAATACATAAACGAGTTGCTGTACTGGACTTTTGATTTTATCCACAAATTTAAAAATCCAGTAGTTTTTCATATAAACACAATAAATAAAACCTATTGCAAGTATAATAGTAACAGCATAAGATATTATAAAAGCAACCTTCATACATTTCTCCTTTGTCACGTTTACTTAATACAATCTGTATCCTTTTTGCTTCAACTGGAGTATTTATAAAATATAATTTCTACTTTCAATAAAAATCAAAATAGAAAATACACTTCTTTCTCCAAATCTTTTCTACTCTATAACTTAATGGGCATTGCTACGTCAAAATACAGAGACGAATGACTTTTCATCGCCTGTCCGATAATGTGGAAATCACATTTTAGATATAATTTGTGTATCCTAAATTTTTATTTCTACGAGGATATTAGTAAATGCTGCTACGCACTGTAGATATGGCAAGGCCCCGACAAATATCTACATAGAAATGTATTAATGGTCAAGCACAAAATATGATTTTCGAATACCGGAACTCTGGTTTGACTACTATTCTCATTTATTTTACGCTTGAGATAAATAAAAATTAAAGTTTTCTCATTTATTCTCTCCTCTAACATATTTCATTTAGATTGTAACTGTGCATTGGCAATTTCATTAATGATTCTTCTCCATGTTCCGAAAACACAACTACTGCCCCTCTTAACGAAAATTCAATTAAAACTTCCTCTATAGTATGATTCCAAACATTTTCAAACATTTCATGCAAAATAATAATGTCTGCTTCTTGAAGAAACGCCACTAATATTTCTAAACAGTATCTCTTACTTCTATCCAATCCTCTAACCACTTCATCTTTACAATCGAACAACTCCCCTAATCTTAAAAACCCTTCAATCACATAATCTTCGTTTATAATTGAACCTACATTTCTATATATATATTGAAATACTGTAACATTATCCTCCGGCTTCACGTTTTTCAGTTCAATCTCTCTTATTCTTTTTGTTTTTCCATAACATTTTATAATGTCTGTTATCTTGCGCTCTTGTTTAATATTACAATTATAAAACCCAACTATGTCTTTCGAATTTATGCGGAACAACTTATCTTCTTTGTCATTTTTACTAATCTTTATTTCTATCATCTATTCCCTCAACTCCTATAATCAATGGCAATTCTGGCATCGTATATTTTAATAAAGCATATGCAATTCCTGACAAACCAGTCATAAAACCTGGATTGTATAATTCTGTTGGTAATACATTTTGATCATTAAGAAATTCCAGAATCTGTTCAAATCGAGAATCACAAATACTTCTTACCTGCTTATCATCAAAAATTTCTGCATATCTTTTTAAAATCAACAAATTTCCCATGTTTCCATGGCATAGGCAAAAACCTGCATGTAACCCATCTTCAATTAATTTATTTTTAGCAAGGCTTATGTCTTTAATAACTTGCTGAAACAATGCAGTTTCCCCTGAATTTTTTATGGCATTGTATAAGGTTAATCTGGATAGCAGGATACCCGCTGCTCCATGACACCACGCTATTGGCTGATCTCTATTCTGATCTTCCTCTGGAAATTTTCTTAAATCTGTCCAATTATTATTCTTTTCTGAGTATAAAGAATTTTCATATTCTACTAACCTAGAAAGTACTCTCAAATATTTCGCCTGTGGATATACCTCATATAATCTTGAAAACATTTCTATAAAGCCACTGTTTCCATGTGCAAAACCTGCCAATACTTCAGGAACCACCTCTGATTTCCAACCGACTTTCCCTTTATCAGTAACCATATCCTCAATTAATTGTTCTGCTATTTGTATAGCTTTTTGTAGATAAGTAGGCGTTCCTGTTTTTTTATACATATTAATTAGAACCAATACTATCCCGGAATTCCCCGAAATCAAATCGAACAGACAATCTTCTGAGATAATTGTTTCCATGCAGCTTAGCCATTTGTCAAAATATAACTTATACTTAGAATCATCATATATTTCATATAAAATATTTAATGCATATAGAATCGAACCCTCACCACAAAAAACTCCTGTGTTAAATTCTGCAATACTCTTTTTTCCGTCACTTATAGTATCTATATACCGCAATATACGATTATCTAACACATCACAAATTTCATGATATTTCTTATCTTGATATATCCTTTCGTACAAATGAAATACCAAATTAATCCCAACCGTGCCATCATATAATGTATTCGGTAGTGCCTGGATCATCCACTGATTTTCTTTTATTCCAAATAACTTTACACCAATCCAGTTAACATCTGTCCCATCTTCACTATAAATCGCATTTGTTCCTATTTTACATAGCAACTCTTTTGCCAATTCTTCTGCCGTTTTGAATATATTATTAGAAAGAGCCGGTTTTAACCTTTCATTCTTTATTTTCCTTGTTCCTGCATTCTCCATATTAAAAGTAATTTTTATATATTGAATCTGCTGTTCTAAATTTTTATAGGACAAGTACTGTATATTTTCCTCAATTTGCTGCAAAGCAGTCTTACTAAAGAAATTCTTTACTTCTCTACCATCCCAAGTATAAATGCTTTTTTTATTCCCACGAAAATAAAAATATGGTATATCACCGCTTAGTAAATCTTCAATCTCATGTTCAATAAGTAATTTACTATTTTCATTTTGTAAATTTCCGTTTATCAGAGAATAGAAAAATAAATTTCGTGCACCTCCATCCATCAATAATTCAGGATGATATGAACTACTCAACACAATTACATACTGCTGTGTATTTCTAATCAAATACCTTCCCTCTAACTCATTATATTGTTGTATGATTTTCAATAGTGTTTCTGTATGTTCCATTGCTCCCAAGTATGCACTCTTAAACCCTTGAATAATTTTATCCGCAAATTCAGAAGGTTGGATAAACTTTCCTTTCAGCATTGCTAAATTATGATTTCTTTTCGATACTGGATAATCATAGACAACTCTCATATTTACAGATTTCGGATTAATAATAAATGGAATTTTTATCGGAAATTTTTGTCCCTCTTCTCCACTAATAGCACTCATATTAATTCCTGCATCTCCAGCATTATTCCAAGAATAAAAAGGCAGTATTCCAGAATATAACACCGATTTTCTTAAAAGATTAGAGACTTTCTCTGTTGCACTTTTTCCATTATCACCTTCTATATTTCCTATAAATGTCTCTGCGTCAATAATTACCGGATATTCATTACATGCAATAAGATTTTCAAAATGAATATCTCCCCCTTCTAAAAGATAGTTTATAAACAAGATAACTCCTATTCTTTGATAATATCTTGAAAGTTCTTCTGTGGACTCACAATCTTTTTGTGTTACAATCTCACACCAGCCATATTTTCCTTTATCAAGAATACAGTACTCATAACTTCCCAAATTACATATTTTATAGAAATAATTGGTTATTTCTTGTAGCTTAATCTCGTTTTGCAAACATCGTGGTTTATACAAAATCTTTTCTCCCGATACAAATTCCACACAAAATACTCTTCTGCCGTTTTTATGAGAATCAGAAAAATCTGTCGATAGATGCTCTACAATAAAAGCGCTTTCAGCAATATTAAATTCTCTCATTATTTCATTGGCGTCTGTATCAATTCGTTCTATTACTTCTTTGTAAATATCTATTGTATTTTGTATGATTTCATTTATCCTTCTTTCCAATACTGGGTAAAGTGAAAAAAAATCATTCAAATATTGTTTATCTTTTAAAAAATGGTCAATGTAATACTGGTATTGTTCAAATTCATTTCCCTCTAACAATCCTTCTTGGCCACATATATACATTTCATAAATCAAAGTTCTTATACAGAGATTATTAAGTAAATTAAATAAGGATTTTTGAAAATCAACTAAAATTGATTCTTTAATATATCTTTTTTGAGTTACCGTTTCCCTAAGCTGTTTATTAGCTACTTGCACAAAAGGATCATAAAACGCTCCAAAAATCATTTCATCACACTCATGCCTACACATCTCTCTTTTTGAGGACATTTCCACAAAATTTTGGTGCTGACACTTCTCATGACTGCTAAAGGAACAATTGTTTAGAAAACCAAAAAAATACTCAAGGTGGTTTTTCTTTACATACTGTAAACCTTCCTCCTTCAGTATTTTTTTCCAATACTCCAAAGATTCCATATTTATTTCAGACGGGTTAACATTATATACACGTTCAGATAAATAACTAGATTTTTTCATTATATTTTCCTTCCTATAAATTTTGACCCTAGTTCTAAAATCAACTTTAATTAGTTAGCAACAAGCGAGTGTAAAAATACTTCCGCATTCAACAGAAATTGTGCAAACCACACCTGATGAACCTAAACTGTCAACTTTGTTACTTGTCAAATCTGCTGCTTCTAATTCTGTCAAAAGATTTCCAGCCGGATTGTTATATTTCATATTTGTTCTGTCAAATTTTCTCATAATATCTACCATCCTTTCTTTAGAACTAGGGTCTTTCGATACCTAAGTATCTTGATTTCATTATAGTCCTTCTCAAAAATTAGTCTTTATTTTTTGTATAAATTGACATTTTTTCTTCCTAATTGGTTTTCTACATTCCTTATTTTTTCCTAAGTATGTCTCAACTTGGCACACTTCTGCGATTGAAGGGTAATTTTACCCATGTTACAATAGGTATTGCTTATAGTATTCCTATTTTTTCCAGCACCTTAATCGGTGCTTTTTTTGTACCTGTAAACCTTTCGCTGACAGCAGCCAATACTTACACAGTACGTACAGTGTACTTCCCCTAAAATAAAACGTATTCTGTACGTACAGCGTAGGTAAAACTTCCTATTATAATATGAAGGGAAATAACCATGAAAACAAGAAATGAAATCTATCAAGGGGAAGGGGCTCAACTGCTCCGGTTCATCACAACTTACCACACACTGCAGTATGAACAGGTTTTGAGGCTCTTTCCCAAAAACAGAGATTCTATCAAATCTCTGATTACCAGTCTGGTAAAACAAAAACGAATTGTCCATGATAAAGAAAATGGTATTCTCTGCGACAGTCAAGAGTCTGCAAACACCCCTGATTATGGCATGATTGCCTCTTTCTGGGTGCTTTTGGACTTCAAAAAAGCCATTGTATACCATACTGACGGTGAATTTCCGATAAAACTGAACTTTTTCTCTAAAGATGAGTGGTATGAAGTCCTCTATGTTCCCCAGGAACAGGAATATCTTATCAACCATGTTATGGAAAGCCAGCCAAAGAACGATGCGAAACGTCTGGTTGTATTGGAAAAAGAAGAACAGGCTACAAAACTTCACATTAAAGGTGTAATTGCCTTCTGCCTTGTGGATTCTACTACCGGATCTGTCAGCTATTATGCAAAGAAATGAGGTATGTATGAACACCAAAACTGTTTTTAACCGTTTACAGAGCATTGATGATGAAGTCCAGAAACTTCACAACACTATTTTTGCATTGAAAACAACAGATATTCAATCGTATGCAGATAAATACGAAGAGCTGAGTATCAGTGCTGCCCTACGCTCTGAAAGGATCGCCTGTCAGCTCAGAAATCTGGTATATACCACAACTGATACTAGAAAGGCAGACTATCTGAAACAAGCCGCTGCTGTGCAGGGAATCAAAATTTCTTTTTCAAATAGTGTTCTTTCCATTACCATGCCAGGGTTGCTGCCCAAACGTAAATTGCGAACCAACACCGCTTTTCTACATGAGCCATTAAACCTTGCCTTGCAAACTTATGTGACAGAACATTCTATTCCGTTATATAAAAAATGTGTGGTCTGTTTCAGTCAAATTTATGACCAGAGCCTTTCTTTACAACGGATACGTGATTACGATAATTTGGAGTTCAAACAGATTTTAGATACTATCGCTTCCTATGTTCTGGTTGATGATACAGGACTCTTTTGCGACTCCTATCACACTACGGAACTGGGAAATTACGACCACACCGTTATCTTTGTAATGGAACCGGAAATCTTTCCTGGCTGGCTGAAAAGTAGAAAATCGTCTATCAAAACTATATCGGAAATTTCCTGAGATTTTTCTTTCTTTTTCCGATATAGGTAATTTTTCTGCAAAGACTGTATGCTCTTTGCATTTTTTATGCCAAAAGCAGCCACGTTCTACCCAAGTATAGGCTGTCATAGGTAATAATTGAATCGAGGTGATGCTTATTTGATAAGACCTGACTCTATAAAATATCAGCTTTTGGAAATGATTGGGATATGCGGAGAGTTTCCTGCCGAACAACTCAACCGGTTCATAGAGAGTACCTCCTACGCTGAAAAGGTAATAACGGATTTGAAGCAAAGTAAACTTATACGGACACATTATAAAGATGGCCTACGAGGTTATCGCCTTACCAAACGGGCAAAAGAACTACTGCTTTCGCAAAATTCCTGTCGTTTTCAAAATTATTTGACCGGAAATGCAGAAACCAACCTCATACGGAGTGAACTTCCAAGACGGCTACGGCTACACCAGAAAGCGGAAACTTATCTGACGCTCTCTCATGCCAATATCCCTTTGTTCCCAGATGAAAAGGCTCAAATCTTTTCCCCTTCCTGCGAAGCGGCTTCCTTCAGTATGCGAAGCCTTCCTCTGTTTTACTCTTCCAGGGAAATAAAAAATCTTGGAGCAGTCACTACCAAAATCAAAAATTCCCGTAGTATGGGAATCCTGATGGCTCCTCACTGCGTCTATGCTGTTTACAATACCGGAAATACACTCCTGAAATGGGAATACAAAACAGAAGTCCGGCTCAATGCTTTTTTGCAGCATTATCTTCAGGGACTGCCTTACCATGGGCCGCCTACCGTTTATGCCATCATGACCGGCAGTGATATGGATATGGCTTTCCGGCTCCTTACCAGTACCGGGGGATACAAAAAAACGCTGTTCATGCTGGATACTGCGTATGAACACTTCTATTTTCTGCCCAATAACAGCTACGGAGAATACCTGCTCCGTTTATTGGTACAGCCCCAGCGTATGATGCAGCTCAATCAGCTACTACTATCCGACTGTTTTCCCCAGCGTGAGGATCTGCCAATTGAACATGATGGAATAGATAGCCAAGAAAAGCCAATTCTGCTTGCGTATGATTTTGACATGCAGCGTATCAACCGCTTCAATACTGGATTAAATGTATATGGGTTATCCGGGAACCTGATTTGCTTTGACTTTCAGCTTCCCTGCCTAAAAAAATACATGACCGCAGATATACACTTCTCCAGCATTGATTTTCAAAAATTTAAAAGGAGGTTTTTCAATGAACCGTAAATGGTGGAAGTTCCTGTTTTTGCTTCCCGTAATCGGCTGCACTTTGTATGCCGGAGGATACGCAGCACAATTTATTAAGAACTATCAGGAATGGACTTCTGCAGGTAACTTTGCCGGCAACGGAACCTATCCGCAAGCAGCTTCTTTGCATCCACTGGTCTGCTTTCATACTGCCCTTACCGATTTCCCATACAATTTGTATGGGATTTTTCTTTGTCTGGTTCTCTTTGGGCTTCTTACTTTTTTACTCATGCGTATGGGATATGACAGAAACGGGGAGATTAGTGACCATGACCGGAACTTAAATTACTCTACAAAAGGAACCTACGGTACATCGGGATTCATGACTCCAGATGAGATGATGAAAGTTTTGGAACTGACCGGAGATGTAAAGAAAAATAAAGGAACCATTTTAGGCAAATTAAATGGCAAAGCCGTATGTCTTCCATATAAGACAAGAATGAATAAAAATATTGCCGTATATGGTGCCAGCGGTTCCATGAAATCCAGGGCATTTGCCAGGAATATGATTTTCCAGTGTGTAGCCAGAGGGCAGGAAGGCAACAACGCTTCCGGTGAAAGTTTAATCATTACCGATCCCAAAAGCGAACTCTATGAAAGCATGTCTGCTTATCTGGAAAACGAGGGTTATGTAGTAAAAGCATTTAATCTGGTCAATCCGGAAAACTCGGATAGTTGGAATTGTCTGGGGGAAATCAATGGACAGGAAACAATGGCTCAGGTATTTGCAGATATCATTATCCAGAATACAGGTTCCGGAAAAGGAGATCATTTCTGGGATAATGCGGAGATGAACCTGCTAAAAGCCCTGGTTCTCTATGTAGATCAAGGATTTCCGCCGGAAGCCAGAAATATCGGACAGGTTTATAAGTTGCTAACCATGAGTTCTGAAAAGGAGCTAAACAGTCTTTTTGATCTGCTCCCAGTGTCTCATCCAGCGAAAGTCCCCTACTGCATCTACAAACAGGCCAGTGATACCGTGCGAAGCGGAGTTATTATCGGATTGGGGGCCAGACTTCAGGTATTTCAGAATAAACTCATTCGGCAAATTACCTCTTATGATGAGATTGATCTGACACTTCCAGGAAAACAGAAATGTGCTTACTTTTGCATTACCTCTGACCAGGACAGCACCTTCGATTTTTTATCTTCCCTGTTTATGACCTTCATCTTCATCAAACTGGTCCGTTATGCAGATAAGTATGGAGAAGAAGGGAAACTGCCTGTTGCTGTACATATACTGGCTGATGAGCTTGCCAATACCGGAGCTATTCTGGAATTGAATAAGAAGATCAGTGTAATCCGAAGCCGGAATCTCAGCATTTCCTGCATCTTTCAGAATTTGCCCCAGATGCAAAACCGCTATCCTTATAACCAATGGCAGGAAATCATCGGCAACTGTGATACCCAACTCTTTTTGGGCTGCACAGATGAGGTTACTGCTACCTTTATCAGCAATCGCAGCGGCGATGTGACCGTAGGCGTAAGCAGCGAAGCCAAGCAGCTCAATAGCTGGCGGGTATCCGATTATACACCAGAATACCGGCAGACAAAATCTATCGGCAAACGGAAACTCTTAACACCAGATGAAATCTTGCGGCTCCCACTTGATACTGCTCTAGTTATCCTACGTGGGCAAAAAGTCCTAAAAGTAGAAAAGTACGATTATACCCTGCATCCGGATGCCAAAAAGCTGATACCACGAAAGGCCTCGGAACACATACCTGAATGGCGCAAAAATGGAGGTTCAGAAGAAACAGATTATCGACCACAGCCCTCATCCGGATCAGTCAGAAGAAAACACCGTTCCTCCTCTACAGCCATGGCAAAAACGAAACCACATTTTACATCCGAACCCGTTTATCGGGAACCTACTCCCGATGATTTTATGGAGGATTTACTTCAGGAAAATTTTATAGAAAATTCCCCTGACTCTGGCATGGTTCCTTTAGATAAAGATTCCATCATGTCATAACACAATTTGAAAGGAGATAACATTTATGACAAACGAAACAATGAACCTCAATGCACCTATTTTAACCCTTGATTCCGATACGGTATTAGAAACAGCTCAATCAAAAGCAGATTTAATCTGGCATGACATCCAAAATGCCTATCGTACCCGGAAAATTCTCACCGGTATTCTGGGAGGTATTGAAAAGACCGAGGCCGGCAGCTTAATAGCAATTATTTACTATAAGGATTACCGGGCTGTCATCCCTATCTCGGAAATGATGATCAATCTAATTCAGGATGAAACCCATGATTACGGAGATCTCTCTCTTAGGCAGAACAAAGTCCTCAATAATATGCTTGGTTGTGAAATCGACTTTGTGATCAAAGGTCTGGATACCAAATCCAGAAGCATCGTTGCCAGCCGGAAAGATGCCATGCTGAAGAAACGCCAAATCTTCTATTTTGACCAAGACTCTTCCGGGCAGACTAAAATCCATGAAGACCGTATTGTACAGGCCAGAGTCATTGCCGTTGCGGAAAAAGTAGTCCGGGCAGAAATTTTTGGCGTAGAAACTTCCATCCTTGCAAGAGATCTGTCTTTTGACTGGCTGGGTGATGCCAGGGAACGGTTCCAGGTAGGAGAGCATATTCTGGTCCGGATTTTAGACATCCAAGGAGACTCCCCGGAAACACTCTCCATCCATGCAGATGTAAAAAGCGTGGAAGGTAACACCAGCAAAGAAAATCTGAAAAATTGTCGGGTACAGGGAAAATATGCCGGAACAGTGGAAGACATCCACAAAGGCACTGTTTTTGTCCGGCTAGAACTGGGTGTTAACGCCATTGCACACAGTTGCTACGACAGCCGCACCGTTGGTAAAAAAGATAAAGTATCCTTTGTTGTAACACATATTGACGAAGAGCGGAATGTGGCAGTGGGAATTATCACTCGGATTATTAAACAGAATATTTAACATCAAGATGGAGTAAAAAACTATTTTCTATCATTATGAATGATAAAAGGATAAAATTGGAAGTTACCTCAAAATTAAGCACCTACGTCTCAAACTAAAATAAAGTAAAACGCTTGCATCTATCATTTTAGGTGCAAGCGTAATTAGGAGTATGGGCTTTATCCTGTTTCAGGCATTCTCATTTTTCGAATCACGAAAAATGAGAATGCCTGAAACCACCACCATCTGCTATGCAGGTGAAAACAACGGGTTATTCGCCCTGAAAAATTTAATTGTCTCATATTTTAAAGTACGCCTAAAATCTGATGTTCTATGTCAATTCAGAAACACTTCCGAATACTGACCTGTTTTTCTACTTATATAACGGAAAGTTATTTTCTAAGATTTCAACCTTATCCTACTTTTCTAATGGCAAATCCAAATCGTTTCTTGCAAAGTGTCTGTAGGCTGCTGTCTGCTTATAGATTGGCCAACCTAAATCCAACATTTTGATTATTCCTGCAGGTCTCAACTCAAAATGTTTGTGGATAATCTCTACTAAACGAGTAATTGTATCTCTCACAATTTTGAGAATGTCTACATACGCCTTTGTAGTAATCTCTCCCATAACAAAACCAGTATTTACTGCCGTTTCGCAAACGACTCAACTCATGGAATTATTCTCCATCAATGCATCCCAGATAGCATTCGAAATCACATCACACATCTTACCCGGATGTCCCTATGTTACTGACTCTGAAGTAAATAATCTTTTATTCATAATCCTCTATTTTATCCAATATTTGTTATAGCATAAATATATTTCTTCTATAACAACAATATATATGTGGTAGAAAATAGCTTTTTTCCGTCTAATTTTCTTATATTCATATCATAGATTTGATTAATTTACAATTCTACTTAATTACTACCACACCGTAACAAATGTAACTACAACTACAAATACTATATAAAATACTGGTAAATAGGATATAAACGCTGTATTCTCACAAACAACATTTGTCGCCTCTTTAGTACGTAATTTATGAATGAAGTTATATCCCAAAAATCCAAGCATAGTGCCGATTACATTAGTAATTAAATCGTCAATATCTGAAACTCTATATAGAGTAAACATTTGACTAATCTCGATTGTTAGCGAGAACAAAAATCCTAACAACAATATGTTCTTTCCTTTTTTAAATACATCACTCAGAAACGGCGTCAAAAGCCCCAATGGTATAAAGCAAAAAATATTTAAAATAAATGCTAAATTAGCCCCATCTGCAAGCGGAACTAAGTTAACATTGGGATTAAATATGTGCTCACCTAATGACTTTAGGCGTAAAATTTCTTTAATACTTGGCATTCCAATTATATTATTTAATATAATACATAAATAATAATAGTAAATAATGTAGCTTCCTATTTTTAAGGCTTTTGATCTGATATTAAATTTGTAGAAACCGTATACTGTTATTCCAATTATTAATATTCCTGCTACAATAAGCCACTTATCTATAGCTAATAAACCTATAATTGATTCTAAAAGTCCTAATTGCATTTTATCTTCTCCTTTCACTTTACAACTATATTTCTAAAAATAACATTCAAAACTACATCTCCTTTTCAAACTCATATAAATTTTTATATATACTACTTTTCAACAATAACTCATCATGTGTTCCAATACTTTCAATCTTTCCTGAATCTAATACAATTATCAAATCCGCTTTTTTAGCAATAGATACTCTATGTGTTATATATACGCCTATCTTTTCTCTCGTAATATCAAAAAAGGTCTGGAATATTTTATTTTCTGCTGAACTATCCAATGCAGCACTGGGCTCATCCAGTACAATCATGTCTGCATGTTTATAATATGTTCTAGCTAATGCTATCTTTTGCCATTCACCGCCAGATAACTGTTGCCCATTTGAAAACCAATTGCCTAGTTGGACTTCCAATAAATTATCTTTCATATTATGCAATCCAAAATTTGCTTCTTTTATAGAACGATATACTCTTTCTATATCTTTATCTTTTTCAATATCACTTATAATTATATTCTCGAGTATAGTAGATTCATATTTTAGAAAATCCTGAAATAAAACTGATATCTTACTCTGATATATCTCCATGTCTATGATATCCGAGTCATACTTATTAATTTTAATTTTTCCTTCTCGCGGTTTATACAAACCTACTATTAATTTCAGTATTGTAGATTTCCCAGAACCATTTTTGCCAACTATAGCCACTCTTTGTCCTTGTTTTAGTTCGAAATTAATATCATGTAATTTAAACCCACTCTCATCTCCATAGTAGTAAGAAACATTTGAAAAAGAAATTTCATATATATGAGGGATATTGGTTTTTTTGTACTCTATTTTCTCTTCTCTATCACTAAGTTTTAAAAACTCCTCCCATTGTTCCATATACAATGATGAATTATATAGACTATATAAATTATCTGAAATACTTCGCGTTGTAGAATAAGTCATACTTAATGTAGAAATAATAGCAAATGCTGTACCAATCAAAATATTTCCTTGGTATGCTTCTTTTATAGCACTAAACATTACCAATCCACTAAATATCTCCTGAATTATCATTAATAACATATTTAAGTTAAACCGCTTTTTACTAAGATGTACTTCATCTTTTATAAAACTATTAGTTAACCGTCTATATTTCTCCAAAAAATAATTTTTTAAATTTAATACCTTTATTTCTTTAAAACCTGTATCATGTGTCAACAAAAAAGTATAATACCAAATTTTTCTTTCTTTCTCGCTTCGCTCATACATCATCTTAAATTCTTTATGAGCAATTTTTAAGTAAAAATATATCTGTACTAAACTATATATTAATATAAAGATTGCTATGGACAATTTCCATATTAATAGCACAGATATAGCACTACATAAAATAATGATCGAAGCTCCTATCTGTAATATGGACTCAAGAACCTCAACAGGTTTTGTTTTTATCTCATCTTCAATGCGTGTTATTTTTTCGTATATTTCTGAATCTTCTAATTGTTCCAACGTTAGCTGACCAGATATATTCATTAATTGTTCTGTCATAGCATATCCTATTTTAATCCTTAATTTACCGCTAAAATATCCGCATATATTTGAAATACTTGTTATGAAAAGCATAATCGCAATATATCCGCCAACTAGAAAGATTAATTCATCTACGCTCTTTTCTTCTGTTTGTAGTACGTTAAATATATAACTTGTCATTTGAATTGTAATAACGGGTGCAATTCCGGATAATATCGTAAAAAAAATTACTAAACCCATATCAAAACTATCTATTTTAAATAAAGTTTTTAATGTAAACACTAACGTTTTTATTATTTTCATAATACTTTTCTTTCTTAAATCAATATAATAAAATAGGCTATTACAAAATACCTATATTCATATATAAAACATAATATTTTATAATAGCCTTTAATGTCTGACACTATTAACTTCTTCTGTCAGCTTGTCTCGCAGTCGTTAAGTTACCATTTGATAAAATGATTCCGCATATACAACCACAATTCGCACATGTATCATGATCTGATCTTCCTGTCAAGAATGTGCCATCATTATTACACATACATGCTCTTGGTTGAGCTGTACTTGATGGTGTTCTTCCTACAAATTTCATATTATCACCTCCTCGTAATTAATTATCTATATAAGATTCATATTATCTAACTGATCCAAATAATCTGGATCAGTTTCAAGTATAGTATGATATCTCATAAGATCATTCTCAATATGCATCCTTTCTTGTATACACTCTATATTTCTATAACTCGGATGGATTTTTTCTTTATCATACATATTCATATAACACAGACTACACAAATTAACCGCCCAACATTCACGACATTTAGGTATAGAGCTGTTTATATAATCTTCAATATAGTTTTTGTGAATCTTTTCAACATTGAATCCTTCCCAAATGTTCCCAAGAAATGGTATTGTTCCGACACGTTCACAGGGAAGGATATCCCCATCTATTGTAATGAATGCCTTTCTACTTCCTGGCACACAACAACCATTCATCCAATAATCTTCCACAGGTTCTTTTGTCAAAGTTCTTCTATGTATCCTTAAAAGTCCCTGTACAAACGTCGGCTCAGAAAATAATTTTTCACCTTCTAATGTACACTCTTTACTCCATCTATCTAATGGATCATATACTTGCATTTTGCGCTTTTCCTCTTCATCTGATTGGGGAAGTCTATATTCTTCTTCAACGACTCCATAATCAACTGTAGAGCAAGTAACTGCAATATGTTCTCCAAACCAATCACACGATTCTAAAAACTCCTGAATACGCGTATATTTTTTTTCATAATCTGGTGGAGAAGTAACTATATTAATCCCAATATTAGGTATCTTCCCAGCTTCTGTATAAGTTTTTGAAAATATTTCTATACCCTGTATAGTCTTTTTAAAACTACCCGTTCCATCCACTAATATTCTATTTTCATCGTGAATATCTTGTGGACCATCTAAACTAAATACTATATTAACATTATGTGCCACAAAAAAATCTGCCATTTCTTTATTTAAAAGGCAACCATTGCTTGTTAAGGAAAAAATAAGTTCTTTTCCCTCAAATTTCTCTTCAGAATATAGAATTACACATTTTATTATATCGTATTTAATTAATGGTTCTCCTCCATAAAATCCTATACGTATAGATTTTTCATTACTTGAATGTTCCTTCAAAAAATCAACTGCTCTTTTTGCCGTATCTAAATTCATATCTCTTTTACCAAATTCTCTAAAATTAGGATGAGATGGATGATAAATACAATATTTACACCTCAAATTGCACTTTTCTGTCACTTCTAACGTTATGCTTGAAACAGAATTTTGTAACATCTGTTCGATATTGACTGTAGCATTATTAATAAATGTTTCCGGTGTCTTTGCCATTAAAATGTTTTCTTTTTTAATATAATAGAAGATTTCTTCCATTATATCGCACAATTTTTCTTCTGAAAAAGGATTATCAATTATATCAGTTAGTTTTTTGTTTTTAAACAACAAATTCAAAACAATATACATATCTTTTTGAATAATTGCCACTTTCCCAGTTCCCGTGTCATAAAAATAATAATTTTTTTCTGTTTTAAAAGTTTTACCTAATCTTCCAAAAGAGTATTCCCCTTTTAGTTTTTCAATTTTTTTTTGATACTCATTTAGTTTTTTACATATCATATTTTTTCTCCATTTTCTTCTCGACTAACTATTAGTTTTTTAAATTTTATCACTTTCAAACAAAAAATAAATAATTTATGTTTAAAATGCACTTTTTTTGCCCTATTTAGAATAGACTATTCTTCGTATTACTAAAATTAAATAGTTTTTTCAAAACACTTTACTATGTGCCACTTTAAGGTATTAAATAAAAATCCTTTGTGAATTACATATTTTTTATCTTTCATCACCTTTCTTAATTTGTCTTTTTTATATCATCCAATTACAATATTCGTCATTAAACTTTCACAACTTGGCACACTTCTGCGATTTACAGGGAAATCTACCCATGTTAAAATGATACTGTCAAAATTATATGTAGCGAAAACGCAGCTTTCCAGGGAATGCCTCTTCTCTGGTGCAAGCTGCGTTTTTTAGTGCATGGAAAGGAGTATCACAACTAAATATGGAATAAGCGTTCCTCCGTATTGACCGGACTGAAGCTTTTATGAGGCAGGAAAACTATAAGCCAGGGCAAAGTGAAAGATCTCACTTTGCCCTCTTTTTATGAAGGAGGTTCATTTACTTGAAAAACCATGTACACAAAGAAGCCCCACCGGGCATGAAACATCATCGGAACTATGGAAAATATCTCTATACTGCCTTCCTTGTCTTCACTCTGATTGCCTGTAATGTACAACCAGTTATGGCTGCTACCATCTGGGACAAAGCTTCAGAAATCATGAAAGACGTATATAACCAGATTATCCTGATTTCCACCATTGCGGCTGTTGTAACTGCATCGGTTGCTTTGCTTTTGATGAATTTTTCCAAATCCGGAAAAACCGTGGATGAATCCAGGGCATGGCTCAAACGAATCATCATTACATGGGCGATTCTCAATGGTCTGGGATTTATCATGGCTTACATCACTCCGTTCTTTGCCGGCGGTCAGTGGAATGGATAATGCAGATAAGGAGGTGGCTCTGTCATGGGAATACTTGACGGAATTGTAGAATGGATTGCCGAACAGGTCATGAACATTCTGGATTTGATTACTACTTCTGTTCTGGGTGCACTGGGATGTTCCATGGATACTTTTCTCCGGTATTTTCCAGCAGCGGAAACAATGTACCAGATTTTTCTGGCACTGGCTATCGGACTCATCCTTTTAAACTGGGTTTGGCAGCTTTTTAAGAATTATTTTATGGGGACAGGGATTGACGCTGAAGATCCAATCAAATTATCACTGCGGACTTTTATGTTCCTTTTCCTGACATTCTATGCCAAGGACATCGTGGATCTTCTATTGAATATTGCAGGAACCCCGTATAGCTGGATTCTGACTGAAGATCTTCCACCGCTGGAATTTGCCAAATTCAATTCTGTGATCACAGTAATCCTGGGGGTATGTGCCAACGGTGCTGTTGCCATTGTTGCCCTCATACTGGTACTGATCCTTGCCTGGAATTACATCAAGCTGCTTTTTGAAGCTGCGGAACGTTACATACTACTTGGAGTTCTGGTCTACACCGCACCTGTTGCGTTTTCCACGGGTGCTTCCCAAGCTACCGGAAATGTTTTTAAGAGCTGGTGCCGTATGCTCGGCGGACAGTTCTTTTTGCTTTTAATGAACGCCTGGTGTTTGCGGCTGTTTACTTCCATGGTCGGAACATTCCTTGCAAACCCTTTATCACTCTAGGAAGGAGGAGATTATGAAATATAAGAAAACACTGCTCTGCAGCCTGCTATTGATTTCTTGTCTGATTCTTGTAACTTCCATGCCGGTCTTTGCCGCTGAACTTACAGAAGCAGAGGTACAGCAAGCTGTGGATGCACAGGGAAAAGAAACGGTCACCGGTAATGTCTTTATCTGGTTTCTGTGTGCCATTGCTTTTTTGAAGGTTTCTCAAAAGATTGACAGCTTTATGGCAAGTCTGGGGGTCAATGTTGGAAATACTGGTGGAAATATGATGGCTGAACTTTTAATCGCCGGAAGAGGTCTTGCAAGTTCCTTTCGAGGGCATGGAGGTGGAAGCCATAGTAGTTCCCATTCTTCCTCTCCCGGAAGTGCTGCAGTACAAAGTTCTTTCCTTTCCGGAGGATTAGCCGGAGCCGTTGGAAGGCAGACAGAGCGTTCTGCGGTAAATGCAGCCACCGGATATACCGAAGGACCAAGTATCGGAAATGCACTCTATCAGTCTTCCCTTGAAAAGGGCGGAGATTTTGCCAATAACGTTATCAGCAATATTGCTCAAGGAAACTATGGTCAAGTTGGCTCGATCAAAGGTGATGGAGCTGTTTCTGCATTTCAATCCTACATGGGAATTCAATATGAAGATAAAACGGATCATTCCTATACCAATGTTGAGATTGGTGGCGGCAGGATAACAGGAGTTGAGTCCGGTTCCAATGGGGACAGCCGGGAATTTGCTATGTACCATGCCGATCAATATACGGCTCCTACCCAGGGAACCTATGAAACTGTTCAATCTGTAGACGGAGCTACCTGGTACAAACAGTATGCTGAAAATACGGTATCCAAAATTCCTTATGATGCTGGCGATGGAAAGATAGCCTACAACGAATCCATTGTCCAAAAGCTTCCCCCTACTCCTCCAAGAAAGGATCGGATTTAGTGATGGATACAGAACGCTCTGGACTTGACGAAGCAATGGATGTAGGCTCCAGTACCATTTCTCATCTAAAGTCCTTAAAAACAGCAGCCACTTTCTCCAAAGCAGGATATGGTGCAGCCCTTGGCGGGCCTTTTTCAGCAGCGATTGGCGCAGTCATAGCCAACCGGAATCAGTTCGCTAAAATTCTCCTTGTTATTCTCGCCATACTGCTGCTTCCGGTTTTATTTATTGTGATGCTCCCTGGTCTGATCTTTGGAAGTCTGACCGAACAAAGCGATGTGCTAAACAGCAACTCTATGATCAGTGAAAACATCCGTGCTTCCCGTGATGCCATCGTTGAAGTGTTAGAAGAAAGCCATGAAGACATTCTGGCAGAGATCCATGCAGCAATTTCCCGTCTTCCACAAGGAGATACTGCATCCATCAATGATCCCTATACATACAGCATCTCCGTCAATGCCAATCTGCTGATTTCACAATTTTGTGCCAGCCAGGATGACTATAAAAACATCAACCTAAACCAATTAAAGAAACTCATCCGTGAAAACAAAGAAGGACTTTTTTCTTATGATGTAGCAACCGAAACAGTTACCATGGAAGTTACCGTTGATGGCGGTGCAGAAGGAGAAGCCGGCACAGAACAGGGACAGGCACAAACACAGACGGTTACTTTTACGAAACACACCTATACCGTTGTTTATGCTGGGGATTCCTATTTTGCAGACCATGTATTCCATCTTACAGACAAGCAGAAAGAACTTGCCAAAAACTATGCAGAAAATCTGACTGCTTTCTTTGGAACTGCTTCTTCCGGCATAGTAGCTGCTATCAATCTTAGTGATGAGGTATTGTCCTACCGCCCTGCTGTAGAAAGAGCCGCTGCGAAATATGGTATGAGTGATTATGTGGATTTAATTCTGGCAGTCATGATGCAGGAATCTGGCGGACGAGGGCTGGATGTTATGCAAGCAGCGGAAGGTGGATTTAATACCCGCTATCCCCATGTGCCAAATGGGATTACAGATCCTGAATACTCCATTGAATGTGGTATTCAGGAATTAAAATATGCCCTCGACAAAGCCGGCTGTACCGGACCTACGGACTTAGACCGGATTAAACTGGCTCTTCAGGGTTACAACTACGGTTCTGCATACATTGACTGGGCAATGGAGCGTGACGGTGGATATACCAAAGAAAATGCGATTGCCTACTCTGATATGATGTGTGCAAGACCAAGCTGGCCTTATGACCGGTATGGTGATAAAGAATATGTGGAGCATGTCCTTCGGTATTACCAAATTACTGCCAGTGGCGGCAGCTATCCCGCAAACGGCATGCAAATTCCACACTATCTCCAGACAGACTATGGAAATATCCCCTATGGCGGTGGTTCCATCGCCAGCAGCGGATGCGGTCCGACAAGCTTTGCTATGATTGCCAGTTATCTTACAGGCACTACCATTACACCTATTGACGCAATATCCTGGTGCGGAAATTCCTATTACAAACCAGGAGTCGGCACTTACTGGTCTTATTTCCAGGCAGCGTCCGATCATTTTGGGTGTGGGGCTGTCACACAGACCAGTGATCCCAACCAGGTACTTCAGGCTTTATCTGAAGGTCATCCGGTCATCAGTTCCCAAAGAGCTGGGCTTTTTACCAGTGGCGGACATTTTATTGTCCTTCGTGGTGTAACGGCTGGAGGTAAAGTATTAGTCAATGATCCCAATGACAGTTCCTCCAAAAACTACATCAACCGTGAATTCGATATGATGACGGAAGTGCATGCAACCGCAAATGCCTATTGGATCTTCGCTAAAAAATAAAGGAGACACTTATGAACAGAAAAAAAGCAATTCTGGCTATCTTTATGATGGCCTTTTTAATTATCATCGGATTTGTCTTTCCCTCCATCTGGAAATCCCAAAAAGGAAACAAAAAATCCGAGACAGAAAATACTCAACACGATAATAATGAAAATACTGAGACAGAACAAGCAGAAAATAACGAATCCATAAGCTTTCAGGATTTTGAAGCTTTGGAAGACTTTTTCTCCAAGGAACAGGTGAAACTTTTTCAGGAAGAACTGACCTCCTATCTTAAAAACGTAAAACAGATGTCTCTAACTTCCATCCGTTTCCTTGCTGATGATACTACCTATCCCAATGCTTCTGATATTAATTTTTTGTTCCAGCTTCCGGATAAGTCCGTTCTTCCTGTGTACTACACTTCTTCTACTGGAAGATTCTTTTTCGGTGAGGAACGTACCCCTGATTCTGGAAAAGAAATCATCTATGAACGTCCGACAGATGACAAACTTCCTTCCATCACAACAGAGGAAATTGAACAGTTGCAAGAAGGAGGTTATGACGATACCTCCGTGAATTCGGAAAAAGCTGCCCCTGTCACAGAAGTTCCTGAAACTCCTTCCATGGAAGAACCAAAGGAGGTGCAGCCATGAACAATACTGAAGAACAACATCCGGTCTTCATCCCTCGCAATTTTATAGAAAAAGGGACCTTTATGGGCGGAATGTTTAAAATCCGTAATGCCATCGAAGGCGGTATCCTGGCAATCCTGATCACCATTCCTGTTATCAATCTGCCTCTGACACTGACTGTCAGAATTATTATTCTCTGTATGACTGCTCTTCCTGCAGCTATGATTTCTTTAATTGGAATCGGTGGGGAAAGCATTACTGCATTTTTAATGAACGCTTTGCGTTTTCTGAAAAACCGCCGGGTTATTTACCGTATGGATGTACATCCGGAGCCGAAAAAAAAGTACCGGATAAAAAAGCCCCGCAACAAAGAACCAAAAACCAAGAAACGCAAACGGCATCCAAAACAACCTGCAGAATCTTCTTCTGAAGAGAACTGCTCACAGATGTCTTCCGAAGAGGAGACAAAAGAATCCTCTGCTATTAAAAAAAAAGAACGCCGGCAGTTTGACACTTCTACAAAACGTGGAATACGCAAACAGGCTCGTGAAGACATCCGGATTCTTAAATTTGAGTCCCGACAATTAAAAAAAGAACAAAACGCTGCACGTAAAAGTGCGAAAAGGCAGGCAAAACTTGAAAAACAACAGATAAAGCAGCAACTTTCGGAGGAACGAAAAAACGAAAGAACTGCGAATAAAGCTTCCAACCAGCCTTCTGCTTCCGGGAAAAGCAAAAAGAAAAAGCGAAAAGAAATCACCTTGGAAGATTATCTTCCTATTGATAAGATTGCCAATGGTGTTATCTACACGACAGACCATCGTTATGTAAAAATCCTGGAGATTGAACCGATCAATTTCCTCTTACGCAGTGCCAGGGAACAACAGGGGATCATCTTCAGTTTCATTTCCTACTTAAAAATCAGCCCTGTGAAACTGCAGATTAAGATGATCTCCAAAAAAGCGGATATCAACAAACATCTGGAACAGTCCCGTTTGGAAATGGAACGGGAATCGGATCCCAACTGCAGGCAGTTACAAAAAGACTATATCCAATTTGTCCGGCAGTTAAGTTCCAGAGAAGCGGTTTCCAGACGTTTTTTCCTAATCTTTGAATACGAACCTTTCAATGTGAATCGAAAGGTGGAGGAAAAGGAAATCCTGGCAGCTTTGGAAACTGCTGCACAGACCGCAAAAACCTTTCTATATCAATGCGGCAACGATGTGCTGGTTCATGACAATGAAGATGAGTTTACAACCGATGTACTCTACACTTTACTGAACCGTACCAAATGTACCGAAACACCTTTGCCAAAACGGATTAACCAGGTACTTACCCGCTATATGGAATCTGGCCGTGAGCAGGAAGTGGATAACATCCATATCAATGAATTCATTGCACCAGAGTCTTTGGACTTTAAGCACAGCAACTATGTGCTGGTAAATGGCATCTACCATTCTTACCTGCTGGTGCCGTGCGATGGTTACAAAGCAAAAGTAATGCCAGGCTGGCTATCCCTGCTTATCAATGCTGGCGAAGGAATTGACATTGACTTTTTTCTGCATAAACAGCCCAAAGATAAGATCCAGCAACGTCTTGGACAGCAAATCCGGATCAACCGTTCAAAGATCAAAGATGCCTCTGATACCAATGCGGATTTTGATGATCTGGATTCTGCCATCCGTTCCGGCTATTTCCTCAAACAGGGACTTGCTAATAATGAAGATTTCTATTACATGAATCTTTTGATTACGATTACGGCAGGTGATCTGGAAGAACTGCAATGGCGGATTCAGGAGATGAAAAAACTTCTCATCTCACAGGATATGGATCTGCGGTCTTGTTACTTCCTGCAAGAACAGGGATTTTTATCTTCCCTTCCTCTTGTAAACCTGGATAAGAAGCTCTATGAACTCTCAAAACGAAATGTCTTAACCACCGGAGCTGCCAGTTGCTATCCTTTCGTCAGCTACAGCATTTGCGATGATAACGGTATCCTGTTTGGAGTAAATAAGCATAACAACTCTTTAGTGATTGCTGATATTTTTGACTCCAAACAATATAAAAACTCCAATATTGCGATTCTTGGCACTTCCGGATCTGGAAAAACCTTTACCATGCAGACTATGGCACTTCGTATGCGGCGTAAAGGAATCCAAGTATTTATCATCGCACCGTTAAAAGGTCATGAGTTTTATCGGGCTGCCCGCAATGTAGGGGGAACCTTTATCCAGATTTCTCCTGCCAGCCAAAACTGCATCAATGTCATGGAAATCCGAAAAGTAGATAACTCTGTCAATGAGCTGCTGGACGGTCCAACTTTAGACGCATCTGCCTTAGCCAGTAAGATTCAACGTCTACATGTTTTCTTTTCTCTGCTCATTCCAGATATGAACCATGAGGAAAAACAGCTTTTGGACGAAGCACTGATTAAAACCTATGCAAGAAAGGGAATTACCCATAAGAATGAATCCCTCATTGATCCCAAACACCCGGATCATTATAAAGCGATGCCAATTCTTGGAGATGTATATGATGTTTTGATGGAAACTGAAGATACCAAACGACTGGCTCACATCCTGAACCGTCTTGTCCATGGCTCTGCTTCCTCTTTTAACCAGCAGACCAATGTAGATCTGACCAATAAATATACCGTTTTGGACATTTCAGAGCTGACTGGCTCCAGTGATCTCTTAACGGTAGGGATGTTTGTTGCTCTGGACTATGTATGGGATAAAGCCAAAGAAAATCGTACCGAAGAAAAAGCCATTTTCGTAGATGAAGTATGGCAGCTCATCGGTGCCTCCAGTAACCGTCTGGCCGCTGAATTCGTTTTGGAAATCGCCAAGATCATCCGGGCATACTCTGGTGCCGGTATTTTTGCAACCCAGGACCTCAACGACTTTTTTGCTCTTGATGACGGAAAATATGGAAAAGGCATTATCAATAACTGTAAAACCAAAATTATTCTTAACATGGAAGATGAAGAGGCACAACGTGTAAAAACCATTCTTCGTCTTTCCGAAACCGAAGTTATGAATATCACCCATTTCCAACGTGGAAACGGACTGATTTCAACAAACAACAATAATATCACTGTGGAATTTAAAGCTTCCAACCTGGAAAAAGAATTAATTACCACAGACCGACAGGAACTCCTGGAAATCTTGAAACGCCAGGATAAAAAAGTCGGTTAATGTTACCTGCAGCCCGAATATGGCTGCTTTTCTTTTTAACAAAGGAGGAGATTTATGTTAAAACCAGCAAAACAACCTCATATCCGGCTAACCGCCCTTTTTCTTTGTGTCACGATGTTTCTTAGCACACTCTTTTTCAATGCCCATACCGCTTATGCTGCAGATGGAACCATTGATTATAAGGCAGGAGCCAAAATTCCATACGGGGACTATTATACTTCCCGCATGAGCTTTGATGGAAATAACACGGCTTATTGCGTAGAACCATTAAAGAAAACACCAGCTTCCGGAAAATATCCTTATAACCTTTTGGGAAAAAATTCCCCACTCAGAAAAGCTCTTTACTACTTAAACGGTGGATATGGTTATGAAAAGGTAATAAAAGATCAATATTTCCAAGGATGGTCCGATGACAATTCTTATGTCATTGGTCATCTGGTCGTTGCCTATATCCATGCAGGAAATAACGGGGACACCGGTGCCTTCCATGGCGCACCTCAAAATTATATTGACAAAGCATTGGAAGTTGCCAACGCCATTGAAGGGCTTCCTGCCCCACCAGAATCCTTCCGTGCTTTTATCGTTCCTGGCGATGCTTCCCAAACTTTTGCAGGAAGCTGGTATCAGGTTCCAAACGGCTTTATCGAACTGCAGAAATCCTCTGCCAATACCGATATTTCCGATAAAAATGGCAATTACTCTTTAGAAGGAGCCAAATACGGAATCTACAAAGGGGAAGAACTGGTAGAAACTCTTGTTACCGATAAAAAAGGATATGCAAAATCCAAAGAACTGGCAGAAGGAAGTTACACCGTTAAAGAAATCAGTGCCCCAGAAGGGTTTGCTATAGATACTTCCGCCCATAATGTTACGGTAAAAGCAGAAGGAACATCTACCGTAAAGGTAAAGGATATTCCTCAAAATAATCCTGTAAAATTGCTCCTTAAAAAGCTGGATGCTGACACCCAGCAAAATTCTGCACAGGGAACCGGCTCTCTCGCCAATGCCGAATTTACAATAAAATTCTATACAGAACAGTCAGCTACCGATCCCGGAGCAAATGGAAAGAAACCGGTTCGCACCTGGATATTTAAAACAGATGCCTCTGGAGAAATCCATTTTACAAAAGATTATTTGGTATCCGGGGATGAATTTTTCTATGCCAGTGATGGAAAGACCGTCTGCTTCCCACTGGGTACAGTAACCGTACAGGAAACCAAAGCACCTGCCGGCTATCTTCCAAACGAATCTGTTTTCGTACAGCAAATCACCAGTACCGGTACGGAAGAAACCATCTCCATTTATAACGCTTCTTCTGTCGAAGAACAGGTCTTCCGAGGCGGCGTCAAAATTCAGAAGCGGGATCTGGAAACTCAGGGAACACAGGCACAAGGAACCGCATCTCTTGCAGATGCCGAATTTACCATTACCACTTTGAACAAACAGCCGGTATGGGTAGGTGGAAAGCTCTATGAAAATGGTCAGGCAGTGCTTACAATCAAATCGGATGCACATGGTATTGCTGCAAGTGCCGCTGATGCCCTGCCCCTTGGACATTACCGGATAGAAGAAACCAAAGCGCCTTCCGGATACCTAACCGATGGTGCAAAGGCTCTCGAATTTGACATCACCCAAAATGGAGAAATCGTAGATTTAACAACAGAAGAGACTTCTGTTTCTAACCAGATTATCCGTGGCGGTGTCAAAATCCAAAAACGGGATCTGGAAACGGGAGAAGCCAAACCACAGGGAAATGCTTCTTTAAAGGATGCAGAATTTACAATCACCAATCTTGGTCCAAATCCTGTTCTTGTGGATGGAACCCTTTACGAAAAAGATCAAGTAGTTCTCACTTTGAAGACAGATGAAAAAGGGCTTGCTTCCACAAAAAAAGATACTCTCCCTTATGGACATTACCGGGTTGATGAGACAAAAGCACCGGAAGGTTATTTGAATGAGGGAAAACTCTCTCAGGAGTTTCATATCACAGAAAATGGGAAAATTTTGGATTTAACTGCAAAAGAAACAGCGATTTCCAATCAGGTAATCCGTGGCGATTTAGAATTCGTAAAGGTATCTGACGGAGATTTAAACCGGCTGGCAAATGTCCCATTTTCCATTACCTCCAAAACTACAGGAGAAAGTCATACCATTGTAACAGACAAAAATGGCTATGCCAGTACTTCCTCAGAATGGAATAAGCACACTACAAATACCAATCGTGGGGAAACTTCTGAAGACGGAATCTGGTTTGGCTCTTCTAAACCTGATGATGCCAAAGGAGCCCTGATTTATGACACCTACATTTTGGAAGAACAACGCTGCGATTCCAATGAAGGTATGAACCTCTTAAAAATTGAGGTCTCTATATACAAAAATCACGTAGTCGTGGATATGGGAACTTTAACGGATGATCAGATTACCATTGGAACTACTGCCCTTGACAAAGACAGCAACTCCCACTTTGCCAAACCAGAAGAAAAAATCACTCTGGTTGATACCGTAGAATACGAAGGTTTAAAAAAGGGACAGTCTTATAAGCTCATCGGCACACTGATGGATCAGGAATCCGGAAAGCCAATTGAAATAGATGGAAAACCTGTCACAGCAGAAACCACCTTCAAACCAAAAAAATCTTCTGGTTCTGCAAAAGTGAACTTTACGTTCAATGCCTCTTCTCTGAAGGGCAAAACAATCGTAGTATTTGAAGAACTGTACCAGGAGGATTTAAAACTGGCTGTTCATGCGGACATTACAGATCAGGATCAGACTATCTATTTCCCAGAAATCGGGACCACTGCAAAAGATAAGGAAACAGATATGAATCTTTCCCAGGCAGATAAAGAAGTTACCCTTGTAGATACGGTAGCTTACAAAAATCTTCTGCCCGGCGAAGAATATGTTATGACTGGAACCCTTATGGATAAAGAATCCGGAAAGCCTGTCGAAATAGATAAGAAAGAGGTTACTGCCGAAACCACATTTACTCCTAAAGAATCCTCTGGAACGGTAGATGTGATTTTTTCTTTTGATGGAACTTCCCTTGCCGGAAAAACCGTAGTTGTTTTTGAATCTGCTACTTATGATGGCAAAGAATTTGCAACACACGCAGATCTTGAAGATAATGGGCAGACCATCTACTTCCCAGAAATCGCTACTACTGCAAAAGACAAAGCAGACGGAGATCATTTTGCCAAAACCGATAAAGAGATTACTATTGTTGATACGGTTAAATATAGTAACCTAATTCCAGGAAAAGAGTATGCACTTACCGGTACCTTGATGGACAAAGAGACAAAAGAACCTCTTCAGGCAGATGGTAAACCGATTACTGCCACTACGACCTTTACTCCTGAAGATGCCTCTGGCAGTATTGAACTTACCTTTACATTTGATGGCAGCATCCTGTCCGGCAAAACAATTGTTGTCTTCGAGTCTTTAACGTATCAGGAAAAAGAGATTGCTGTTCACGCCGATATAGAAGACCATGAACAGTCTATCTACTTCCCGGGAATTGGAACTACTGCGAAGGACAAAGCGGATGGGGATCAGGAAGCCGTTGCTACGAAAGAAGTAACCATCATTGACACCGTATCCTACCAAAATCTGATTCCGGATACTCCATACAAACTGGTCGGCACACTGATGGACAAAACAACCCAAAAGGAAGTTATGATTGATGGAAAACCTGTCACGGCAGAAACAGAATTTACACCAAAGGATTCCAATGGTTCTGTCGAAGTCATCTTCACTTTTGATGGAAGCACATTGGCTGGACATGATGTAGTCGTTTTTGAAAAACTTTTTTCCCTTGAAGGAGAAACAGCACTTGAAATTGCTTCCCATGAGGATCTGGACGATAAAGGACAGACGATAAAACTTACGGAAGCTCCAAAAGACACACCTGAACCTTCCAAACCAGTCAAGACCGGAGATGAAACAACCGTTCTTCCTTATCTTTTACTGGCAGGTGCCGCACTCCTCTTTGCTGCAGGATTTGGTATCTTATATATCCGTAAGCGGAAAAAAGATAAGTAACTATCAATAGATATGCTCACAGGCAGCTTATTACGGCTGCCTGCTATAAAGGTGATGAATATGGAACAATCTCGTTGTAATGCCGATGCCAAACACATCCGGCATTTTTTAGATATTTGTGATGGAAATTGGCATTCCTGTATTTATGTTCGCTGTGTTTCCTGTAAAACCCCAGGTTATTGTAATGGCCCACACTTCTTATATCATCCAGATGAAAACGGCAGTCCATGTGTCCTGCCCATGGCAGATGCCCGTATGCTCTTCTCCCGCATACCGGAACCAACGGAATGTCTATCCGCCATAACACTGGAACAATTTCAGTCTTTATATGGACTCTACTTTGCAAAAGAAGCATTGACCGATAAGCCATGTCCTTGTTTTGCTTTACTGCGGCACCAGGAAGCATCCCATTATCACTGGTAAAAGGTTGCACTTTTGGCACTTTCTGCGTACAGGATAAGAAAGGAGGCGATTTTATGTTGAATTTCACTGCTATGATTCAAGGAATCGATACAATATTTACGAACTTTATTTTTATTCCTGCACTTTTAATCCTGTACCTGAAGTTTCGTCCGAGAAAGCCCTGGAACAAACGCACCAGAAATCTGTATCGGCTATGTATAGCTCTGATTTCTGTTTATGTCATCCGGATTTTCTGTGCAGGGTTCATCTTTACACCAGTAAATTACTCACGTTTTGCAGACAGCGGTTTCTTTCCGCTTATCAAGGCACTGTTCTATTCTTAGATTTTCTGCCATTTTGTGCCATTTAGTCCGAATCTGGGAGTAGTTTCTATGCCCATCCTATGGGAATTCATCACCTGCTTTCTTACAATATACGTATAAAACACGTAAGCGAGGTGAATCTTTATGAAACAGAAACAAATCCGCTGCCCATACTGCGGCAGCATCGCAATTTTAAGGGATGCGTCCTATGTATATGGAAATAAAGCGAAAGATGGAAAACTCTATGTGTGCAGTCACTTCCCACAGTGTAATTCTTATGTAGGAGTTCATCCTGGCACTACCAATGCCAAAGGAAAACTGGCAAACAAAGAGCTTCGGCAAAAAAGGATCCAAGCACACCGGGTATTTGACCAGATATGGCTAAACCACATCTTTACGAAATCGGAGGCTTACCGCTGGATTGCTGATAAATTCTGTCTGACTGCCAAGGAAGCACACATCGGAGAATTTAGCACTTATATGTGTGATCAACTAATTCTGGAATCCATGAAGATTCTGGAGAATAACCATATCCCTCTCAGGGCCATTGGTTGAAAGGGGGGATATGTATGATCATCCCGATGACAGATGATGAACGCCGATTGACAGAGGAGTACTTATATTTGGTACCTGAAATGGTAAAAAAATTGACTTCCCGTTGTGCTTATGTCTCATACGATGAGCAGCAAGACCTTCTGCAAGCCGGAAACTTAGCTTTATGCAAAGCCGCCATGAACTATGACAACACCCGTCCCTTTGCAGTTTACGCCAGAGTTGCCATACGAAATGCCATTTACAGTTATTGGAGAAAACTGCAAAAAGAACGAAAATACACCTGTTCCATGTATGCATCTTCCGAATTTGACATGGAACCCCTGCTTGTAGACCAAAAAACCGAACTATGGCAGGAACAATGTATGAACCAGGAACCCATTTATAAGCACCTGCAGTCCTTAGAAGCGAGAAGCTGCAATACACTAAGAAAAGGAATACATGCCCTGCTCCTGCAGCAAAAAGGATATACCAACCAAGAAATTTCCAAACATTATGGTGTCCCAATGAATCATGTCCGGGCATGGCAAAGCAAAGCCCGGAAATACTTACAGCAGGATACCAAATTATATACTCTTTTATCTTGAAGGGAGAACGATTATGCTGACACTTTATACTGCAGTCGGAATCCTACGATTCCAGGATTCCATAAAGGAACATAAAACACCGACAGTTATCAATAACCAGCAGGAATACGGACTGACAGAAGAAGAATTCTTTCTGTGGAGCAGCCTCGCATTTCAAATCCGACAGATCCATGAATTGCAGTCTGCCTTTTCGGAACGTTTGAAAAAACATCACCGTTCGGAAAATATTCCCATTGAACCCTACATGAATCGGCTGCTGCTTCGAGGACTGGTTGTAAAAGGGGATGGTTTAACTGGTGTGGATGCCCTGTACCGCCTCTTAGGAGAACTTTATATCAGCCCATTGCAGGACAGTTTTTCAGTACGGCTTCTTACCTGCATCTATCTCTGCATGAAGAAAAAACTGCACACAAAGGAACTGATCCATTATCTAAAAAAGCCGGCACGGACTGCTATAGAGGACACGGTACTCCAAATAGCAAAAAAAGTACAGATTTCTACGGCAGAGCTTGTAACCTGTGTAGAACAGGGCATCCATCCACAAAATACAGAGCAACTTTTGACGCAGCTCTATGAAACCTCGGATGCAACATTCCGTACCCTGGCACAGGATATCCAATTCACCCATGCCGGTTATCCTGTACTGGAAGCCATCAGTAATTTGTACCTCAATAAACAGATTGCATTTGAAAAACTATAGAAAGGAGCAAATTATGCCAAAACCATTTCTTAATAAGCTGATTGTCCATGGGGCAATCGGCTTTTTCTGTGTCCTATTTGGATGTATTTACGGATTTATAACAGACGACCAGATATTTCTCCTTATGAGTCTTTGCATCGGTGTTGGAACTACCATACGAATTGTGAGTCTGCTACATACCATCAAGATACATGACTATACCGAATTAACTGGAACCTGTACAAAACGTGAAGTCAGCCCACTTACCAAGAAACAGAAAATTATTTTTCGATCCACTGACCAGAAAGAATATCACTTTACATTCGATAAAAATATCCGCCTTTTATCTGGACATTATTATCGCCTATATTTTCGGAATGTAGCAAACCTTTCGGGTGAAGAAAAGGTTACTCCGGATTTACTTGCCTATGAGGAATTATCATCCCCTTAATAAAATTAGAAGCAGATATGTTCCACCCACACATCTGCTTCTAATTTTATTTACTCTGAAAATATCTTTCTTTAATATAGTATTCCCCTTCCTACTTTACTTATAAGACATTTAGGAACATTAATTAATAGTTCCTTTAAAGAAGTACTGAAAAAAACAACCTCCACTCAGTGCAAAATATATAAATCGTCTTATTTTTTTAAGGCCTTCTCAATGTCATCTGCTGCTTTTTCTATTATCTGCAAATATTCTTGTAACTGTTCAGGTTGAGGACTCATCTTTTCCATAAGCATATTTATTAAAAAGCAACTTCCCTTAATGCAACTTAATGGATTTCTTATGTTGCTCTGCAAGTCACCTTTCATATCCATAAATCTATTTTCTGTATTTATCGCTTTGGTTACTGTAGTTTCACAAATACCAAGAATACGATTAATGTTATCAGTTAATTCATGTACTTGCTCGTTATGATATTCATTGTGTATTCTCTTATTCAGGCAACCCTCTAGAAGGATACAGTTAAATTCATTTAATACTAATAATAATTCCTCATTATTACTCATTTCATATCTCCTATATCCGGTAGTCTAATATTAAAAATCTTTTCTCCTCTGGTAAATATTTATGTAAAATATCATAAATAAAATATGAATCGTCTAGTTCTTCACTAATACAAATAACTGCCGTATTCAATTTTTTTGCTGCATTATATAACATCAAAGAAAAGTCTGTTTTTTCTTTTAATCTATAATAAATATCATCAATCACAACAATATCTTTATTATTATAAAATGCACGAGCACATATGCATCTTAATTGTTCTGTATAGGTAATATCCGAAGGATTCCTTTTCCTCAAATGCTCTATATGAAACATTTGGGCAATCACCAAAGGATCGCTAACCATTCCATCAAGTAAACCAGAAATTATAATATTTTCTTCAATTGTCATTTCATCAATCAATGGATATTTGGTAGAAGCAATCCCAACTTTGTGCCGATTAAGAACACATCTCATTTCATCGCTCAGCTTCAGCCAATTTATATTCCCTAAAAAAATTTTTCCACAGCCAGGCGGTTTATACCCACACAAAATTTCAAATAATACTTCCCCAACACCTTTCTCACATAAAAAATAGCATACCTCACCTAAATTTATCTCTAAATTCAAATTCTGTATAATCTTTTTGGTATCAGATAAATTTTTAATGGAAAATATACTCATCTCTCTCCTTCTTTCCTATACGCTATGTTTTAATTTAATCATATCTCTACACTTATATGCATATTATAATTGAGTTTTAAGGCTATGCAATTTCTCATATAAACTCTCTGCTGTATCAAAGTCTTTATATTGCATATCAATATAATTTATTAATATATCAGCCTCTTTTTCAATTTGTAATAATATATTATAATAATCTGATGCCGAAAAAAACGGATGCAAGTTTTCTTTCTCAGAAAGTCCCTTTTCATATCCTTCTAACGCATTACAAATATGTTTAAACAATTCGTCTGTATAATGCTGTTTCGCATAATTCTTAACAGTATATATTTTTTTCTTTTGAATTTCTTCATCTGTCCATATTTTTGAACATCTGTTAATTTGTAAAAATTTTTCTAATTCACATGATGCTCCTGCCAATTCTCCACATACTTGTGCTGCTGCTTTGCTGTTTCCACCAAACATAACATATTGCATGCCATCTTTTGTCGGCACCATAATAGGCAAAACATCTGCAATAACCTGAATACTTCTCCCTGGCATATAAAAAATTTGATGAGGACTGTCACAAACAATACCTTCTACTCCAATAACATTATCAAACTCTGCCGGATAACTTGTTTCCCCCGAATTTGCTTTTGATGCCACTAATACTTTTCCCTGTTTCTGTAATTGTTGACATAAAGCATACATTTCTTTATTTGCATAATCTAATTTTGTAGAGAAACTCATACAAACATAATCAATAGAAAGAGTCAATAAGTACTCTAAAGCTTGAATAATAACCGATATTCTGCTTTCAGCCTTTTCATCTAATACCTTTATAATAGTATACTCAGCCTCTGGCTGTAATCTAGACAGTATCTCAAATATCGCCGTTCCATGTCCATTATCATCTAAGCATAATTCATCACTAGAAACAAAATTTTTTAATCTAGCAACATTATATTTCTCTATCTGTAGAATATTGCAGCCAGAATCCAATATAGCAATTTTGCTTTTATCCATTTTCACCCTTCCATCCCATATAAAGAATGGGGACAAACGTCCCCATTTTATAAATAACAGTAAGTAGAATTTGAAACCTTATTAACTTATTACCACAATGTTGTTATATTTGGTGTGAATTTTACAACACATCCGTTTGTACTTGGATTAGCAGAAATCCATTCTGCACAGTCATCTAAGCAACCCTGACCTTTTACTTCAGTCATCTCCACTTTGTCATTAATTTTCTCAATCACTAATTTTTCATTTGTTCTTGGCATAACAAGCACCTCTTTCTAATTTTTTTATTCTACTTACTGCTATTTTTCCAAAACTTTTGTTTCACATGTTCTATTGCACAGATTACAGGAACCGGTTCAAAAAAGTTTCCCTGTAATACTTTATTAAATATTTTGCATCTACTACTAACACATGCTGAATAAACTGTACACCCTTGGCACTTATGTATCGGCGAGATATTTATTTGCTCCAATTTTTGGATATTTTCTTCCACCAATGAACCTTTTACCACACTTCCAATTAACAGTTCTTTTTCGCCAACTCCATAACTACATGGATAAATATCCCCATTAGGCAATATGTGAAAATTACTTTTTCCTCCCTGACATATTCCTTTAGTTTTGAATCGATCTTCTAAAAGAGAAATCCTTATGGGATTTTCTTGAGTAATTTTCTCCTGATAATAACTTCTGATCTTCTTCATCTGTTCTAATAAGGTTTCCATTTTTCCTATGGACCAATTTGTTGAAAAATAATCTGGCGCCGAAACAATATTCGTAAACCCCAAATTTAACAGATGAATTATACTATTTCCCAAACTCTCCACTGTTTCTGGTGTATATGTCATTCTTGCTCTAATATCATGCCTATATCTTAGTAATTCCGGAACTATTTTCATAATTGCTTTATAAGTCCCATTTCCATGATAATCAATCCTATTTTGATCATTAATATCCCTATCTCCATCTATGCTTAATGAAAATCCATAATTCATTTTCTCAGAAAGATATTTAATTCTTTCTGTAGTTAGAAGCAAACCATTTGTAGTAATTCCAAAAAGTGCTTCGGGAAAAATTTTTTCAATTTCTAGAATCAAATATTGGATAATCGGATAATTCAATAATGGCTCTCCACCATGAAATTCAACAACTAATGGCTCCAGACTTTTTTTATCATAAGTTGCTTTAATAAACTTTATTGTTTTATCAGCAACTTCTTTTGTCATATTTTCAGACTTTTTTTCTGTTCCTTCGTAACAATATTTACATTTCAAATTACATCCTGTTGTTACCCATATTCCTATAAGCATTTTATCAATCTTCTTCCCATATAATATTTTGAAGCTGCCTCTTTCTAGCTTCACAATTCGGATACTTATTGATTATTCCTTTCTGTAGCATATCAATATGATGTAAACAGCTCCAGCAAAATAAATCGACATCACAATCTTTACATTCGGAACAATTTTGAGGGTACAATCCAAGAAAATTTTTATAATTAGATCTTTTTTCTATTGCCCTTTCCGCAAAAAAATATGGCAAATCCTTTTGCTCTAATATATTTCCCATTGAATATTTTTTATCAAACAAAACTGGACAAGGAAACATATTTCCAGAATAATCAACATACAATATTCTTTTAAGTGCTCCACAAGAACATACCTTCATATCCGAATTATCTATTTTCGATTCTTGTAAGTTCTCTTCAGTTCTATCTATTTCTAATTCACTTCGATTTACGCCCCCTCTCCCTATAGGGCTAAAAGCTCTAAGCATAGGCTTTGTCCCTAATCGCTGATTTAATTTATAAAATTCCTGTGTATGTGGTTGATTCTCTCTAGTAAGCACCATTGACAACGAAATGTTTTTAAATCCCTCTTCTTGAATTAATTCAACTGCATTCACCACTTTCGAAAAAACACCTTGCCCGCGTATCAGAGCACACGTATCTTCATCAATGCCATCAATACTTATATCAATGGAATCAACCAATGGAATTATTTTAGAAATATTCTCTTTTGTAAATAAGGTTCCGTTTGTCATAATTCCGATAGTACCATTAAATCGTTCTCTGGTATATTCTAATAATTGTATAATTCCCTTTTTGAGTAATGGCTCACCTCCAGTAAAAACAATTTGTAACGGTTTTAAAGTGAGGATTTTCTCCACTACTTTTTTACACCCTTCCAAATTTAATGCGTCTGGCAAATCACCTGCCATTACACTACAATGCTTGCATCTTAAATTACATCTGTTCGTAATAGCAAAAGTGATATATCTAGGAATTTCTCCCTTTTCCTGCCTAGATTGTGTTACGACTCCTAACTTGAACATTTTCTCAATCAAGTCACTCATGTATACTTTGTCTTCTTCTGTTTGTAACGCATTTAGAACCTCTTGCACAGTATATTGTTGTTGCATTACTTTCTGAAGAATGTGATAGCATTCTTGACTTATTTTTATCCATTCACCGGAATCTGTATTTCCCAGTATGACCCTTTGATTATGCGTAAGAATTCCTATACTTTCTGCCCACATAAAAGTTTTGCCCTTTTCCATACATATCCCCCTTTTTCACTATTCAGCTCTCAGTCTGCTTATAATACTTTCTTTAGCCAAACAATTACATAAAAAATATGGAACTGCTATGGCTATGATAATAAATATTGGACTAATGATAAATATTGGTAATAGTGTAAATCTGAAAGTAAAAAACCATATATTATGGGATACCATCTTTATTGCAGTGAACGATACAAAAACACCAATAACTACAGATAATAAAATAGTAATACCCGCATATGTCAAGCCTTCCATAGCCAACATCGTTCTCAATTGTTTATCCGTCATTCCAACGCTCTGCAACATAGCAAACTCTCCTTTTCTTGCAAACACGCTGGTAACCATAGCGTTAAAAAAGTTCACAATACCAATAAACGCAATGATTGTTCCTAAAGCACCACCTATAATAACAAAAGTGCTCTTTATTTCTGAAAAAGCATCTAAATATGTTTGTTTAGAGTCAAAACTCATGGAACTATTATTTGAAATATATGATTCCAACTTTTTCTGCATATTTTCTATATTTCCTTTACCATCTCTACATTCAAAAATGTATGAAATTGTTACCGGTTTACTTACATTTTTAATAAATGCCTCTGAAGGAATATAAAAGTTCACACTTCCTGTATTTCTAGTAGTATAAGTATTTTCTTTGATCAGAACTTTCGCAACTACTTCAAATTCACGAACCCCCACCTCACGAAGACTTATCTCATCTTCTACTTCATTAAAATGGACTTTGATTTTTTCTCCAATCTGAACTGGAATATTTCCCTCTGCCACACCTGTTCCATCATCAATTACTCCTACTACAATGCCTGTTCCTTTATTTAATTTTTCAAAATCCAAAAATCCTTCCAACACTTTCATGGATTGAAACAAATAATTATCTGCTCCATACAAATTGATAAGCGGAAATCCATTTGTGTCCCTATTCTGTGAAGGTAACAATGTATTTTCTGCAAAAAACTGTTCCTGAAGAGTTTTAACCCCTAATAATTTGCCACCATCTGCAAATTCTGGTTGTTTCTTCGCATAATTTATATAATCATCTGAAAGTACCTGTTCAGATTTTTCAAATCCATAATTAAAATAATCTGCTGTTGAAATGATAAAATCTTTATCCAAAAAATTATCTACATATTTTTCTTCATCAAAGCCATTCACTAAAGTAAATACGGAATTAAATAAAACTGCACCTAGCGTTAATGAAAGAATTACTAACAGTGTCCTTTTTCTATTCCTTCCTAAATTTGCCATTGCCATGCGGTATATTTTTCCACCGTTTTTAGACTTTTTCTCTTTTCTTTTAGTCTTTTTCTCCCTGTCTACAAACTTCAATGCCTCCAGTGGAGATACTCTTGAAGCAAGTTTTCTTGGTCTACTAATACTCACATATACCGTTATAAATGAAAATAATGCTGAACCAAGAAAAATAATTGGTATAACTGCAACATTAACACTGTCTACAGTATTATATTCCGTTGATTTCATCAAAGCAGGCACCAATAAAACGCCTAAAATATACCCTAATATAAGACCAATTGGAATCGCAATAGCTGCTAACCTATATACTTGTTTTTGTACCAGTTTTTTAATCTGTTTTTCTGTCATACCCAACGTTTTTAGTTGACCATAAGAACGAATGTCCTGTATCACAGAAATTTGAAATATATTATAAATAATCAAATATCCCGTAATGAATATCAGTAATACTGTACCTAACAATCCTCCAAGAACTTTTGGATCCTTTAAATCTAATGTGGATAAATATGCAGGGGAGATTCTAGCAGTCACGTAATTTTCTGCATTTTTGTCCGCTCCCATACCATCCCATACATACCCTGCTTTTTGAAGCATAGAAGTCACTTGATCGGATAAATTTTTTTCACTTTTAAAGTTAATATAGGTAACTACAATCCCTGAGTAGTTCAAATCTATATCATACGTATACGGAATTTCATTATTATTCTTTTCTAAATATTTTTCTGAAACTATTATTCTTTCTACATTAGAAAATTCTTCAGAATCCCAATAGCCTGCTAAAATGAACTCCTTCGTTTTTACCTGTTTTTTCACACGATACTCTAATTCAATAGATGTACCTATTTTCTTTTCAATTCCTAATCTCTCAAGTGTTTTTGAATCAACGATAACTTCATTTTCTTTTTCCGGGAGATGACCTTCTTTGAGTTTATATCCGGCGAACTCTATTGCAGTATTATCCATATACCACATTTCCGTTCTAGATCCCTTTAACTTCTCTTCTAAAATTTCATCCGCCACATATTTCGTATAAGCTATTTGGTCAATTAGGGGATCATCTTTTACATCTTGATAAACTGCATCCGTAACATTACTTAAAACAACTTGGCCATCTCCGCCTGCCTTACGAATATTTTCTTTTTTTACTGTATTCAGCAGACCGAATCCCATAGTAAAAATTGTTGTAAATAAAACTGTAGTCAAAACAATTGCTACCACAGCAACAATATTTCTATTCCGGTTTGCTTTAAACGTTTTTTTTGCGATCCGTTTAATTACTGGTCTATTGTTATTGCTGATCACTGCTGCCCCTCCTTACTGTTCAACAATTTTTCCATCTTCTATACAAATAATACGATCCGCCAACTGTGCTATTTGCATATTATGTGTGATCATAATCAGTGTTTGATTTAACATATGAACTGATTCTACCATAAGCCCTAAAACCTCTTGACTTGTATTGCTATCCAAGTTTCCTGTAGGCTCATCTGCTAAAATAATCGACGGGTTACTAGCTAATGCTCTTGCAATTGCAACCCTCTGCTGCTGTCCTCCTGATAACTGTGATGGCAAAGAATATTCTTTTTCAGATAAATGTAAAATATCCATTATTCTCTTTATTTGCCCTTCATCTGGAATTCTGCCATCTAATTCCAGTGGTAATATAATATTCTCATAAGTATTCAAAACTGGTACCAAATTATAATTTTGAAAAATAAATCCTATCTGTCTTCTTCTGAAAACAGTTAACTCATCTCTATCCAAATTTCCGATTTCAATACCTTCTATTATCACGTTTCCGCTGGTTGGATTATCCAAACCTCCCAACATATGTAACAACGTAGATTTGCCACTTCCGGATGCTCCTACAATAGCAACAAATTCACCCTTTTTCACTTCTAAATCTACACCATCTAACGCTTTTGTAAGAGTATTTCCTACTCCATAATATTTTTTTAAGCCGCGTGCCACAAGTATATTTTCCATGTCCTTACCCCTTTCTGTGTCATGTTTATACTATAAAATAAAAATATCACTCAAACCTCTCTGAAATATATCATTTTTGTGAGATTTGAGTGTTCCTTAATTATTTGATAAATATATTGAAAATTTGCTTCCTTTTCCGCATTTTGAGTCTACACTAATAAATCCTTTTTCCATACTAAGTATTTCTCTTACTAAATATAATCCAATCCCTACTCCCTGTTTGTTTCTCACATTTTTGCCTCTATAAAACCGCTGAAAAATTTTGGGGATTTCATTTTGTGGAATTCCAATTCCTGTATCTGCGATCTCAACAATTGTATAAAACTCATTTCTTTTTACCGAAATCGAAATGTTTCCATGTTCTGTAGTGTACTTAATCGCATTATCCAACACATTTTCAAAAACTTCACCGGTCCACTTTTTATCATGCAAAGCCGTTAATTCTTCCTCGCACTCTACACTAATAGAAATGTCCTTTTCTTCCGCCTTAATCGCAATACTCCCCAATGCCTCTGCTAACGTTTCCTGGATAGGTAATACTTTAGGTTCCAACAAAAAGATTCCAACCTCAAGTCTGGACATTTTCAAAAGATTATCCATAAGAAAATCTAATTTTGTAATCTGTTCTGATAAAATTTTTAGATAATGTTCCCTCTTCTGTATAGATAAATCTGCCTTTTGAAGTGCAGTAATATAAAGCATTGCATTAGCAATTGGTGTTTTTACCTGATGAGCAATATCTGAAACCAAACTTTGTAGTACTTCCTTATCCTGTTTACTTTCTTTTACCATTCTTCCTATACAATCGCATAGTCTTGATAATTGCATTTGACTTTTACTCAATAAGGAGTCTTCATAATGAGAAATTTCTTGCATTTCCCCTTTCTGCATAATTTGTAAGATATTTGCTTCCAAAGAAGCTGCATATACTTCAACTTCCTTAAGAATATGTTTAGTTATTAAACTGTTCAAAATAATGATTGCCATACACAGTAGTATTAATAGTAAAACTAATCTATTATGTGAAGCAATGCACACACTTATTCCGACCAGTCCAAATATAACATTACAATAATTTCTTGTTTTAATCCATGTGTTGGTTTCAATCCTATTTTTATTCTTCACTTATCTCTTCTCCTACCCATGTATATCCCATACCATATATTGTTTTTATATATTTGTGTTTTGAGGTTTCAAGTTTCCCTCTTAATCTATTTATACTTACGGTTAGAGCATGTTCATCTACATAATTCTCCTTCTCATTGTCCCATAATTTTTCTAGAAACATACGCCTTGTTAAAACTGTATTTTTATTGCTGATGAATAATTTCAAAAGTTTATATTCAAAAGAGGTTACTACAATTTTCTCTTCTCCTTTTATAATATATAGTTGTTCAAAATCAATCGTAATATAGCCATCTGTCCATATATCTCTTTTTCTGCTTTTTCCATACCTTTCCAACACAGCAGCTATACGGCATTGTAAGACAGAAACACTAAAGGGCTTCTTTATATAATCATCAGCTCCCGCTGCAAATCCTCTTACTTCATCTATTTCCATATCTCTCGCTGTCAAAAATAAAATAGGAATATTCCTTCCACTTTTTATCTTTTGACATATTTCAAATCCACTAATATCAGGTAAATTTATATCTAATAATACTAAATCTATTTTTAACTGCTTTATCATTTCAATAGCTTCCATTCCAGAAGATACACACTCTATTTCATACCCACAATTCTCCAAATTCACTTCTAGTCCACCAGCCAAAGCAGGATCATCTTCTACAATCAAAATTTTACTCATCCACATTTCCCTCTTTCTCATAATTTTTTAAAATTATATCAAATCTTTATTTTTCTGAATAGGAAAAAATACATTAACTGTAAGAGGGACTGCCTTTAACAGTCCCTCAACATAATTAAAATCTTCTTTCGTTACCATAAATTAGTAGTCTGTGGTGTAAACTTAACAACGCATCCAGAACCTCCAGATTTGTTATTGTACCAAACTGTACAATCGTCTAAGCAACCATTTCCTTTTACTTCGACTTTCAATTCTGCGCCAATCTCAGGTTTTACAGTTAATTTCTTTTGTTCTGTCATACTGGGTCCCTCCTTTCCTCTATATTGATGTTATTGTTACATCTCATAATTCAATTGGATAATACTATCACAAACGGATAATATTTCCTGTCTATGGGTAATTATCAATACCGTCTTATTAATTAAATATTCTTTTACAATACTACAAAACTTGCTCTCACTTTCTAAATCCATCGCTGAAGTTGGCTCATCTAAAATATATATTTTTTTGTCTTGTAATAATGCACGTATCAGGGACAATTTCTGAATTTCTCCACCTGATAAATTTCCCATATTCTCTGAAATTTCTGTATTTAATCCTTCTGGAAACTTAGCTATAGATATTCCCATCTTTTCCATTAACTCATACATAACTTTTTCCTTTTCTTTTGAGTTAATTTCCATAATACTTTTAAGGCTTCCATAAGGTAAAAAATTGTCTTGCGGAATAACAGCTATATTTCTTTTCACACTTTCATAAGTAAGGTTCTCTATTGGAATCCCATCTAAATAAATCATTCCTGACTGAGGTACACACAATTTTGACAATAACTTTATAATTGTAGATTTCCCACTACCATTTTCCCCTACAATTCCCATAATTGTATTTTCTAGTATTTCTATAGAAAAATCTCGCAATATCCACTTATCTTTATATTTAAAATTTACGTTTATAAAATCTATTTTTCCTTTTACATTTGTCCAGTTTACTACACCACCTAAAACAGAATCCTCATTTTCCAGAATTTTTTGCACTTTATCAATCATAGGCTTTGTGTTCTTTATATTGATATATTCCGTTCCTAAAGTTACAATCGGTCCATAGAGTCTCTGCACATATATTGTCATAGAAAACAGCACTCCAATACTTAGCCGACCTTTTAATACCTCATTTGCCCCTGCACATAATACTACGAGTATTCCTATAATATTAAATGACATACCTATTAATTGTGTAATTGTTATTTTTTTTATTTGGGTAATAAACTGTTGTATAACATTTTTATTTTTTATATCAAAACGTTTTTTTTCTAATTCAGTTAAATTAGCCATCTGAATGGATGTAATATTATTGAGCATTTCATTTATTACACTTGATAAATCACCCATTTCGACTCTTAATACTTCCATTCCGTTTTGAATTTTATCTCCACATCTTTTTTGAATTTGTGCAAATATAAGTGCCATAAGCAAAACAGTTATTCCTATGACCGGATTAATAACTACAAGTACCAAAGTAATTCCTGCCGCAACAAGAAAATTTATAATTATGTTACTTATCGTTGACGTCAGCAAATTTTGGATATTATCAATATCATTTTCTAATATTCTTAATACATCTCCGACCTGATAATGCGTCCAAAATTTTAAATTTCTTTCAGATAACTTTTCAAATATTGTGTGTTTCATATTGTACACTATTTCTTGTGCCAATTTATAAAAACTCACTTTTTGCAGATATTGAAAAAAAATCATCAATATTCCACATACCAACATTAAACTACAATAGAATGCTATCTTTTCTATATTACTTCTTTTAACACCTTCATCTATAATCAGACTAATAAATCCTGGAAAGGCAAGTGAAAATACCGTATACATTATCATAAACAATAAACATTTAACTTGTTTAAATATGTATCTTTTTATAGGCATTTGAAGTATAACATTAATTTTTTTTATATATTTTTTCATATCTACCCTTTATTCCAAATTAACTTCTCATAGCATGGTTTTACAACTTTGCACCTCTTCAACCTAATTTCTTCATTTCTATAAATTGCCTCATTAACAGCTCTGCAAATATCGCTACAAAAATATCTCACTGGACATTTTTGGCAAATTTGATTATAGTCCACTTCGCACACCTGCCGTTTCCCAGACAATTCTCCACTAATCAGTTCTTCTACTGTTCCTATAAAGTAACCTGTATCTAAAGCAACACATTCTCTTACCATTCCCTGAGAGTCTATTGCCATTGTCCTCTGTCCCGCATTACACGTTGCCCGCATATTTAATGTATCCTCTGTTATTTGCCCATAAATCCCGACTCCGTTCAAAATATCAATATTCTCAAGAGCTCTTCCACTAGGTGTCATGGTACGTAGAACAGGTTTAATTTGAAATCTTTTGCATAGATTCTTAAATTCTTCTATATGTTCATGATTATCATCGGATAAAACCATGGTACCGCTCACCATTTTAAAACTATTGAGTTTTAAAAGTTCTATTTTTTTACAAATAATCTTAAATATTCCCTTTCCTCGAATATAATCAATGCTTTCCTCGTCATATCCGTCTAAGCTTATACTAATATGATCCACTGTATCTGTGATTACTGATACCATTTTTTCAGTAAGCATAGTTAAATTTGTTATCAATTCAATATTACCAGTAAAGTGGGCACGAGAATATGATAATACTTCCATAATATCCGGATATAATAAAGGTTCTCCACCTGTAAAAGTAATCTCTTTAATATTATTCTTCTCCGCCCAGTCAATTATTTTAAAGCAACTTTCTTTTCTTATATTGGTAATAGGCAAACTTCCTGCAGCTATGCAACAATGTTTACATCTAAGATTACAATTTGTAGTCACTTCAATAGCTATGGATTCTAATTCATTTTCTTCTTCTAAACCTACCAAAACTTTTATATCAAATAGTTTTTGAATTAAGTCTTTATAAAACTCTTTTTCTTGTTCTTCAAAAGAATATATTTGTTTAGTCATATCTGGCAAAGCAATCAACTCTTGTACATATTCAAATACATTCTTAGGTAGCCGAACCCATCGACCATCTGAACGAATATTCCCCACAATAACCATGTTCCCATATTCCATCACACCACTGTCTTTGGAAAGCTTTAATCCAACTTTAGTCATAGCATCCATCCTCTACTAATTTATATTCCATTTTCTGATATGCACAGAAGAATCCATTTGGTATATATAAATTCTCTGTCATTTTATAATTCAAATAAATACATCTTCCACTGTAACATACCTTAAAATATTTGCATCCCTTACACAGTTTTCTTGAAGAGGCATCTACCAGATAACTTCCCCATTTAATTTTTTCCACATTAAAAATAGACCCTATTCTGAATTTCTCTATCCCCACCGCATATGTACAAGGATATATATCTCCTTCTGTGGAAATACTAAATATATTCTCTCCACCTCCACATCTGCTGCAATCTTTATTTATTGTTTCCTTATAATTTCCTGTCGATATTTCAATGTCCGGCAATCGTTTTCTTAATTCAATTATTTTCGTAAATTCTTGTCTTAATATTGCTAAATTCTCTGTATTCCAGTTTTGCGAAAAATAATCAGGGCATAAATGAATTGATTTTATCCCTAATTCTGATATTTGCTTAATACTATCCGTTAAAGCACAAACTGTTTCTGGAGTATATGTCATTCTGACTTTAATATTTCTATTCTTTTCCAAGACTTTAAAAAGATTTTTCTTAATAACATTCCAACTTCCTATACCACTTTTAAGTTTCCTATGATTATCATGAATTTTTTCTCCGCCATCTACACTAACAAAGAGCTCAACATTATTCTTAACTAAAAAATCTAGTTTTTCTCCGGTTAATAATGTTCCATTTGTTGTTACAGAATAAATAACATTCTCACTCTTAAAATGTTCTATAAAATATTTCAAAAATTCAAAATTTAATAATGGCTCTCCACCAAAAAATTTAATATAAATATTATCTTCTTTGTTTCGTTCTTGTGCTCTGTATATAAATGTTTCAATATAATCATAATCCTGTAAAGAAAGATTTAGAATTCCTTTTTCACCTACATAACAATAATCACAATGCATATTGCAATCATTTGTAACCCAAATACTTACCACCATAATCTCACCCCTATCTATATTTAAACATTACCACACAATTATCACTAAATTCTCTCTGAAATATAACTTTTTTGTGATATTAACTCTAGTAAGAAATTCATCAAATCCTACACATAAAAACACCGTTACAGGTTAATCCCCCATAACGGCATTTCTCATTTACCTTATTCAGCCTTTTCTTCATTACCGGATTTCAAGTACATCATTACTTCTTCAACAGTTTTTCCGGAAGCAAGCAATGCACTAAATATTTCATCCTTCTGCTTCTCTTCTATCTTTTTTCGAATCTCTTTTGCTTTATGACGCAGTTCCTTCAAATCGGACTCTTTTGTACGAATCTCCTGTTCCACATACTCCAGTTGCTCTTCCAAAGATGTGTTTTCCAGTTTTTTTCGTCTTGCCATAATGCATCCTCCTAATAATTTTTCCTCATTCTACCACATTTTACCGATTCTGAAAAGGTAGTAGCGTTTAGAATAAATCCCTCCATTGAATCGCAAGAAAAAAGCAAGAATATAAATCTGTTATTTTCACAACTCTATGTTAAAATGTTCTTACTCATACTACGAAAGGAGGAACCTATTTTTGTCGAAAGCAACACTATTTGACAGCCGTATCAAAAAATACGCTTACTGTAAGCCGCCAGAAATCTGCCGGGATCTTGGTACATCTGCACTTGGGCTATCCAAAGAACAGGTGGATGCAATGCGGGAAAGATATGGTAAAAACAGTTTTCAGGAACGTAAAACAGATACCACCATCCAGCGATTGCGGCGAGCGTTTATTAATCCATTTCATGTGATTCTATTTATTTTAGGTATTGTTTCCCTCGTCACCGATGTTTTTATGGCCTCTAATTTTACACGGAACGCTACTACTGCCCTTATCATTTTTTCCATGATCGTAATCAGCGGTATCATCCGTTTAATTCAGGAGCTGCGGGCGAAAAGTACCGCCGCACAACTTGACCGTTTGATTCACGAAAAGGTTACCGTAAGACGGAATGGGGAACTACGGGAAATCCCCGGTGAAGAATTAGTGGTAGGCGATCTGGTTCTGTTTTCTGCTGGTGATCGTGTTCCAGCGGACATCCGGCTGACAAAAGTAACCGATTTATTCATTTCCCAGGCCGCTATCACTGGAGAAAGCGCCATTTTGGAAAAAAGCTGCCGTACACTTTGTTACAAAGAGCAGGAACCCATAACACAATTGGAAAATCTTGCGTTTATGGCGACCACAGTTATCAGCGGAAAAGGGGAAGGCATTGTGCTGGCCGTAGGAACGGATACGCTGTACGGAGGATTTACCAAACCGGATTCCGAAGATAAAAATGCTTTTCAAAAAGGAGCCAATTCCATTGCCTGGGTCATGATCCGGTTTATGGCAGTTCTGGTTCCCATTGTATTTCTTATATTGGGAATCACAGGTGGAAAGTGGCTGGAATCCTTTGCATTCGCACTGTCTGTAGCGGTAGGACTGATGCCGGAAATGCTCCCCATGGTCATCACTGCCTGCCTTGCAAAAGGAAGCCTTGCTATGGGTAAAAAACAGACCATCATCAAAGATCTGAACGCCATGCAGAGCTTTGGAAGCATGGATGTGCTTTGTATGGATAAAACAGGAACACTGACCAATGAAAGTATCCTGCTGGAATATTATATGGATATTCTGGGCAATGAAAATACAGAGGTCCTGGATCTGGCTTATCTGAACAGTTCCTATCATTCCGGCGTCCGTAATCCCATTGACAATGCCATTCTTGCCTGTAAATCCATGCCAGGCAGGGAAATCCATTATGCCAAGCTTCTGACAGAATATCAGAAGGAAGATGAAATTCCCTTTGACTATACCCGTAAGTTTGTCAGTACCCTTGTGCAGGACAGTACCGGAAACAGCCATCTGATTATGAAAGGGGATATTGCACACATCCTTTCCCGATGCAGTCATGTAGAATATCGTGGAACACGACTTCCTATGGAGAAAGATGCCAGACAAAGCGTATTTTCTGTGGTAGGGGAAATGTTGCAGGATGGGATGAAGGTTATTGCTGTGGCTCGGAAACATGTGGGAACACGAAAGGAAATCACACCTGACGATGAAAAGGATATGACTTTGGTTGGTTATCTGTCTTTCTTCGATGCCCCAAAACAGACGGCAAGCGAATCCATAACAGCACTGAAGAGATTAAAAGTAATCCCGAAGATCCTGACCGGAGACCAGGCAGCCATTGCGCTATCCGTCTGCCGCCGGGTTGGAATCTCTGCGGAACATATCCTGACCGGCACCCAACTGGATGAGATGACAGACTGTGAACTAAAAAAGGTGGTAGAAGAAACCCATGTTTTTGCAGAGCTTACTCCCGGTCAGAAAGTGCGTCTGGTTTCTGCACTCAAAGAGAATGGTCATACCGTTGGATTTCTTGGGGATGGGGTCAACGACATTCCTGCACTAAATGAGGCAAATGTGGGAATTTCTGTAGATACAGCAGTGGACGCTGCCAAAGATGCTGCTGATGTTGTACTGCTGCAAAAAGACTTAAATGTATTGGAGCAGGGTGTCCTGGAAGGGCGAAAGACTTTTACCAATATGCTGAAGTATATTAAAATCACTGCAAGTTCCAACTTTGGAAATATTTTTTCCATCATTTGTGCCAGTGCATTTTTACCGTTTCTTCCTATGACCTCCATCCAGATCCTGCTTCTGAATCTGTTATATGATACGCTTTGTATCGTACTTCCCTGGGACAATGTAGATGAGGAAGAAATACTGTCCCCAAGAGACTGGTCCGGCAAGACACTGAAGCAGTTTATGCTTTCTTTCGGACCGATCAGTTCCCTGTTTGATATTGTGACTTTCCTGTTTTTGTATTATTTCCTATGCCCTGCACTGTGCGGAGGGGCAACTTACCTGCAGCTTACCGATCCTTCCCTGAAACTTCAGTACGCTGCTTTATTCCAGACAGGCTGGTTTTTGGAGTCCATGTGGACACAGGTTTTGATCCTGCATTTCCTGCGTACTGCCAAAATCCCGTTTCTCCAAAGCAGGGCATCTGCACCGGTCATCTCTATCACTTTGGTAGGGATTCTTGCTTTTACAGCCCTTACTTTTACCAGCGGGGCATCACTGTTTGGACTGACAAAATTACCGCTTTGGTATTTTGCCTTTTTGCTGCTTGTGGCATTTTTCTATATGCTGCTGAGTTCCGTAACCAAATATTTTTATAAGAATAAATATCAAGAGTTAATTTAAAGGAGGCGTTCATGATGAAAAAGAATATCAGTTATATTCCCATGGATCATGCCCTTGAAATCTGGCTCTTGGAAAAATTATTAAGGGAACCGCCGGAAAGTGCTTATACAAAAGAGTTGATTTCCGGTATTCAGGACATGATAAGCGGTGAAGTATCCTCGCTGTTATTAGGAGCCTTAGAAGATACAGAGGTGGCTATTGGTGTACACTCGGATGAACTTCTGATCGGTGATCTGGAAATTCATCCAAGGAGCCGGAAAGTCCTGATGAAAGGTTCTGAAATCAGCCTGACACCAAAGGAATTCGATATTTTATATTTTCTTGCTAAGAATCGTGGAGAAGTATTTACAAAAGAACAGATTTACCGTGCAGTATGGGAGGAAGATTATCTTCTGGATAACAGTAACATCATGGCTTTTATCCGGAAACTGCGAAAAAAGATTGAACCTGCCCCGGATTCTCCCACATACATTTTAACAATCTGGGGGATTGGTTACAAATTTAATGATGAGTTATGAGAAAGGCGGACTGAGACCATTTTAGTTTCAGCCCGTCTATTTTCTTGCCAAATCGCAAGAAAATCGCAAGACTTTAGCCATAGGATTCCCCTGCTGTTTTTTATATACTTTTCGTGGTCAAAGAAAGTATATAAAAATATGGTAGTGATTCGTGCTAATTGGGAGGTGTTGCAATTGAAACGAAAAGATTTGAAAGGGGCAATCCTTTTTGCTCCCTACCCCATATTTACAATCCTATGCAGCTATCTGGGCTGGCATTTCTCTGGATATAGAATGATTATCTTTCAGTTTTGGTATCAGGTAAGTGCTGTGGTCTGGGTTATTCTTGCTACCACCATGATTGTACTTATCACCAAACTTTTGAAACTGACAAAACGAAGCAACCGCTTCTATCACTAAAAGGAGGATCAGACAATGGACTTTACCTGCATTTTTTTTGGATTCCTATTTACCTTTGCCGGTCTTTGGTTTGCCTTTGGAAAAGGCTACCTCCATCTTTCCCTATGGAAAAATATGCCGCAAAAAGAGAAGGATAAACTTCGAATTGTCCCTCTTTGCCGTAATATCGGAGGAATCATTACCTTAAACGGTATCATCTTTCTGGTAAAAGGATTTTTGCCCTTATTTTCAAACCACTGGTTTGTATCTGCAATGATTGCATGGATGATACTTGCCGGCTTAGATGTTTGGTATATCGAAAAGAGCAACCGATACCGCAGACCGTAATTCCCATTGCGGTTTTTACATAGATAGCTTTTAAAGATTGTGAGGTGAAAGACATGGACTCTGAAGGCAGTCCACGAAGGCAGAGAAAATTGTATGAGTGTCCACAGATTCCGTGTCCCTCATATCATCTTCCTTGCCCCTACAAAAATTCAAGGAGGTAAGACCAATGAACAAAAAAGAAAATCGTATGGCTGTTCGCCAGACTGTAGAAAAGGCAGTCATCCGTGACGAACAGAACCGTCGCATCCAATCTGCAGCAACCAACCCGGTAAAAGAGGTTTTAAAAATCTTTCATACCACACTTAGGGGGTTGGAAGCAGATACCGTATCCGTAAACCGTTCCAAATACGGTACGAACAAAGTCACCCACGAAAAAAAGAAATCCCTGGCAAAACGTGTGGCGGGTGCATTTATCAACCCTTTTACTGCTATTTTGTTTTGCCTTGCGTTTGTTTCCACGATTACGGATATGATTTTCCCGTATTTTTCACTCTTTGGAAGCGTACCGGAGGACTTTGATTTTTTGACAGTCGTTATCATTTTAACTATGGTATTTATTTCCGGTACCCTTCGCTTTGTGCAGGAATCCCGCAGCGGAAATGCGGCGGAAAAGCTGCTTGCAATGATCACAACCACCTGTACCGTCACCCGCATAGGACAGGAAAAAACAGAGATACCTATGGATGACTTGGTGGTTGGTGATATTGTCCATTTATCTGCTGGGGACATGATTCCGGCAGATGTCCGTATCCTGGATGCAAAAGATCTATTTGTCAGCCAGGCAAGCCTTACCGGAGAAAGTGAACCGGTTGAAAAGCTCCCTCATGTAAGCCCTCATAAGGACAGTGTGACGGATTACACCAATATTGCATTTATGGGCAGCAATGTAATCTCCGGAAGTGCAACGGCTGTCGTTATCTGTGTCGGTGATCATACGCTGTTTGGCTCTATGGCCGCTGCTGTTGCCGGAGAAGCTGTGGAAACCAGTTTTACGAAAGGTGTCAATGCTGTGTCATGGGTACTGATCCGTTTTATGCTGGTGATGGTTCCGCTGGTATTCTTTGTGAATGGCATTACAAAGGGTGATTGGCTGGAGGCTTTCCTATTTGGGATTTCCATTGCAGTGGGACTCACACCGGAAATGCTTCCGATGATTGTAACCACCTGTCTTGCAAAAGGCGCTGTTTCCATGAGTAAAAAACAAACGATTGTAAAAAACCTCAATTCCATTCAGAATTTTGGTGCTATGGACATCCTCTGCACAGACAAGACAGGGACACTGACACAGGATAAGGTGGTATTGGAATATCATCTCAATGTAAATGGAGAAGATGATACCAGAGTCCTTCGCCATGCCTATCTGAACAGTTATTTTCAGACAGGATATAAAAATCTCATGGATCTGGCTATTATCCATAAAACAGAGGAGATGGAGGCGGCAGATAAGCGTCTGATTGACCTATCTGAAACCTACGTCAAGGTGGATGAGATTCCCTTTGACTTTAAACGCCGCCGTTTATCCACTGTGGTACAGGATAAAAACGGAAAGACACAGATGGTAACAAAAGGTGCTGTGGAAGAAATGCTTTCGATCTGTAGCTTTGCAGAATGTGACGGGCATGTACAATCTCTGCGTGATGAAGTGCGGAGCCGGATTTTGAAAACCGTGGATGGATTAAATGAAAAAGGCTTTCGTGTTTTGGCTATCGCCCAAAAGAGCAACCCATCTCCAGTAGGCGCTTTTGGTGTTAAAGATGAATGCGATATGGTGCTGATTGGTTATCTGGCATTTTTAGATCCACCGAAAGAGTCTACTGCCGACGCTATCCAGGCATTGAAAAACCATGGGGTTCTTACCAAAATCCTCACAGGTGATAATGAAAAAGTAACCCGTACCATCTGTAAACAGGTCGGGCTGAAGGTCCGCAATATGCTCCTGGGTTCTGATCTGGAACACATGAGTGATGCCGAACTTGCCAGAGCGGCAGAAACCACCGATGTCTTTGCGAAACTGACACCAGAGCAGAAAGCCCGTATTGTTTCTGTTCTTCGTGAGAATGGTCATACCGTTGGATTTATGGGTGATGGAATCAATGATGCTGCTGCCATGAAATCTGCGGACATCGGCATCTCCGTAGATACAGCGGTAGACGTGGCTAAAGAATCGGCAGACATCATTCTTTTAGAAAAAGATCTGATGGTTTTGGAGCAGGGCATCATTGAAGGTCGGAAAACCTATGCCAACATGATTAAATACATCAAAATGACGGCTTCCTCCAATTTTGGAAATATGTTTTCTGTGCTGGCTGCTTCTGCCCTTCTGCCCTTCCTGCCAATGGAAAGTGTACATTTGATTTTCCTGAACCTGATCTACGACCTGTCCTGTACGGCAATCCCATGGGACAATGTAGATGAAGAGTTTATTGCCAAACCACGAAAATGGGATGCCTCCAGTGTAGGCAGTTTTATGATCTGGATTGGACCAACCAGCTCCATCTTTGATTTTACCACATACATTTTCATGTACTTTGTATTCTGCCCATTCTTTGTATCCAAGGGTATCCTGTTCAATGACCTGCCGGCTCATTTTAGCGGAACAGAGCTGACGGCGATGCAGACACAGTATATCGGAATGTTCCAGGCTGGCTGGTTTGTAGAATCTATGTGGAGCCAGACATTAGTGATCCACATGATCCGTACACCGAAGCTCCCATTTATCCAGAGCCGGGCATCTGCTCCTGTGACATTCCTTACAATGACAGGGATTACGATTCTAACCGTCATACCATTTACGATATTTGGAAAACTTCTTGGGTTTGTGGCACTGCCAGCAGCATACTTTGCATATCTGCTTCCGTGTATCCTATTGTATATGGTTTTAGCAACAAGCTTGAAAAAGGCTTATGTCCGTCATTTTGGCGAATTGCTTTAAGGAGGTGCAACAATGAACTGGAAAGAACTTTGGATGACGCTTTTTGGAACTACAGAATGGCTTGGTCTGAACATAGGATTCTGGGTGGCTTTAGCTGCTGTATTACTAATTGTAATTCTTATGAACGTCCTATTTTGGTCTATGAAGCCGAAAACAGACACCAAAAACTGTCCTAATAAAAAAGACGCATAAAAGAAGCAGGGGAGATACACAAATTTTCGTGGAGTCTCCCCTCATGTATTTTCTTTCAGCGTAACCCAATATACTGTATTTTTATTATTGACCTACTCTACATCTTGTGTTACTATGATATTGTATTTAAGTTTTGTGTTATCCCTTTATAGGGCATCTGGATACCATTTCCAGAACACATGCAGTTTAAGTTGGAAAATCGTGTCATTATAATGCCGTTTTATACGGTGCTATAATGGCACTTTTTTTATTTATCACTATTTTATCGCCCAAAGGGCAGAAAGGAGAATTTTTATGTCATCTATTATCATTGTAACAGGAAGGGTAACTGCCGATCCGGTTCTGCAACAAGCAAAGAACTCTGGAACTGAATACATCAGTCTGGGGCTTGCTACCAACCAGAGAGGTCAAAACGGAAAGGATGAACCCATCTTCTATCAGTGTTACTGCAACAAGTTTCTTGCAGATCGACTGATAAAAGCCGGTGTCAAAAAATCAACGTGTCTTATGGTCTACGGAGATTTGGAACTTCATCCGTATATTCACCAGAAAGGCAATAATGCAGGTCAAGCAGCTATCACGCCGCAAATCATGGTAAAGGACTGGCAGTTCTTACCTGCGAATCGTAATGATACCAATGCAGCAACACCTGTACCGGGTAATCCAATGGTCGGAAATCCGAATGTTCCACCAGTACCAGCAAACGGTGCTACTTATAATGGGAACCCAGCAATGGGAATGAATCCTTCTGGTGCCATGCCTGCTGGCACAATGCCAGCCAATAACAATATGATGCCACAAGCCGCACAACAGATGTCTTATGCTCCGGCAGGGGGATCGGCTTATGCACCACAGGGATTTACGGCTGGCAATATGTCCGGTGATGGATTTACCAATATTCCGGAAAACACACCACCACAGCAGCTTCCATTCCTGTAAATTATCAAAGAGTCCTAAATGAAAGGAATTGCGACTTTCCAGTATCTACTGGTCTGCTGCAATTCCTTTTCTATTGAAACAAACATGGAGGAAATGAAGTGAATGCACACAAGAAATTTCTTAAAGCTCTAAGTATGCTTACAATAATTTTATTAATTGCAACTATATTCATACCAGGAAATGGTAATCGTAATGTAGTCACAAGTATCGGAATCCTTGGTATCCTGCTGCTATTCCTTTCCACGCTGCTTCCAAAACTCTATAAACTGACTCTAAACCTACTCAAAGGCCAGGGCAAAACAAGCCCTTGGGCTTCTTTGAAATCATCTGAGCCAGTTTCCGAAACAGAAGAATTGCTTTGGAGACAAATCAGCTATCAGATTACCGACAAACTACAAGCTGCATTTCCAAATGCAACATGGGAATTCCAGAAGCCGCCCTCCATGAAGCAGCTCCTTTGCGGAAATCCCATACGCCTTAGAACCTTTCATACAGAGAACTACAACTTTGCGGAAGCACGTATGAACCAATACGGATATCTGGAACTTCAAATGCTGACCATTGCCAGTCTTAAAAAGACTGTCGCAGTTACCGATGAGGAAGTGGTTCCTTTTGCTGATCCGGAATCCTGGTATGCTTTAATCGGCAAGAAAAAGCTGGAGAACCTTATCGGGCAGCTCCATGCGAAAGGACACCATAGACTCTATATTAATGAAAACGGACAAATTTACATCCAAAATGGGGATACAGCGGAAATCAAGGATTGTTTTGATTATTTCCCGCCACGAAACTATTGGGATGTTCTCATTTCCATCTTCCAAAAAGATGAATTGACCGCAAAAGAAAAAGACCAAGCCCTCGAATTATCCTGGGTGAAAGAATAGGAGGAAATCTTATGCCAAATGTGAATTTTTTTCCAAAATGGGCTTTTGAACGGCCACTGCCAAAACCTTTTGATTGCTTTTCCGGACGTGATGCTGTTTTTAAGAGCGTCTCTTCCAAATACTGTATTCAGCCAAGAAAGCAAGCCACTCTGCATTCTGCTACTTTGCAGGCAGTTTTTACTTATATGGATTTGGAAAATCCACCTGCTGGAAAAGCAGAGGAAGAACTCGGAGCCATTGGAAGCCAGGCAAACAATTTTACAATCGCAGAATATCCAAGCCGTACCGGGTTGCTGCATGTAGTAGTCTACAACCGTATGACTGGGAAATTTATAGCCGGAAAGTATGAAAAACCTTTGGATCTGGACAGTAAACCAGAGCCATATCAGTTTAAAAAAGATGAGGATTCTGGAAGTGCTCTTTATTTTGCTTTAATGCCTGCACTTCTTTCCGATGATGAATTCAATGAAAAATATCAGGAATTAAAGCAACACCGAGATGACGGTTTTCCTGACCTGCCCAAAGCGGCAGAAACGGCTGCACTTCTTTGTGATAATGTTTACCGCAGGATCCGTTACGGTGATTCCCTTCCTATCGGGAATGTCAAAGTTGACACTCCTGCAAATGGCGTGATCCAAAGACTTACACCACTGAATATCCAAAAAGGTGTTTATGCACCAACGGAAATTATCCAGGGTACCTTTCAGGTATTAAAAGGTGGACTTCACTATACATCTTCCGCCGTTTCAATTCCCAAAGAAGATTTTGTCGATAAATACATCCTGTCCAATTCTCGGACATTGACTCCCCAAGAAGAATCAACCGTTCCTGTTCTCGAAGATTGGTATGTCATCCCAAAAGAAATCCAAAGAATATGCGAACATGCCAAATTAACAACCGATAGCAAGCAGCCTATGCGGAATTTTATGCTCCGTGGTCCTGCTGGAACGGGAAAGACCGAAGGTGCCAAAGCCATTGCTGCAGGACTTCACCTGCCTTACCGATGCATCACCTGCTCGGCAAATACCGAAATCTTTGACCTTCTTGGACAGATTTTACCTGATGTAGATGAAAAACAGCTTTCTTTGGTAGGGGAACTGCCTTCTTTTCAAGACATCACCCTTGATCCGGCTACTGCCTATGAAAAATTAACGGGTACTTATGATGAAAAAGTATCAGAAAATACCGTTTATGAAGAATTGATCCATCATATTTCTGAGGAAATGAAACAGAAACAAGCTGCTGCCTCCAACAGCCAACAGTTCCGCTATGTGGATACACCACTGGTTGAAGCCATCCGCAACGGCTATCTGGTAGAAATACAGGAGCCCACGGTGATTGCCAATCCTGGTGTACTGGTAGGACTTAATTCCCTGTTGGACCGTTGTAACAGTGTGTTTCTGCCAAACGGAGAAGTCATTCATCGGCATCCGGATACTACCATTGTAGTCACAACCAATCATGACTATGCCGGCTGTCGTCCCATGAATCAGTCCGTCATTTCAAGAATGAATATGGTCATAGATATGGATGAACCGGATGAAGAGACTTTGGCAGAGCGTGTTCTTGCTATTACCGGATGTTCCGATAAAAAATCAGTACGTACCATGACACAGATTGTACGCTCCATCGCACAGTACTGCCAGGATAACCTGATAACAGATGGCTGCTGTGGAGTCCGGGAATTGATTGCCTGGGTTCAGTCTTTTATGGTATGCGGCGATATACAGGAAGCTGCTCATTATACCATTTTATCTTCCGTAACTGCGGATTCTGAAAGCCGTATGGAAATTGAAAGCTCCTGCTTGGATACCGTCCTTGCATCATAAGAAACTGTCAAAGAACACCTTCTATACGGAAGCCGAACTACGCAAAACTCTGGCAGAGAATCTCGTTTATTTAAGAAAATCCAAGCAGACGAAGCTCTCTCAGAAAGCCGTAGCAAGACTTCTGCATCTACCGGAAAAAACAATTATGAACTACGAAAATGGGTATACGGTTCCATCTGCCTACGCTGTTTTCCGGTTAGCCCAGTATTACGGCTGTACAGTGGAAGACCTTCTAACCAAAAATATGAAAAAGAAAGAAAGGTGAAGAAATTGAATAACACTCTAAAAGCTTTAAAAAGAATGATCCGGGATACCGAATCAAAAATCACTGATGAAGAACTCTTTCTCTCATCAGCTTTCCAGAAATATCAAACATCCCTGGCGAAAGCGGCTACTGGCCGTTCTCGCTATGGACTTCAAGTACTTATGGAATGGGACAGTTCTGAAAATGCAGATATCGCTTATACAGATAATTATAAAATTCACTGTAACGCTGCAAATTCGATAACCCAAAGCTTTCCTTCCCGATTTCTACGGTCACAAAGCCTGACTGGTCTAACCGGACATGAAATCGGACATCTGCGTTACTCTGATTTTGCATCGCTTCAGCTTTATCTGACCAATATGGAAAATGGTTCCTTCTATCCAGAAACACCAGACCATCTGCCTTCTGGATATGATGCAAATCTGCAGGACATCTTAGATGCTATGGAAGGAAAAGACAAAGCAACGTGTCTGACCTTATCCCGCTGTGCCGCACAGTTTAATAATATATTGGAGGACATCTACATTGAAGCCCGGATGTGCGAAGAATATCCCGGAACTTTTAAACAGGGAATACAGCTCAACAATCTGCGGATGTCTGAATTGATCCCTTCCGTACAGGAACAGATTGATCGTGGCTATCAGCCGTTTTCCATCATGAGTAATTTAATTTTGTCCTATTGCCGGACTGGTAATATAAATAACCGCACGAATTATTCTGGAGAATACACAGACACCCTTTCAGACTGCATGGATTATATTGACGATGCTTTAATTGCCTCGCAGGGGAAAGAACGCTTCCGTGCTTCCAACTATCTTCTAATAATCTGCTGGAATCACATTCAACCTATGGTAGAACAAACCAGAGAGTCTTTAAAAAAACAGGATAGTACCCAGGTTGGGGATGCACTGGAAGAGCTGCTACGGAAAGAATCAAGTAGCGGAGCTCCTCTTCCAATCGGAAAAAACGGAGGAATCCCCAAAAACATTCCAGGTCCTACAGGAAAATCAAAAACCCCTATGGCTTGTGACTTATCTGGTCTTGATCCAAATTACAGGCAAGATGCGATTAACCAGGCAGAAAAAGTACTGCAGGAAGAGGGGGGCAGAATTGAGCTTGCTAAAACTACAGCAATATTAGATGGAAATAATCCAGGAATCACATACGCATCACAGTATGCCGGTTCCGGTTATGAAAATGCAGCGAATGATCTTGCACGCATCCTAAATGATGTTGCTACGGAAAAAGCCCAAAATGATTATGAACAGGAATTGACAGAAGACTTGCAAAAATCGGCGGATGAAATACATTACGGAAATGCCCATGCAGGCATCCATGTAACAATCCACCGCATCAATCCAGTTTCCGACTTTTTTATCAAATCTTATCAAACAGTTGCTTCCCCTCTTTTGCGAACCTCCAAACGGCTGCAAAGTTCCATTCTTCCTTTATTAAAAGAAGAGGCAGAAGGCGGGAAACAAAAAAATCTGTTATTTGGTAAAAGGCTGGATATGCGGGCTTTACACCGAAAGGACGGCGGTATCTTTACCAGAACCAGGCTTCCGGATGAAGAACAAAAACTTTCCGTGGGACTTTTGGTTGATGAAAGTGGTTCTATGGGCTGGGGAGATCGTATTACCCATGCTCGAAAGACCGCAATCGTGCTGTATGATTTCTGTACGAGTCTTGGAATTCCCATTACTATTTATGGGCATTCTACAGATTCCAAGGGTGTTGCTTTATATTCCTATGCTGAATTTGATTCTCTGGATGCCTCTGACCGTTACCGGCTGATGGATATGTCTGCCCGTAATGGCAACCGGGATGGAGCTGCACTTCGTTATGTGGCGGAACACCTGGCAAAACGTCCGGAATCCCAAAAACTCCTCATCATAATCTCTGATGGACAGCCCGCAGACTGTGGGTACAGTGGTACGGAAGCAGAAGCAGATCTTCGTGGTATCAAGAATGAATATCGTAAACGTGGCATTGTGATCTTTGCTGCAGCAATTGGTGATGACAAAGAAAACATCCGTAGAATCTATCAGGATGGTTTTTTAGATATTACCAAACTAGAAGATTTACCAAAAAATATGACACAGCTTGTAAAGCAATATTTAAAATAGAAGGAAGGAAAACATACATGAGTGAAAAATATCAAAACTCAATTACAGATCAGATATGCAAAGTACAGACCAGTAAAAAATTAATTGCACTGTATGACCGTCTCCGCTACACAAGTTATAACAGCTATGCACAGCTTCATGCAAAAGGAGAATTTGAAGAAAATGGTCATAAAGTTCACTCCCTTATTGGAATCTCCATACAGGATTACTCTAGTGGTACTGGTGATAAAAATATTATCACCCGCTTTCATCTGGCACCCGAACAAATTCAATTTCTGCTGTCCAGAGTCACCGCTGGCTTTCCCGAATTTGAGTGGTCACAAAGTAAAATATTTGGTGCACCGGATGGCAATGGCTATTCTACTGCACAACAGTTTTTTATTTCCCGCCACGTATATAACAACCAGCAGGAAATACTGACCAGTCCATGGCGAATTCAAATCAATAACGGAAAAGGTATTAAAAAAGAAAATCGTAACGGCGGCACTTATATGCAGGCTCAAAGTTTCGTAACTGAAAAAAGTGCTTTTATCCAATTGACAGATATGGATTTTTATATGCTGTTAAAACGTGCTGATTCCTATATCGTGAATTGGGAAGCCTATGTTGCATCCTTCCTGATTCAAAACGGCAAAGAGCAGCTTAAAAAGCAACAGGAAGCAAGAATGGCACAAAATATACAGCCACGGCCAGATGAAATGGCTTCCTATATGCAGGGACAGCCACAAGAGCAATATCTGAATGGTATGTATGTCGCTTAAAGAATTTCATCAAAGAAGCAGCCGAAAAGACTGCTTCTTTTTATAAAGGAAAGGAGATTTCTATGGATTATGCCACAACGCTAAATATTGACCAACAAGGGCGGATCATTATTCCTGCCAAAGTTAGAAAAGCCCTACATCTTCATACAGGTGATGTATTGATGCTGGAAGCTGATACACGCAACATCTGTCTTCGTAAATGCGATCCCCATATCCCTATGGATATCCGGTTAGACAGTTTTCTGGATATTTTACATAGCAATGTCCCTTGCCGGATACTTTTATGTAATACTTCCAAAATCCTTGCTTCCAAGAATTATCATACAGCACTTAATATGCCTGTAACAGAAAGTATTCAAAGGCTTCTGCAACAGGGAAAAATGAAATTATTCTCTGATAAGGAACGCATATACCCTACTATGACAGGAAACTATCCCATATCAGCCTTTTTTCCTATTTCAAAAAAAGAGGAATCAGGAGAACCTTTTGGACTTTTACTATGTTCAAAAAATCAACAGCCTTTCAGCGAAATGGATTTAGGCTGTGCAAAAATGACTGCAGCGGCGATTTCCCGCTACCTTCAACAGAATTATGAAAGGACGGTGATATAAAATGAATGACTTACTGCTACATCGAGCAGCACAATTATTAGAAGCTGAATTTGGTCCCCAATGGCGTACTGTCGCTGACATGCTTGGAACGGAAGGATTGCGAAAACGTGTAGGAAAGGAACTGACTTCTTTCATGGCATACCCAGAACGAGGAGAAGGCGGTAACAACCGATGGCGTGGTAACTGCTCCCCAGAAGTGGTTGCAGCACTTCTACGCTATTGTCTGGATGATAAACGATATTACGGAAAAGATACCAGCACCTTTACCCTCTTAGATCCTATGAGTGGATCCGGGACTTCAAAGGCTGCTGCTGACCGTTATCAGGTACGCTCCCTTCTCTATGATCTAAACCCGGCACCTGCTTATGGAAAAGGTAACTGGAATGCTCTAAAAGATGAAGTGGAGGATTCCGCTGATCTCATCTTCTTCCATCCACCTTACCATAATATGATCCAGTATTCCGGAAATATCTGGGGAAAACCTCACCCGGACGACCTATCCCGTTGTGAAAACTATTCGGACTTTTTGGAAAAACTAAATCACTGTATCCGAAAGTTTTTCCTGGCACTTCGAAAAGGTGGCAGGCTTGCCATACTGGTAGGTGATATCCGACTCCATGGTAAGTTCTATAGTATGCAGAATGATTTAATGCGGATGGGTGATTTTGAATCCTTTCTGGTAAAGGGACAGTTTAACTGTGTTTCCGACAATCGGACGTATAAAAAGCCTTTCATTCCCATTGTAACGGAATATGCTTTGTTGCTGAAAAAAACAGATTCTTTCATTATTCCCTTCAGCATCCGCCAAGAAGGTGTGTTTTCTGTACAAAATACAGATATTCTCGCACTGACCTGGCATCATCTGATCCGAATGACATTGGAGAGTATAGGAGGAATAGGTGCTTTAAAAGACCTGTATGATTTATTAGAGGAACATCCAAAAGCAAAAAAGAACCCACATTACCAGGAACGTATCCGGGCTACCTTATATGAACACCCAGACGAATATATACCTGTATCGAAAGGATATTTTCGTTTGAGTTACCCTGTTACATAAAAATGAGCCATAAGAAAAACAGCTTTTCTATGGCAAGACAAAAGGAGTGTGACCATTATGACAAATCAAAAGCACTATATAAAAGATAAAAAAGTAACAACACTCTGCGGACGGTTTTATTCTCCGCTTCGGGTTGGAGAACGTGGTATCATTTCCGGAATCAATGGTTCCTCTATCCTGACTTCTCTTATCTTATCGATCCTGGAAGTATCTAAGGACAGTATCGTTTTTGAAACGGAAAATACTATTTACCATTTGGTTCTTACACCAGTAACCGTATCGGAAGTGATGTGTGCTTGAATAACATATATGAATTGGGAAGCAGCCTTTGTGAATTGCTTTCAACTTTAAAGAAAAACCGGGAATACGTTCCACTTGAAATTTTACAAACACAGTATCGGGTTCCTTATGAAACCCTAAAAAAACAGATTGGTGATACAGCGACAGCTTTTGTAAAAGAAATTACCTTATCAAAGCTTATGATAAATCCGGATGTATCTTTGGAAGAACAGATTTCTGTTATCCAACAGGCCATTACAGCATCCGGAATGCTCAAAGAAATGAGCTATACCTTATCAAAACTGTATGATGTGGAACTACTGCACAGGCAGGCATTAAAATTAAGGACATATATTGAGGATGCTCTATATCCATATATTGCCCTTCAGGACTGCCTTGTCGTTGATATGGAACGTATAGAGGATACGCCAATTATCTACAATACAATTACCCAAAAGGTTTATGAAAATGCGCAATGGACTAAACAGGATTTGGATCTGCATGGGAAACTATTAATCTATGCAAAATCCAGTCCTCCTATATCTGCTGCAACAGAACAAAGAAACAATGGATTCTAAATTCAAAAAAATTTATGTCAAGAAGGGAAGCTTTTATAGGTTTCCCTTTTTTTGATAGAAAGGACAATCTTATGCATTTTTTATCATTAGTAACAATGGAAATTCCAGAGATTATCGAGAATGAAAACACAAACAAAGAAATTGAAGTGCAAATTGAAAAAAGCAAAGAAGTGCAAAACCATATTTTGCGTGAACTTATGTTAGGGAAATTACGCAGCTTAAAAAGTACTTTTTCAAGAGAGGTCACATCATATATCAATGATATTATGGACCCATATAGCGAAACTCCAACGAATCAGCACTATCTGGAATTTATCGACCATACCGAAGAACTTGAGTACGATTACGAAAAGGGAACAACAGATTGTATCCGATTACCAAACGGTACTCTGGTAACAGAAAACCACCCTTCCTTCTTTAAAAAGTATGTTCTGCACCAAGGTAAAGTTTTTCAACGTGATGCAGGACCATTACATCATATAAAACGTACCAAGCGTGCAAAAAAGATGCGGGCAATGCTCTGTTATCCTAACAAAAAACTGTATCCCGATTTCCAGGCATTTGCTGATGATGGATGGGTTCCATTTAATGAAGAAGTACAAAAATATGGCTATTTTTGCAATCCAAATGCTATGTGGGACTGGTACTCAATCGGAGGTCGCTGGGCAGATATGCTCTTAGTGAAAAACACCTGCAAAGATTATGTGCTTGGTGAAGCAAGCTGGACTATAGCAGATAAGATACCTCCGGCACCAGATGGTTATATGTGGGTTTCAGCGGCACGAAAAAAAGACATTGCCTGGAAACGCATGCATGACTGGGAAATACATACAGCAAAAGAACACTATCAAAAACTAAAACATATCTTTGAAACAGGAATCTGTGAAGAAGATTTCTATGGAATATTGGACGATACTGGTATTTCCGTATATGGTGAGTATGTTTATCAAAAAGGGCAATCTCTTTCTTCCTATCTGAAGAAGCATACTATTTCCCCAAAAGTGAAATATCCACTCCCACTTCATGACATCATTGATGCATCCATGTGGAGATCCCGTGATGATATTTCGATTGGGAAAGAAAGTTCTGATTGGTCCGAAGAAATTGACGAATATATTGATGCTTTATCAGAAGATACCGTATTAGCCTGTGTCGATTATCATATATAACTCTTTTCTATGTTTACAATCACAAAATGAAATGTTACAGAATTATCTAAGCCGCACTATGCGGCTCTTTTTATGAAAACAATTTCAGTTGTTCATATTCTGCTGTCCGATGTAACAGTATGGGCTTCTTAGCAAGAATAAATTCTACCGCCGCATCCTCCATAATCCAATCTTCCAGTTCCTGTCGTTCCAAAAGCAATGGCATCCGTTCATGCACCGGTGCTACGGAAGCATTTGCCTGCGTAGTCAGAATTACAAACCGATTTTGACCATTATAGATTTGATAACACCCTGCCATAAATAATATGGTATCCTGCTTTTGGCTTTGAAAAGTATATTTTTCTTTGTTTTTATTCCATTCGTAAAAGTGACGGGCGGGAATCACACATCTTCGATGTAGCACACTTTCTCGAAAGGTCTTCTTGTCTAGTATCGCCTCTGCCCTTGCATTGATAAGCAGTCCCTTTCCCTGGAACCCCGGAAAGCCCCACTGCATCTGCCTCGCAGCCACTTCTCTACACTCCTTTGTAAGAACGACTGCAGATTCAGACGGGTGGATGTCCTGTCCATGCTCTATCTTTAAACGCTGGTCCAGTTTCCTTACAATCTTTTCAATTTCCCGTGAGGTTTCATCATCCACATAATATCTTCCACACATTTTCTGTCCTCCTTTTTCCTATTTTACTTCATCCCCGGTATCTTATACAACCAGTTTCCATGCACAATCCTCCGGACAAAAGAGAAGCACAAAATTGATTTGTTTTCCCAAAAGTACCGCCTGACATCTATACTTCCAGTTCAAAATTCCCGCATACCACTGCTTTTCTACAGTCAGAACTTGGATATGATTGATTTGAATAATCTCTTCATCCTCCCCTTTTACCTTCAGCATCAATGGCAAAGATTTTCCGGTAGCTGTGAACCAGCACTGGACTGCCACCTCATGATAGGTTCCGGATAAAGGCTCCTGCTCTGTATGCTCTGTATTTATTCCGATTCCAAATGCCACCGTTCCTTCCTCCTTCCCGCTATTCTGTCTTTAATTTCTCATAGTCCACAGAACGTTTTTCCCGTGAAATGCCACCACTCATGTGATCAATACACCCACCTAAAAAAGCCGCACGTATTACCGAGTCATTCCCATACCGTTTTCTGATCTGATCTATCGTTTCATCCATTTTTTCCAGTTTCTCATAATCATTCGTATCAAACAGATTCAGTTGTCTCATATTCACCTGATCCTTGATGCGGCTGGTATGGATTCCCAGATGCCGGATGGGTGTCCCATCCCAGAGCTGGTCAAATAACTGGCAAGCACACTGATGAATCTCTATCGTAATATTGGTTGCATTCTGAAGCGTCATCTGGTGACTGGCATAACTGAGATCATAATTCTTGATTCCTACTGCAATCACTTCTGCCCTGACGCCTGCTCCACGAAGTCTGCTTCCTACTGTCTCTGCCAAAGCCAACAGCACCAATTTTGCTGTAGATGCATCTGTCACATCAAAAGGAATCGTTGTGGAATTACCATATCCCTTATTGGCAGGTGGAGCAGACTGAACGACAGACACATCATTCCCATTTGCAAATCCCCAGACTACTTCCCCATGTTTCTTTAAATGTTGTTTTAAGTAGCCAGGATCGCTCTTTGCCAAATCTCCTATTGTTCGGATTCCCAACTTGAAAAGTGTCTTTGTTGTTGCCCGTCCTACAAAAAATAAGTCGCTTACCGGTAATGGCCACATCTTATTCTGTATCTCAGACTTCCATAATGTGTGCACTCTGTCTGGTTTCTGAAAATCACTTGCCATCTTAGCTAACAGTTTATTCTCAGAAATGCCGATATTCACTGTAAATCCAAGCTGTTTCTTAATCTGTTTCCGCATCTTCTCCGCAGCTTCCACTGGTGTACCCCAAAGCGATTCTGTTCCAGTCATATCTACAAACGCCTCATCTATCGAGTATTGTTCCACTACAGGAGAATACTCATGCAAAATTCCCATAAAAGCTTTGGAACACCGCTCATACAATCCATAATTCGGAGGCACTAAGATAAGATCTGGACATTTCTGTTTTGCTTCCATGATTGATTCACCTGTCTGTATCCGATATTTCTTTGCTGGAATGGATTTTGCCAAAATGATTCCATGACGCATCGCCATATCCCCACCTACTGCAGATACCTGTTCTCTTAAATCTCCTTTCCATCCCAAATGATGCATCCGATATACCGCTTCCCAGGACAAAAAGGCAGAATTTACATCTATATGAAAAATCACTTTTCCCAAACTCACGTTCTCCTCCTTTATACCCCATTATATAGAACATACGTTCTGAAATCAAGTGATAATATTTGCCATATCCATGTTTCCTCTATATATAGTAATTCCGCTTCCAGCGCAAACAATATATAGTATTTTAACATTGACACATACTACATATAGTGTTACACTTACTATGTAATTATTATTTGTGCCATCCGGAAAGGATATACACACGCAGTTTAGGTTTGTAAAAGTGTCAGAAGTATACCACGCTACCAGCAGGGACTTCTGGCTTTTTTTATTTTGCAGGAAACTGCACGCATTAGAGAATGAACATCCGTGTCATTCTCTTTTTTTATGCCTAAACGCAAAGAAAGGAGGAAGAAAAACCGGAACAAATAAGAATTACAACTATACCATAGAAAAGGAGCCAAGAATAACATGAACCAACTCAAAGAATTATCAAACGTGGAAAAAATCAAACAACTGGTGGACTATCTGAATTTGCAGCGTAACGCTTATTATAATGAGAACAGTCCGAATATCAGTGATGCGGAATATGACCGGATCTTCGATGAATTAATGGAATTAGAAAAGCAGACAGGCTTTGTCTTATCCAATTCACCGACACAAACCGTAGGCTATACTCCCATCAGTGAACTTCCCAAAATAAAGCACCCGGTGCCTTTGCTTTCTTTAGATAAGACAAAGCAGGTACAGGACTTGATAAGCTTTGCTGGGAAGCAACCGGTTCTGTTTATGCTGAAGTTGGACGGATTAACGACTAAATTGGTCTACGAAAATGGAACACTTGTAGAGGCTTCCACGCGTGGCGACGGAGAAATTGGGGAACTTATCACCCATAACATCCCTGCATACGTTGATGTCCCTCTCTCAATTCCATATAAAGGCCGGCTGGTGATTGTTGGAGAATCCTTCATCCCAACCAATGACTTTGAGCGTTTAAAAGAAACCCTCCGAGATGGAAAAGGAGAACCTTACAAAAATGGGCGAAATCTGGCTTCTGGCTCTGTGCGAAGTCTTGATCCGGCAAATTGTGCAGGACGCTGTCTGCACTTTATGCCTTTTAATGTTCTGGAAGGTCTGGACTCTCCATTTCTCTTTCCAGACAGCAGAGCTATGAAAATTTCCAGCCTGTTTGACTATGGTTTTCAGCCTTGTCCTTATATTGCTGCAAACAAGCCCTTAACCTCGGAACTTGTAAACCAGTATATTGAAAAACTGACTGATCTGGCAGGCAAAAAGCATCTGCCTATTGACGGAATCGTAATGATTTTCGACAGTCTGGACTATTCCCAAAAATGCGGGCGTACCGGACATCATTATAAAGATGGATTGGCTTTTAAGTTTGAAGACGAAACTTACGAAACCACTCTTCGCAATATAGAATGGACACCCACCCGTTTCGGAGAAATTGCACCTGTGGGAGTTTTTGATCCTGTGGAAATTGACGGATGCTCTGTTTCCAGAGCAACCCTTCACAATCTGACCTTTATCAAAGAATTAGAATTGGTGCCAGGTTGTAGAATTTCTGTATCAAAACGTAATATGATCATTCCTCATATTGAAGAAAATCTGGAACGTGGTCATTACGTAGATGCAGTTCCCCCAGTATGTCCATGCTGTGGTTCTCAGACTCGTATCTATCAAAGAAAAGGAAATGATGGGCGTCTCATTGAAACAGTGCATTGTGACAATCCCAACTGTGATAGCCAGATCCGAAAGCGTTTTACCCATTTTGTTGGAAAAAAGGCAATGAATATTGAAGGACTTTCGGAAGCCACACTGGATAAATTTCTCTCTTTGGGGTATATCCACACATTTCCGGATATCTACCATTTAGATGATTATCAGGAAGATATCTTACAGTTGGAAGGTTTCGGTAAAAAATCCTTTGAAAGATTATGGAATTCCATTACTTCCAGCCGGAATACTACCTTTGTCCGATTCCTGGTTTCCATGGATATTCCTATGGTCGGAAGGACCAAAAGCCGGATTCTGGATACGGTATTTCATGGAAATCTACAGGAATTTTACGATGCCTCTATTGGGGACTATGATTTTACTCAATTAGAAGATTTCGGGGATACTTTAAATCAAAATATCCATGATTGGTTTTCTGATGAAAATAATTTAACCCTCTGGAATGCCCTCCAAAAAGAACTTATATTTGAAGAAAGAAAGGAAATAAACACTATGATGAAAGAAAATGTATTTACAGGATGTACTATCGTTGCAACAGGAAAACTTACTCATTTTACAAGGGATGAAATCAATTCCAAGATTTTAGAGCTTGGAGCAAAAGCCGGAAGTTCTGTTACGAAAAAGACGGATTATCTGATTTGTGGAGCAAAAGCCGGAAGTAAATTAACAAAAGCTCAGTCTCTTGGCATTAAAATTTTATCTGAAGATGAGTTTCTTGAGATGATTGCGTAAGGAGAAATCTATGAGTATCATGACATCTGTTTTTCATATCTACGGATTTCTTATTACAGAAAGCGCTGCCGATTTTATCCTGCAGTATGCCAAAAAATCTTTTCCTGATTTATACAAAGAGTTCTCGGATTCAGAAGCTCTTTCTTCGTTTCAGGAATATCTTTGCGAAACGTATAACGGTTATCGCTATGGCAACGCTGATTATATGACCGTATGGCGAATCAAGAATCATGAAGAACTGGACTTAAATCCAGGAGAAGAATTTTATATCATTGAACTTAGAAATCCTTCCCAGTTATTTTCACAGGCGTATTCTTCTTATACGGAAGTTATCCAAGAAATTCAAGAAACGTTTGGTCAATTACTTCCTCCCAATTTTCCATTAGATGATTTTCTTGTGGAAATCATGGGCGAAGTCTGGGGCTAGTGAAATGGGGTGAATGCCCCATTTCAAACACCTGGCGGAACTTTCTGTTTTAATTATTTTACCGTTGGAAAGCACCTTCTTTTTTGATATAATGAAGGCAAATGGAGGGATAACGTATTATGAGTATTCAATCAGATATAGAAATGCTATCAATCGAAGCATTGGAATATTATGCTAAAAAGCACCAAATATCAGAAGACGATGCCTTTAATATTTTCTGCAAACATCAAGTATTTGAAAAAATACTGGTTCAACACGAAACGTTGCACCAATTAGATATTCATGACACTTTTCAATACGTAGAAGATATTATAGAAGAAGATACACCCACGCTTGTTCTTTTCCATGGCTCCAATATTGCATTTGATAAGATCGATTTGAACAAATCGCATAACCGTCGTGATTTTGGTCGTGGGTTTTATTGCACAGTGCTTGAACAGCAGGCAAAGGAATGGGCCAACCGCCTGTACTTGCGTACTCATACTGGTGGAAAATATGTGTATCGGTATATCTTCCGACAATCTGAAGAATTAAAAATCAAACATTTTGCTACCTTGGACAAGGAATGGTTGGAATTTGTCAAGCTCAACCGTACCGCCGGCGATATCCAACATCACTATGATGTTGTAATCGGACCTGTTGCGGATGATAATACCATGGAAACGGTACAGCTTTATTTGTCCGGCATCTTGAGAGTGGACGAAGCGGTTGCAAGGCTTCGGTATAATAAGGTAAATAATCAGGTTTCTTTTCACACTCCACTTGCTCTTGAACATCTGGTATTTGAATCTCGAAAGGATGTGTAAAAAATGGAAGGTAAATATTTTTTTAACGGAAAAGATATTTCAATGAATCTGTATATTCAAATCCGGGATGTTATCGATATTATTATGGAAAAGAGTAACCTTTCCTTTCCGGATGCCATGGGCAAGTTTTATCACTCAAAAACTTATAAAGCCCTACAAAATACAGAAAATACTCTTTGGGCGGAATCTGCCGGCTATATTGCAGACCGCTATTACGAAGAACAAGAAGACGCTCAAAAATAATAAAACTATGTTTAAGAAGGAACTGCTTACCAAAATAAGCGGTTCCTTTTTTATGTAAGAAAGAAGGGATTACATGTTTATTAATAACTATTTGAATCATTACCAGCAAACAATTGACCACTTTCGTGGAGCATACGCTTTTCTTAGTAACTTCTATCCTTCCCGGATATATTACCGGGGTTACTGGTATGCAAATAATGAGGCTGCATTCCAGGCACAAAAGACCTGCTTACCAAAAGAAAAGCTGCGATTTACCAGATTAAAAAATCCAAAAGAGGCAAAAAAACTGGGATTGGAAGTCCAGCTTCGTTCAGACTGGGAAAGTGTAAAGCTTATGTACATGTATGAAATTTGTATGTGCAAATTCATGCAGAACCCATCCCTATGCAAAGCATTACTTGCTACCGGGAGTTCTCACCTTGTTGAAGGAAATAACTGGGGAGATTACTTTTGGGGTTGTGTAAATGGTCATGGCGAAAATCATTTAGGTGAGATTCTCATGGACATACGTGCAAAGCTGAAATATGAAGCATAAAAACAGATATTCATAAATTATATATTTTCTACTGTATGAACCCTCAAGAATTTGCTATAATGAAAGATAGATTTTAAAGAAAGGATTTGTGCTTATGTATCTGAAGCGTTTTGTCTATGACCGTCTTCTGGATTGGAAAAATGAAGGAGGTCATAGTACCCTGGAAGTCGGTGGAGCCCGTCAGGTTGGAAAAACCTACCTGATACAGAAATTCGCTGACGAAAACTACAAACACAAAATTTATATTAACCTGTTTGAATTAAGTGGTAAACAGTTTATGGAATGTTATAAACAGGCAACAGATTGGACACCTGGAACAAAACGACGGGAGCATCCTCTCCATGATGCCTTCCAGTTGTATGAACCGGACTTTATTGATTCCGATGATACCGTCATCATTATTGATGAAATTCAGGAATCATCTGAAATTTATAACCGCATCCGGGAGTTCACCCGACAGTTTAAAGCCCATTTCATCGTTACAGGTAGTTATCTTGGAAGAATTTATGATCCGGAGTTTCGCTATTCCAGCGGTGATGTCACCAAACTCACCATCTATACGCTTTCTTTTGAGGAGTTTTTGATGGCCTATGATCAGAATCTGTATGACGATTACAAAAAAATATCTCTCGTTTCCTCTGAAGCAGAAGTCTATAATCGCTTAAAGGAAGCCTATAATCTGTACTGTCAAATTGGTGGCTATCCCAAAGTGGTAGAAAACTATCTGGAGAATCGGAACATCGTAAAGGCACAGGGCGAACTCGTAAAAATCATTGATACCTTTACCAATGAATCCATTCGCTATTTTACAGATATTCTGGATACCAAAGTGTTTACCCATATTTTCTTTTCCATCTGCCGTATTTTAAACCGTGAAAAGAAAGGCTTTTCAGAAGACAGTATTAGCGAAGAATTACAAAAGCTGGTAACCAAAGACTACTCCAGCAATGTTTCAAAGGCTACCTGCAACCGTGCCATCAGCTGGCTGTACTTTTCCGGAATCATTGGATTCTGTGCAAAAATAACAGAAATGGATATTCTGGATTTTAAGTCTGCAAGCCGCTGCTACTTCATGGATATGGGGCTGGCAAACTATTATCTGACACGTACCGGTACCGATTCCCGTGTACTTGCAGGCACATTAAATGAGAATTATGTCTATATCAACCTGAAGAAACGCCAGGATTTTCCACCGGAAATTTCCTTTGAAACCCCTGCTTTTGCTACTTACCGAGGCGGAGAAATTGATTTTGTGGCACAAAGCCTATCTTCTTCCACCCGATATTTGATAGAAGTGAAAGCTGGAAAAGGGACTGCTTCCACTGCCCAGAAAGCTTTGGCTCAGGGAAAAGCAGATAAGCTTCTTTATTTAAAAGGGGCAACCAAAGGTGGGATAGATGGGAAAACAGAAACACTGCCTATTTATTTACTGGAACAATACAAATTTAATTAAATTTATGTTTACGAAGAGACTACTTGCGAGTGGTCTCTTTTTTATTCAGAAGGATCACGAAAAACATAGAACTAAATTACTGAAAAATTATGAATTTATGAGAATTGGCACAAATGTAATGTTACGGATAAGGGTATGGATTTATTCTATTACCACTTTTGTAAATGCCAATTCCCGTCAAGAAAGGAAGAATTACATGAAAAATACAACGACTGAATTACAATGGAGAGATGTCATCCTCAAACCCGGACAATGTGTACGGACAACCAATGACAGCGATTATGCAGGATTGGAAGGTGTTATTTTGGAAATTCATACTGGTGAAGATAAAGAAACCGACAATCTGACACCTGATATTCACTGCTGTTTTGATTATCCTGAGTCTGAAATACAAGTTCAGAAGCTGGAGGAACGATTCTCTTCCCTCTACAATATGCCCAAAAAACTGGAGGAGCTTGGATTGGATGAAATTATCATGTCACCGGATGAACTGGCTATTATACCAAAAAAATCTGTTTATCTTCTGCACTATATCGGTACAGATGAATGGGCACGTCCGGTATATCAGGATCAATATGGGAAGTTATGGAAAGATGTAGAACTCGGTGACTATGAAATTCCTCACCTCTACTCTGCAGTCGAAAATGAATTTGATGGAGAACCGGATACACCAATCCCGAAACCTTTTAAAATTCTAACCGCTAAACCAAAGAATCCTTATGAGTTTCAATACATGATGCTTGGGCGTTTACAAAGCGACTGCGAATATTACTTGAATTATGGAAACCGTTGTATAGGACGGCTGTACCATCTGGATGAAAAGAAACAGATTGCTGCTATGAAAAAACTATGGAATGAACTTCCAGATGAGGGAAAACCGGAGTGGTTGACATGGGAACAAATCCTGGAATATGAAAAAGAAATGTATGCATTACAAAATAAAAATACTATAAAAATATTTTTCAAAGGAGAATGATTATGAATTCAATAAAAGAACTAAAAGAACAATTAGGATATACAGAAATCGGTCTCGATGAAACTTTTAAATTTCACTGTACCCAATGCGGAAAATGCTGCATCCACCGTGATGATATTCTCTTATCCCCAAAGGATCTGTTTCATATTGCGAAAAAGTTCCAGATTACACCGGAGGAAGCTTTGACACAATATTGTGAAACCTATATTGGAAGGAATTCTCGTTTTCCCGTAGTACACCTGAAACCACAAGGAAGTGTGCAGCGATGCCCGTTATTAAAAGACCGGAAATGTTCCGTACATGATGTAAAACCGACAGTCTGTGCTATGTTTCCGATTGGTCGGTATGTTTCACTTCCTACTGATCGTGAATTTCCGGAAAATCCGGAAGAATTATCTGTGGGATACATCTTTAACAATCCTGAATGTGGAGATGAAACCGAAACACATACCGTTCGGGAATGGTTTCGTGATTTTAACATTCCGCTAAAAGATGTCTATTTCTTTACCTGGAGCAAAACGCAGGCAACACTCTGTAAACATCTGCATTTTCTGGAGGAGCACCTATCAGAAAAGACCATGATTTCAATATGGAATGCTACTTTGATAACTCTGTATCTGAACTATGATATTACAGAAGATTTTCAAACACAATTTCAGAGAAACTCAGATACAATCCTATCCTTAATTGAAACACTAAGTACTGTTGACATCCCTATGCCTAAGAACTCATAAACAACTATAAATACTTCGAGCCGCCCAGTTTGGACGGCTCTTTTCATGTCCATATAACGCCCTTTACATTCTGGCAACCATGACTCTTACGGCTCTCACAGCAGCAATTTCTGTGCTGTAATTTTCTGCATAAATGTGCCCCCATAGATCACGAATCCCTTTTACATAAAGCGGATATTCCTTCGCACCTACCTTTCCACGAGATGCAACACTACTGAAAGCTACCGTATGCGTTTCTTCCTACACGAGCAATTCTTCCTTCATCCAACAATTTATTCACCCCCATATTTTTCACCATCATATCATAACATTTCGGCAGTAATTGCAATTTACTGCCGAAATGTTACCTCTATTTACCATCTACATAATCAGATCCAATAACCTCCTATAAATTTTTCTTATCTAACACGTTCTTTATAATGGGATTATCCTTGAAACTTGTACACCTGCTGAAATTCCCCTCTCTATATTTCTCCTATAATTCCGAAGGCTATAGATATGAAACCCAGGAATTCCCCAAGCATAAGAAATTTTGCGAACATAATACTCTTTTGATTTTGTAAATATTTTTCCTTGCTTCCTATATAATAACTTCATAATCCGTAACGACTGAGCTGAGATCTTAGGGAACGCACCATTAACTTTTTTGTACAAATCTCCTCTTTTAGTTTCTTCCAAAATAATGGTTTTTCCATGCATACAGGACCATTCTATACATGGAATATCTACACTTCTTATCCCTGTTTCCATTGCAATTCTCAAAAATAAGGAAGTTTCAAAATCCTTTTTGTATAGGAATTGATCTGCTATCATCTTATAATATTCAACAAAATAAATTTCTCTTATCTTTCTTTGTAGTTCTGCCAAAGAAATACTATCCAGCCATTCCAGTTTTTCTCTATATTTTTCTACAAATATCATTCTCTGCTCAGCTTTAAAAGATTGCCTCAAAGCACGGATAGCCTCTGGCCAACATTTTCTTTGTCCAGGTAATAAAAAACATACCATTTTCTGTAAAAATTTTTCTTCGCTATCCGGATGCCACTGTATTAAACGCTTTAGTTCTTCATAGGCTTGATTCACTTTATATTCCATTGTACTGTTTCTCATCTTCAGCTTCTCCTTCGTATGGCTCTAAAATCTTTGAAGCCCTCTCCACAAACATCCTGTCTGCCCCTGAAATCTCATATTCTTTCCAAAGTGTCTTATGTATCTGTTCCTCTGTTAAATCCCTGCACTTTTCTTGCAGCATACGGACAAATGGATATATCATGGTTGCATGAATATTTTTCCCGGATCGTACCATATCTCCTTCCATTTGATATGCTTCCTGTAAGCATTCCAGTATAATGCGAACATCCGTAACACTTTCTCTCATTGTGCTTCCCCTCATCAGGCTTATCCTCCTATTTACATACGTACTCTCAGTCCATCTAATCTCGACACATTCAATCCAACCAGATACCAGTCGTCTCCCATTTCAATCCTGACCGGAACCCAAACATCTTTCACCTTTACATCGAAGCATTCCCCACAATGTAGCCCTCCATAAAAAGATTCCAAATCAAAACGTATATCATACCGCCCTGTTTCAGTATCATAAAACAATGTGCCTTCTCTGTGTTCACTCATAACATCTGCCTCCTTAAATTTTCTTTTACTTAGTAATTACCTTATTCCGATACAGATTGAAGAAATTCCGGAAAATTATCATAAAAATTTTTCCGATACCGATAGTAGGTAGAAGACGTTAATCCCAACTCCCGCTGCAGCTGTGTCGGTGTTACCTCTTTTTGTACCACTCGGATAAATTCCTGGTTAAACTTTTCCTGTTCTATGGCTCGTGGTCTTCCCACTTCATCCCATTCACCTCGAAGTTTCTTTGCCTCCATCCCTTCTCTTTGACGCTTCTCTTTTTTCTCCATCTCCGCCTGTGCCAAAGATGCATAAATCTCAATCAATACATTATTAATTGTCTCAATCATCAGCCTTGCTAAAGCATTATCCATCTGTGACAAATCGATCAGAGTAGTCGGAAGTTCCAATACCATTACCCGCACTCCTTTGTCTTTTAAACTCTGTAGCTGCTTTAAAATTTCCTGCTTATTTCTCCCCAATCTGTCAAGCTCTGTGATAATCAGCGTATCTCCTTCTCGCAAAACATCTTCAACCAGAACCGTGTATCGTGGTCTGTCAAAGTTTTTCCCCGTTAACTTATCTGTAAAAATTCCTGTCAGCTTTATATTCTGACTCTCACAAAATCTCTGAATTTCTATAATGCCCCTATCCAAATGCTGTTCTTTGGTACTGGTCCTGTGATACCCGTAATATGCCATATCTCTTCCTCCTATACATTCCCAAAAAGTCTACAAATCTTTTGACATATCCCAAAACTCCATTCATATACTTTCTGGGAGTAAAAAATAGCCTCCAGCATCTACTCTCAAAAAGCATACATTTTGGGATATGTTTCTTTTCTATTTCTGTACGTACCAGAGCCGAAAAGTGCAACAAATATGACAAAAAACTCCCAGAGGATGTTACTCCCCTGAGAGTGGTTGAAACTTATAGCCCACACCTCGGACGGTGCGGATGTAATTCCAGTTCCGTGAATCTACTTTTAACTTTTTACGAAGCTGGCTAATGCAGCACATAACCGCATTAGCACAGTCAATCGGTTCTTCCTTCCAGACATTACGATAAATCTCCTCGTGAGAGAATACCCAGCCAGGATGTTCTGTTAGATATTTTAGTACCGTAAATTCTTTCAGACTCAATTCAATCTTTTGATCATTCATAAAAACAGTATGGCAGCGAATATCTATCTGTAGGTTTTTGTCTTTGTAATGCAATTTACTTTCCTCCTAATCTGTTTCACCTTATCACAGCTAATCTAAAATGCTATTATTAGACTGCCAAAACTCAAATTCAAAACCAGAGCAATGCTTTACCTGCAAATAGTCTGGTAATAGACCAGTAGAATCGCAATAGCTGCAAGAGCCAGAAACGGCAAACACATAATTACCGGGGCAGAGTGAAGTGATAAATAAGAACCACTGATTTTTTAGCATTTCAGCCGGATATACAAGCCATCCCCATAGATTGGTGACCGTTACTGTTAAAATTACAGCACTGCCTATATATGTGGCAGCTCCTTTCCGGGTAAAGTTAAAGTCGCAGACCTTTACGACCTACGGCTTAATAGTACGAAAAGACATTAACTTTTCTGTAAAAGAATTTGATGTACTTTATATGCTATATTCTAATCCAGGGATGGCTTTTACTAAACAACAGATTTATGAAGCAGTTTGGCATGAAAAAGCAAATGGTTATTTCCACGCCGTGGAAAACACTATTTTTCAAATACGCAAGAAGATAAAAAAGTATTCCAGCGACAAGAATTACATAAAAACAGTAGTTGGATATGGGTATAAATTTGAAGTTTAATCTGCAGGATATAAGGAGCACCGGGTTTGAGGGAGATTCCCCACTAAGAAAATTTCTATGTTCTGGCTACAAAGCCGGAACATAGGTCGGCATCCATCCCTGTTTCTTCCCAATCCTGCAGACCTAATAAGAAATCAGCTAGTGACTTCTTCATCAAAAGTCTTTTTTTAGAGAAATAATCCATTTTTCAATAGCATCCGCCAAAACTATCTGCTGTTGCAATACTGCCATACCAGTCTTAGGGATTTCCGGATCATTCTCTTTCTCTCGAAGATTTTCCTCCAGATAAGTTTTTAATATTTCAATATTTTCCTCAATACTGGCAATACATGATTGTTGACTTTCAGGCGGTAACTTATCCAAATTTACAATTACTGCATTAAAATCTAAAAAAAAGTGAATGGGTTTAGAGGCTGTTTCCATCATAAGCTTTACAAATTCTTTTTCGCCTTCATCTGTTAATGAATAAACTGCTTTTTCAGGCATCTTACCTTCTTTCACAATTTCTCCTTTAATGAAGCCTTTTTCCTCCAACTGAATTGCTTTTTTGTAAATGGATGGTGTACTGATTTTTACCCATTTTGATATATTACGATATTCCACTAATTTTTGAATATCATAGGCTCCCATCGGTTCCTTTTTCAATATTCCTAACACAATTAAATCTATTGTAGCCATAGTTCACCCACTTTCTATATCCACGAAAGCTATAAAATACTTACGGTTATATATACTGTAATTTATAGTATTTGATTTTATACCTCTTGTCAAGGAAATTGCAGGATACACGCTTGACAACTACTATAAATTATAGTAGTATTCTCTCACGTAGTATACTATAATTTATACTACTATAATTTATATTCTTAATTGAAAGGAGTATTTGAAATGAACAAGAATAACAACAAAATGGATTTATTAGGAAATGCACCTGTTCCCCAAGCACTAATGGCTCTTGGTATACCGATAATGATTGGTATGCTTATTAACGCTCTCTACAATTTGGTGGATGCTTATTTCATAGGAGGACTTGGCGAGAGTCAAATGGGTGCAATTTCCATTGCGTTTCCTTTAGGACAAGTAGTTGTTGGTTTAGGTCTGATGTTTGGCAATGGTGCCGCCTCCTACTTATCAAGACTTTTAGGGCGAGGAGATAGGGAAGCTGCAAGTAAAGTCGCCAGTACTGCATTATACAGCAGTGTTTGTATTGGCGCAGTTATTATTATCGGAACTGCAATTTTTTTGAAACCTATTTTAACCATGTTAGGTGCAACAGACACGATTATGCCATACGCCCTTTCTTATGGAAGAATCTATGTTATTTCATGTATTTTCAATGTATTTAATGTAACGATGAACAATATCGTTGCAAGTGAAGGCGCCGCAAAAACAACTATGTGTGCATTATTATTAGGAGCTGTATTGAATATTGGTTTAGATCCTATTTTCATCTATACTCTCGACATGGGGGTTGCTGGTGCGGCAATCGCTACAGCAATTTCTCAAATGGCTTCTACTCTTGTATATTTAATTTATGCATTACAGAAAAAAAGCGCTTTTACATTTTCCATTAAGGAATTTTGTCCTTCTAAGCAGATCATAACTGAAATTCTGAAAATCGGTATACCCACATTGACTTTCCAGCTTCTTACAAGCCTTTCTATCGCATTCATAAACCGGGAAGCTAATATCTATGGAGATGCTGTTATCGCCGGAATGGGCGCTGTTACAAGAATCACTTCAATGGGAACTCTGGTTGTGTTCGGCTTCTTAAAAGGTTTCCAACCAATTGCCGGCTTTAGCTATGGTGCCAAAAAGTTTGATCGGCTCAGGGAAGCAATTAAAACTTCTATCTTATGGTCAACAATATTTTGTGTAGTTGTGGGATTGACAATAGCCCTATTTTCCACACAGATTATTTCGCAATTTACAGAAGGCAATACAGAGATGATTTCTGTAGGTCAAAAATCGCTAATGGCAAATGGATTTTCCTTCTTCGTATTTGGATTTTACACAGTGTATTCTTCTCTGTTTCTTGCACTTGGAAAAGGCACCGCCGGATTCGTTCTTGGGGCTTGCCGACAAGGTATTTGCTTTGTTCCGATCATTCTGTTGCTCCCATCATTCTGGGGCATAAATGGAATACTATATGCACAACCGATTGCCGATGTAATTTCTGCTATTGTTACTGTGTTTATGGCTCTACATCTTCATAAAGAACTGGCAACAACAAAAGAGCATTAAAGCATCAGGCAACATAATAGATCAACACCGTCTGCCGCTTCGAACTGAGGCAATATCACCCTTCAAAAAACAATCACTCCCAGAGGATGTTACTCCCCTGAGAGTGATTGCAGCCTTTGTTTAAGATAACTTACTCAATTATCTGGAATCTCTGGATACACTGAAGCAATGTACTTACCAGTTCCTGATACAGATCTTCATCAAATCTGCCATTCACAATCGCATTCTTAATTAAAAGCGGCTTATATATCTCTAAAATCTTCAGTACCGCATCTGCATTTCCTTCTTTTGCCTTTAAAAGTAATCGTTCAAAATTCATTAGTTTTCACCTCCCATCACCTTGCGGATCTTCCGGATTGCATAATAATAAATACCCTTGCATCGCTCCTCTGATAACCCGTTTAGCCTGCTCATTTCCTCAAAAGTACGTTCTTCAAACACATGCTGGTAAATCAGCTTCCGTTCTTCATCCCGCAGCGTATGAAGCGCTTTCATCAGTCTTTCATCTGACATCTTATTCCATTCTGGATATTTCCCCTGTGCCTCCTGCAATAAAAGCTGCTCCCTCGTTTGGTTCTCCAGCAATTCTTCGATTACAATTCTTGCCTCCATCTGTCCAATATCCTCCAACAGTTCTTCTGCATCAGCCATCTGGATTTTCTTCTCCAGATAATCATGTCGTTTTCCACGGACAAACTGTATCAGATATGCTGTAAAGTGATTTTGTATCTTTGATCCTGTATATGTTTTTTTGTTCATTTGTTTTATCCTCCGAAATTTTTTATCACGTTCCAAAAAATTCCGAGGATGGCGGTGAGCGGCAACAAAACGTGACACTGCCTTCATTTTTTCGAAAAAAAGAAAGGCTGGACCACTCTATTCGTAGTCCAGCCGATACTTCTCTTTCTATGTAATTGTGTAGGATATGCGATGATAGTATCTCATATACTGCATATTCTAACTTCTCTCCGACACATTGTATGGATAAGATTTTTTTAACAGATTCAGTTCCTCTTTGGCTTTTATCTTATGCTGTCCATTCATGTCTGTCGTACTTACTTCCATGTTTCTCTATTTGTGCATGTGTTATCCTGCTTATCATAACGCACTTTAACGCATTTCGTATAGTGTTAATCTACGATAAAATATATGCATTAAGTGAGGTGATATAGATGGTGAAAAAATTATTGGGAGATGCAGTCAGGGAAGAACGTCTCCGCCGCAATCTTTCGCAAAACAGCCTTGCGGAACAGGCAAAGATTTCTTTACGGACTGTCTCTGATATTGAAAACTATATTGGCAATCCACAGTTGGAAACACTTTATGCCTTGGCAACTTACTTACATATTTCCATAGATGCTATATTTTCTAACCAGAAAACGAACCCGGATTCTACCATGCAGCAAATCATGGCAGAACTAAATTCCTGCCCGGAGGAGCAGAAACAGCTTGCCCTTTCTACACTGCGTGGACTTCTGGATGGATTCAAGAACCTAAGTTAAGGCTCTCCCGTATCCTTCATCATCTACACATTATACAAAGACAATCTGTGAGTAATCTGTGAATAGTCTGTGAGTTTTCTGTCTATTCCCATTCTGATACAAAGAACAGGAGAGTACACTGCCATAAGCATGTGTATCTCTCCTGCTTTTTTATGCCCTGCGAAATGCACTGATAGCATCCACTACATTCTGTCTCATAGTCTGATCCATCCGTAGCGGTTCTTCTTCCATCAAATCAACTTCTGTGGGCATTTCTCTATTTATCTTAGAAACGTCCTGCCCTTCCAATACCTTTCTTACTTCTTCCCGGATGATTTGCTGCATCATTGGCCGGAGCATATCCGGTTCCATGCTTATACTGCCATTACCTGTCTCATCCGTTCTTCCCGTATATGCCAGAATTGCCGCAACGATCAGTTTTGCTTTTTTCTCTGTCGTATTCAGAAGTTCTGTCACATACACGTGATCTGGATCCGACTTATCAAAACCAATAGTGAATACAAACGGATTTTTCTTTCCCATAAAATCACACTCCAGCCTGTGTCATGCGATACAAAAGATCATATCCATCGGCATTTGCTTTCATATCCCGGATAAAGGTATGTTTTCCCAACCGGTCTGCCTGCTCCAGAAATCGTTCCAGAAGCACTGCTCCGCCGCCGATAAACACCGTATAAGTAGATTTTGTATCAATGCCCCGCTCTCGGATGCTGTTCAGAAGATCGGTAACAAAATTCTGAACCATGGTTTCTACTGCCTGTACAACAGCTTCCTCATAATACTGCGTTTTTCCCTTGATGATACTGTCGATATCTGCCTCCTCCAGAAGCATGTCATATTCACTGTTAATACTGGAAATGATATCGTTATACATGGTAATCACACCTTTTTCCAGAGAATCACAATAATCCATATCCGGTCTGCCACTTCTCATCAGAAGATAATCAGAAGTAAATCCGCCAATATCAATCCCTACGACTTTCGGAATCTCACGGATTTCCATCATCCTCGTCATCATGGCTGCATAATCCTGCGGAAACGCCATTACATTCTGTATACAGAGGTGATAGACTTTATCGTTGAAGCACAGTTCCTGCACCTTCCCGTCCCCTTTGAAATAGCGTTCATATCTCTCACAAAGCTCTGCAAAATGCTTCGGCGGAAGCCCAATCGGAAGTTCCACCTGAATGACATCCTCCGGCTGGATCTGGCTTTTCTGCTCCAGCTCCATTGCAATGGCAAATAAGGTCAGAATCCAGAATCGGTTCCGGCTGTCCTGCGTCTTGTCCCTCTGGTACGGAATCCGCTTCTCACTAAGGGTATAATACTTTCCCTGATATTTCAGATACTTCTCTCCCCTGGCAGGCTTTTTATCCTGTTCCGTCAGTCCTGTGGTAAAGATAAAATGACAGGTTTTCATGTTCCGGTTCCCGTGATCCACGGCTACTCTTAATTTTTTAATCATAATGATTTCACTCCTTTGTATTTGATACTTATTCTGTACGTAGGAGGTACCTAGAGTGCAACTCTTTATAATCCATTTTCTTATTTTACCAATCAAAAAATTCAAAAAACAAAAATTAAAAATTATCTTTTTTAATTTTTTAAATAAATGCAACCGTTACAATATTTACTGTGTATCTTATTACAAAGGGAACCTTGGAAAGGAGTCGTGTACATATATGAAGGCTTATAAAAAAATAATCAGTTTTATCCTAACACTCGTTATGATGCTGTCGCTAAGTGTTAATGTTTTTGCAGCAGAGCCGCTTACAGATGACCCTAATATGATTGAATGGAAATACACTGTGTTTGCTGACGAAAGCCTGCAGAAAGTTGTTGAAGAAGGTGTTATTCCAAATGCATATGCCCGATATACTTGGCGCGGAATCACATTGAAAAATGGCGAAGTCGCCATATTAACACCATCAAATAACAGTATGGGACTTTATTGTAATAGCGGCAGATACATAACTATAAATTACACTTTGAGCCGTTCTGCTTTTCATCGTTCAAGAGTACGCGCATACGTAGCTGGACCTTCATCAGAATTTGTGCGTGAGATTACAGCAAGTGGTTTGCGTTCAGGATTTACGACACAGGCAACAGATTACTATTACGGCATGGTAACTAATCTGTCCTCTGATGCCTTTACAATCAAATCATTTTCTATTACATTTTAATAGTGGAAAATATTTCAAGTGCTGGTGAGTACTTATCCTGATTTTAATTGAAGCTTTTTAACTTGGTTTCTCGGTTCCCTTTTTTGAAAATACACATTCCCATTATTAAACCACTGCTATAGTATTCACTGAATTTATGAGGTAGAAGCATGTTATTTAACATAGATGAGAAACAACTGATGCTCGAACTAAAAAATAAAGATGAGCGCGCTTTAAAAATATGTATGAACAAATACTACAGATATGTTGTATACATAGTCGAGAATATTATTGGAAGTGCTTTGCCATATGAAGACAAGGAGGAGGTCGTGTCTAATGTTTTTGTAGCTCTATGGAATTACAGTGCAGATTTAGATACAGATAACTACAGCACATTCAAACCCTATTTAGGAACAATCGCAAGAAACATGGCAAAAAACGCATTACGAAAAACCTCTAAGATGCATTTTGAAAATTACGAAGATGCGTTTCAGGTTGGAACGAACAAACATATTGAATACGGGCCGTTAAAAGAAGAAGTAATCAAATGCTTAAAAGAAAGCATATATGAACTATCAGTTGACGAAAGAAAATGTTTTATCTCGTACTACTATTACACTAAGACAATCGCTGTAATAGCAGAAGAAACCGGATTAAAAGAATCTACAGTAAAATCCAAACTGTTACGCGGACGTAAAAAATTAAAACTAAAAATGGAAAAGAAGGGATTTAGATATGAAGACTGTAAAATTTTCTTTGAATGAGTTAATGAGTGAAATTGATGAATCTTTTATTGAGGAAGTGTATTTTCATGATTGCAATAAAATACTGAAAAAATATTCCAAACAAAAGATACGTCAAAATGTATTTTGTAAAACAGCTTCAAAACATAAGCCTTTAAAGTTCACTTATAGAACTGCAATTATTGTAACTGTGGTTTCAGTGTTTTTGTGTATGCCTGTATATGCTGCAATCAGTCATCTGTTAACATCGGCTTTAATTGATGACAGCAATCGACATTTAATCGGGACAGAAACCAATGATAGAAGCTACATCATATTAAAAGACGGTGTATATACCAATGAAAAGGGGAAAGTTGTTGATATTGAGGAATTAGCCAAATCTTCATCAGAATTTCCTGAAAGCAGAATTGTTAAAAGCAGTCTGATGCCTAATTTCATACCATCATCAATAGTAGAGATTCCTACTGATAAATCAGATGAAATGTATATCATTCCAGAAATAATTCTAATCAACAATTCACTTTGTGTACTTACACAAGACAATGGAAAGGGATGGGAACTAACTGATAAAGATAATATAGTCATTTCGTTTGATAAATATAAATCAGACATTACAGTATCCCAAGATTTGATTATCGGTTATGTAAAAGACGGGATAATGTATGAAGGAGAAGTGTTCGATGAACTGAGTGGAAAATATAGTTTCTCACCAGATGAAAAAGGGGAATATTTTTTCTATCTGCTTAGCGGAAGTTCCGATTATCTATCTCTTAAAAGCGGTAATCTGGAGGTAAATTAAATGTTGCTTTTGCGGGACTTCAGCATACCAATTAACTTTAGTATAAGGACAGGAAGACCTCTTCCGTACAGGAATAGGTCTTCTTGCTGTCTCCGTGCATGCTTTAAAGTATAAATAGGCTTTAATCTGGATACAATTTCAACTGCATCGTTGATACACGCTGTGTTTATCTCGTTTACTGTATCATTCATAAGAATTTAATTGGTTATGTTTATTGTGATGATAGAGTAGCCTTTGTTTTGAACATCTTCCTTGAAAGATTTGTAAACGATACTGTAGATTATCATATTCATTATGTCGGCGTAGATTCTTTAGATGAAGAATGTATTGAATGCAGAAAATACTCTGATTATTGTGAACATATTTTACCTGCTTTCTGGATAGATGACGATTTTTGTGAATAATGAAACACTGGTGTTTGGTTATTCAAAATTTAAGCTGATAGATACTGGTGTTAAGTATATTAATCCGAAGCATTTTTCCGTAAAAAACTTTGTAAAGTATTGCAGATTCAATAAAGAGTGAAATTACAGTAAAATAAAAGATAGTTTTTTCGTTCCTTTGTTATGCCATTGTTCTACGCCGGAATCTTTTCTGCCATCTCCGGCAGGCACTTCTCAAATAATTCCCGATATCTTCGATACCCTTCATCCCGGAGTGGACCTTGCAGTGATGTCAGAGACCAAAGGAGAAGCTCTTCCTCTTCCACAGCATACGGAGAGGTATAGACAAATTTTTTCCCGTCAAAATGCGGTTTTGATAACTTCAGTATTTCCGTAATCTCTCCTTTTGTTTCCGCCTGCATAATCATTTCCACTTTCTTCCGATGGAACTCGCAGACGATGCTCTCCAGAAATCCCTGCTTCAGATAAAATTCCGCCCTTCTATAAAGTTTTACAAGAGCCTCCACTCTTTCATCAAATAACTTGTCCTTTTCACTGACTATCATCTGTGCCAGTGCGTTTGCATGTTCCATAACCAATGCTGTTCCCATTACATTTCCTCCCATAATAAAAGCTGGCATAAGAAATTTCTTCTCACACCAGCACGATTCTTTTATTCCTCTGTGATGATCTCACTGCTTAATTTTCCATGTACCAGATAGCGATAATTCCGTCTGGAATTGACACAGGTAGACAGCGTAACTATCCGATCCGTTGCCGACAGCTCGGTGCCGGTATCATAATCCCTATAAGAAGACACCGTATCCAGAAACGTCTGAAAATCTTCCGCTTCCGGGAAATGATACCTATATCCCTCACTTCCGGTTCTTCCCGCATAGCAGGAAAAGATACGATACTTGAGGATCTTGTCCGGCAAATAGAGATAAAACTCCGGATGTTGTTCAAATAGCTCTTTGTCTTGGTACTTATCCAGAGTTCCGAACATGCTCCCGTTTTTCATATTATGCCCGTACACGATCGTATTCTGATCCGTAAAGTCCGGCTGATTATGGCAGTCCACAAAGATGCTCCCGTTGATATTGGATTCTCCCGAAAAAAGGTGATGAAGATAATATGCATTATCTTTCCCCTGTACCACCGGATAACTAATATCCAGTGCCGGAATCTGAATCCACGCTATGACATCCGGATTAACCGCTTTTAAACCTGCAAAATCAATTTCTAGATACCTATTCTTAGGTTCCTCCTTTTCTTTCTCAGACTCCGGTGATTCTTCTTCCTCTGGTTCCTGAACATATTCCTGCAGTTTCTCGTAACTTACGTCCCCTTTCTGATACTTCAGATAAGCACCAAAGAGTTTTCCTGCCGCTGCGAGAAAAACAAGCAACAGGCAGATAATGAGTCCTGCAAGAACCGTATTTCCTTTTTTTCTCATGATTGTTCTCCTTTCGGAAGAGCCGAAGTCTGTGCCCCGGTTCCTTCCTTCTGTTTGATGGCGGCTAAATAGTCATCAATCCCCTTGTGTTTCCCGTTCCACTCCCCGCTCTCGTCCATATCCCAGACCATCCGGTTCATCGGCAGGGAAAGCTCCCGGCAGATTTCATAGACCTTATTGCAGCCGTTCTGGATAATCCTCCGTTTCTCCGCCTTATGCTGGCAGATAACAGGGGAACGCTCAAAACAGACCGCACACTTACTGTCATGCTTATTGCAGGCTACTTTCATCTTCTTATCCATGTCATACGCCTCCAAAAGCTGTTTCATCCCATATCCTTTCATCCGCTCCAGCACCGGTTTCAGATTCCGGTACTGGTTCACTCCGGCAACGCACACAAAGGTAGCGCCGGACAGATAATGGGCTATGGTCCCTTTTAAGGCTCCTTCGGTCAGATAGACACGTTCTGCGGCAAGATCACCGATCACATGTACCGGACTTCCGGAGGAAACTCCCTGGTCATAATTGACACTGGACAGCCAGATATATTTTTTCGTGTCAGTCACATGATCTACCCGGATCTGAAAACCCTGGATGAACCCGTCCAAAGAAACTATGGGAATCAGGATTCCTGAGTTTTCTGCTTTGAAGTTAATCGTCCAGTTTCCGTCTGTATCCCGGTAGAATCCCGGCACGCCTTTCACCATATATCCTTCTTCTGCCAGCCTTTTGACCAGCTTCTTCATTCCAAACAGCGGGACACTCCGGTAACGCTGTGCTTCGATCTGTTCCGGTTTTAATCCTCGTCTTTGCAGATCCTCCTGATGCTTCCTGTTAAGCGTGAGCATGGACAGCATTCTCTGATACGTCCGGTGGATTTCCTCTATGGGTGCAAGCTCTGCCGTTGCCTTTTCTTCCTGTACCGGCGTTGCTTTGATATAATCCGTCCGGTATTCTCCTTTTCCTAATGCTTCCCGGATCTGCTGATTTGCTTCGGAGAGTGTAACATTGTGCAAATCCGCATAAAGCTTCAGCATCCCCCCGGACGCATCACAGCGGTTGCACCGGAATACATTCTTTTCCACATTGATATTCAGTTTTCCATGCGTCTCTCCACAAAACGGGCAGTCATAATAGTTTCCCCGCCGCTTTCTGAGATGCAGCACCTGCACCACATCCAGTATTCCATAATCAAACCCAGACATATCATAATACATCCCGGTCTCTTCCTCCTTTCCCCCGCAGAAAAAAGCTCTCTGCGGGGTTCTTCCTTAACCAGCCATCGGCATTGCTTTTTGTAAAATTACCTTTGCTGCCGCCGGAACCAGATTGTTCGGTCCGGAATATTGCTCGGCAAACCACTGGATCGTTGACGGGCTTTCAACTGCCACCTGTCCCATGGTCTTTCCGCCGTATTTTCCCTTTCCCGGAATCACAGTCCCGACTGCCATTTCATAGTTCATGTGTTTCATCAGTTCTTCTACCGGAAGGGACGTATCCAGATTCTGTAATGCTCCCTGCAGCATCTGTCCGGTCTTTGGCGGCGTAGAGGCAGCCGGAGCGGAACCGTAGCCAGGCATTTGTCCACTGCCATGGTAAATGGTGCTTCCCGCCGCCTGTGCCTGCTGATAGAACTGATTCATCATCTGCTGGCCTGCATATTCCGGCTGACCTGGCATCTCTCCATAAGTTGGCATAGGGGCATTTGGCATGACACCCGAATCCGGCATGGCTGCATTTTCCATGGCACCTGAATCCGGCATCTGTGGATTCTGATATGGAATTCCGGCATCTACCTGTGCAGGATCATTTTCCTCTCCCACATCCGCAAACTGCACACCATATCCGGCATCCGATAATGCCCTTCCTACGGCTGCTGTTTCTGCCATTTCCAGAAATTTGTCTCCAAACTTCGGGTCATCGCTCCGGAATTTCTGCGAAAAGGAATTGGCTACATAATTGTCTTCCTGATCACATTTATCCAGATAGATACGTGCTTCCACAACTGCCATGTTCTCTGTGAAAGTGATAATCCGGCTGATGATCTTTCCTGCCGGATTGACCAGACGAAACCATAGCTTCCGGTATTTCACATCCAGATAAAGCTGCTCCTCCTGCCCTTCTTCTCCAATCTTTCTTGCCAGTTCCATCGGATGGAAGCCATCCACACGGTTCAAAGCGGCAACTGCCTCTGATTTCTTATACAATAATTCTTTCATTCTCTGCTCCTTTCATTTAGAAAAGCAGACGTTCCCCTATATAAGAGTAATAGTCCGCTTATTTCAAAAATTGAAAAATATTTTTAAACAACAAGTTTTAACTGCTCCATTTCCGGTTTCTGTTCACTCTGATACTGATCGTAATACTGTACGATCCGCTCACTCAGAATGGTGTTCCTTGTCCCGCTGTCATCCGTATGGATTGCCTGACAGACTGCAGCCCATTCCCCTACCAGATAAACCTTGCTTTTCGCTCTGGTCACTCCGGTATAGAGAATATTGCGCTTCAGCATCATATAAAAGGCTTTTACCCAAGGGATGATGACAACCGGACATTCGGAACCCTGTGCCTTATGGATGGTTGTTGCGTTAGCATGTTCGATCATTTCCATCTGGTCAGCTTCATATTGCACCTGCCGCCCATCCGGGAATCCGATCACTGCCCTGGCATTTCCATCCTCATCCGTGATACAGTCCAGTATCCTGCCCAGATCGCCGTTACTCGCCATCTCGGTATTTTTATTCTGTAAAATCTTATCGCCAACCCGGAACACCTGACTGCCGATATGCAGTTCCTTCTTCCCTGCGATTGGCGGATTTACAAAATCCTCCAGAGATTTGTTCAATTCATCCACTCCGGCAGCACTGCGTTTCCGATACGGAGTCAGGATCTGTACCTGATCCATGCCGTTTTTTGCAATCTCGTCCAGATAAATCCTCCGGACAATCTCTGCCGCTTCATCTGCTCCTTTACAGGCAATGAACTGAAAATCCTCCCCAAAGCTCAGATTAGTCTTATTCTCCTGCATCAGTTTTGCATTATAAGGTATGCTGCTCAAAGCGCCCTGCCGGTAAACCAGATCCAGTACCGTGACCGGAATCAGCCCGCAGGCAATCAGTTGCCGGAACACATCCCCGGCTCCTACGGATGGAAGCTGGTTCTTATCCCCGACTAAAAGGACTCTGGCATGTCTGCTAACCCGCCGGAAAAATTCATAGGCAAGATGCATGTCCACCATGGACACCTCATCTACATTTAGAAATCCGGCAGACAGGTACTCAAAATCCGGTTCAAAATCCGTATCATCTCCCAAAAGCCCCAGGGCCAGATGCATCGTGGATGCATTTTCACAGCCGGTACTCTCCACCATACGTCTTGCCGCACGTCCGGTCGGAGCCATAAGCTGTACCTCTGACCTGCATAACGCCTGATGGATATAGAGAATCACCTTGAGAACCGTTGTCTTTCCGGTTCCGGGACCTCCGGTAATAATACTGATGGGATGTGCAAACACCATCCGCACTGCCTGTTTCTGTGTTTCTGACAGCGTGATCCCCAGTGTCTTCTGTGCCTTTTCCAGCTCCGGTTCAATGGACAGCAAAACCGGCTTCTCCAAAAGCCGTCTGGCTATCATGGAAGCGGTCTGTGTTTCTTCTTCATACTGCCGGATAGAATAGATCCGTTCTTCCTCCACAACAATGCTTTTTTGCAGCACCAGCCGGTAAAGCACCTGACTGACATCCTGCTCCGATACTGCCATGACCTGCAGATCCCGGTTCAGCATTTCCAGTGCTTCCCTGATAACCTCCTGACGCTGCTTAAACAGATGTCCTTCTTTCATTGCCTGATTCATGATATGTCCGATGCACCCGGATATCCGCATGGGATCATTGAGTGCACAGCAGCACTGTCTTCCGATCGCATCCACAGTCAGAAACCCGAAGCCTTTGACTGCACTCAGCATGTAAGGGCGGTGCCGGATAATATCCACCGATTCATTTCCGAATTTCTTCAGAATCATATTCACTTTTTTGGGTGTTACCTTAAAAGGCGCCAGAAACGTCATCAGTTCCCGGAACACCTGGTTTTTTCCATAGGACTCCACAATAGCAGCCAGCTTCTTCTCGGAAATTCCACGGATCTTCAAGAGTTCCTGCGGGTTGTTTTCCATGATTTCCAGTGTCTGAAGCCCAAACTTCCGGAAAATAGTATCTGCCATCTTGGGACCGATACCTTTGATTGCACCGGAAGAAAGGTATCCTAAGATACCCTCCTTTGTCCGTGGTACAACCTCCATGAAATTTTCCACCTGATACTGAGTTCCATGCTCTCCGCTCTCCCATCTGCCTTCCATCTCAAGCTCAATCTCGTCTGTAAGCGGAAGACCGAATCCAATCGCTGAGAAGCCGATGATATTCCGGGATGCCAGATATTTGTCTCTGGCTGACAGGGGGACAGACGTATCCTGTGTGGTGAATATGGCAATCGTATACCCATTCTCCTCATTCTGGAAAATCTTATGTTTAAATCTGCACCTCATTGTTTATATCCCTCCAGCTTTTTATCCGCATCCGTTCATTTGGTTTTCTCATTACGCCGCCTCCTTCTTAATTCGGAAAGTACGGCTCTCCGTTGTTTTTGTATATTCCTCATAGATATCCGGATGCTGGTTTTTCAGCTTCTCCATCTGGTCTTTCCCAACCGAAGTACGTCTGGTCGGATTATAGGTAATACGGTAACGGTTCGTACCGTCCTCCAGCACTGCCTTGCAGCCCTGCCCCAGCTGTTCCACAAAAGGAACACTGATTGCCCGCTGTTCTGCTTCGATTTCCTTTTTCCGTTTTTCCAACTGTGACTTTTCCTCCGAAAGGGTAAGATACTTCTCAAGATTTTTTGATTCCAGACCGGAAAGCACAATTTCCGGAATAGATTTGTCTGCAAAACCACCATAATTACGGATATTTGCCAGAACCAGATCGGAATTCCCGTTATGCGGCGGTACTACATTTTTCAATACATGTTCCTGCCAGAAATACGTTTCCTGATCAATGATGTCTTCTTCCTCAATCAGATCACGCTCAATGGTGCGATACACAAACTCATTCTCGTTATTTCCATACAGGCATGCGATAAAGGCTTTCTGCATATTCATCACAGACAGATAATGCCTTACCTGCAGCACATAATGAGCTGGAATACCCTCATCAGCCCACTTATCTTTCGCATTATAATTGCAGGTTTTACATTCCAGAATCGCAAATGTCCCATCCGGCATACGAACAAAAAAATCCACATCTGCAAGCATGAACGGATATAATGGATGCCGGAACATGACACGTACCGGAAATACTTCCAGTCCGGTCTTTTTGGAAAAGATTTCTGCCACCAGATCTTCCAGCCGGTGTCCGACTTCCTTGGCAACCCAGTTGCTTTCCTCTTCCTCCTGAATGACCGGCTGCACACCTGTTTTGTTGTAAAACAGATCCCGGATAGTGGCAAATGGAGAGATCCCCATGATTGCCGCTACATCACTGCCGCCGATTCCTTTTTTGCGGTATTCCAACCAGTCTTCTCTTGACAGGTTACTGATATCCACAACCTTTTCCGGTGTATACTCTGCTTTGTTATTCATTCCAATTCCTCCTAACATTTGACTGCTCCATAAACGTCATATTTTTTCCAGTCTTTTATAAGCGCCTTCGTAATATCCTCCTCCAGCTTCAGGATGCCCTGTCCGGACATTCCTTCACAGGCTGCAAAAAAGGAGGCTTCATTCATGGCATAATAAAGATCATGTGCCGTACAGGCACCTTCCCCGTTCTGGGATACAAATAGCTCCACCACCTCATTCCGGATCTTCTGTTTAATGCCAAGTTCCTTCATCAGCAGCTTCAGGCAGTTCACCGGATTACGGATCTCAATGTCCATAAGCTGAGTAAGATTCTTCATCGCATCCACATAGCGGGCGCATACCTGCTCCAGATTTTTCCGGAAGTCCAGAATCGTTGCCCCTTTATCGTGAGCCAGCTTGATTGGACTTCCCAGACTGATAACGCCGTTTGGTCCGTCTGTCAAAAGCATCGGATACAGATTTGCACCGCTCGCTGCCACGTCAGATGTGGTAAAACGAAGTGCCGGTGACAGGATCTTCTCATCCATTCCGTGTGCATCCAGTGCTTTTCGGTAAGTATCCAGAAGTTCCTGACTTCCTCCGAGCTTCCACATGGCAGATACAATGGAATGGTCATAGATACCAGAGCCCTCCATGTAAACACTGCCTTTGAAATTCAGATTCAGATATTCGCAGGTTGTCTCAAACATGGCTTTCATATCAAGGATGCAATAATCATGTTTATCCCCGCCATGTACTGCGGAAACCTTTCCGTCCGCAATCTTAATCAGGGCATCCCCTTTTGCAACCCGCAGGCAGTAATTGACTACCTTCGCATATGTTGCCTTATCCAGCTTGCGAAGCCCGTCTCCATTGACACCTGCGCGGCTTAAAATGGTGCGGATGGCACAGTCACGTACCGGATAGGATTCTCCTCTCATTTTCAGTACAAGCTGCGTATTCTTCTCTGTATCCTCCAAAATTTCTTCCATGGATGCATCTGCCGCATCCAGATTTTGAGCCTCCTTTTCCAGTGGTGCCAGCCGTAACGTATTCGTTGGCTTTCTGATCCATTTGGCATTTCTTCCTCTCTCTGCCAGAAACTCCAGCAGATCTTTTACTTCTGCAAAGGATCTCTCAAATCCATCTGCATACACTCTTGCTTCATTCATGTTCTTATTCCACCTTTCTTAAAATAATATTTATCCATCAACAGCCGAAGCTGGTTGTGGCATGCAACTATGCCGAAACCTAAATGTAAGCACAAAAAAAGAATGAAAAGAGAGTCTTTTCTCTGTTCATTCTTAAAAGTCTGGTTTCTTCCTGAAAAAACAAAAGTGCCACGCAGCCAAAAAAGGCATACCGTGACACTCACTACAAACATAAACTACTTATGCCAGGAATCAGCTCCTGCTGTTTCCTGTAAGTTTGGAGATTCTTATGAATCCCGAAACTCCCCAAAAAGGGTGTGCATAAAATAAACTATATCAGTATACTAGCACAAGATATTCCTCATGTCAATTCAGGCTTATACTATATATGGTGTTTATATTTGTTCAAAATACTACATCTATTTTTCTACTACGAATTCAATCTTCTCTTTCAGATACTCCCGGCAGCCAAACCGAACCGTTCCACACTGCTTTGACTCCTCTTTCGCCTTTTCATTACAGCAGTCCAAGTAGGGACAATCGTTACATTGATTCCGCAGTGCTTCCTTCGCCCATTCAATTTCCTGCTCATTTCCTATAATCCGCACAGACATCCACTTCCTTTGCTATCATCATACCCCAAAATCCATTTTCTATCATCCATAATTTCTTTTTTTGTATCATTTTAGTAAATTACGGTTATATTACGGAATAATCACTATATTTCAAATATATCTCTATTTTATTCCGTAATTTGCTGTAAGTAAATAGTTTAAAATGTGGAAGAGAGGTGTAAATGTATGGATAAAAACTTTATTGGAGAACGCATCAGCGAACTGCGTTTAAAGAAAAATGTATCTGAATATCAGATGAGTCTGGATCTTGGCAAAAATAAAAGCTACATCCAGTCCCTCACTTCCGGACGTTCTCTGCCTACCATGCAGAGCTTTCTGGATATCTGTGACTATCTGGAAGTCACTCCTCAACAGTTCTTCGATTCAGAGCTGCACAATCTTCCTCTGATTGACAAAGCAACTGATCTGATGAAACAACTCGATGACGAGGATATGCTTGCGCTCATTTCCATGCTGAATCGTCTGGCTCTAAAACGCAAATAGATTTCCGTGGCTGCCAAATCAAGGCAGCTTTTATTTTTATCATTTTTTCTTAAAATTTTTCAATCTTAAAGAAAAGCCCCCTATTCCTTAATTGAATGGGTAATATATCCATTCGCCGTACCTTGAAAACAAAAGAAATCTTTCGGGAGATTGATATAGGTGACTGCAGATAGTTTGCATCTTCGCACGCCTGCAGCTTAATAGTTACAAAGTAACACCGTTTTACGTGGCCGGAACGGGCATAGGAACTGGCTTCTGAAAGAATAACATAGACTTTTGGGATTTTAGCTTATAGCGCTTTTATTAGAGAACTTTTACTCAAAATTTGATATAATAATAGACAGGTATCAAGTTGATTCCCTGTCTGTGGAAAGGAGATTCATGATAACTGTAACAAAAAGGGATTTGATTGAATTAGGCTACGGTCCTTCCTTTGCTGCTGATATTATCAAAAAAGCAAAGGAACTTATGGTAGAAAAGGGGCATACCTATTATCAATCCAGAAAATTAGACAGGGTTCCAAAAGAAGCCGTTGAAGAATTATTAGGGATTACTTTGCCCGATAAGCAAGAATGATCGTGCTTTTTGCATTTTAGTAAGGAGTGAAATCATGGCAAAAGATCCAATTAAAAAAGCAGAAAACGGCACTTATTATTTTCGAGCCAACCTCGGATATCATCCTGTAACCGGAAAACAGATTCAAAAATACCGCAGCGGATTCTCAACAAAAAAAGAAGCCCGTGCCGAGTATTCCAAATTGATTCTTGCATCAACGGAAGAATTAGCTGATAAGAAGGAAGACATTACCTTCAAAAAGTTTATTGAAGAAATCTATCTTCCGTGGTACAAAACTCAGGTGAAAGAAAGTACCTACAAGAATCGTTACTCGACCATTCAAAAACACTTTGCCTATTTCTACAAGAAGAAAGTGTCCGAAATAGAAGCGATAAATGTACAGACCTGGCAGCTCAAGTTGGCAAAACAATTCAGTCCAAACTATGTACGCATTGTTCAGGGAATGTTATGTTTAGCTTTTGACCGGGCGATTATCCTCGGACTTGCAAAGAAGAATCCTGCCCGCATGATCGGCAATATCAAATCTAAAAAAGTAAAGATCGACTTCTGGACTTTGGAGGAGTTTCAGAAGGTAATATCCCTGCTGTACAAAGGTGACTACTACGAGCACTATCTCTTCATCTCGTTCTGGCTTTTATTTATGACTGGAATGCGTATTGGAGAGGCTGCCGCCTTACAGTGGGATGATATTGATTTTGAAACAGGTATGCTGATTATTAGTAAAACACTGTACTATAAAACAATGAATGACTACAAATTCGTTGAACCTAAGACGCAGGCAAGCAACCGTACCATTTATATTGATGCTGATACCATCAAGGAATTACAAGAATGGAAGGCGGTCCAGGCAAAGGTTTTACCAAATTGTGGATTCGTACTGAGTTATAACAGTACACCCACCAGCAAAACAACGCTTCCAAGAGCATTAGAGAAATTGGCAAATTTAGCTGGTGTCCACAGAATCAAAATTCATGCCCTGAGACATTCGCATGCTTCCCTGCTTATCAGCATGGGCGAAAATCCACTGCTGATTAAAGAGCGTCTTGGACATGAAAAAATACAGACGACACTAGGAACTTATGGTCATCTGTATCCAAACACCAATATTGAGATTGCAAAGAAGCTGACCGGGGTTCTCAGCTACCAGTCAGCTTCTCAAAGTATTGCTAATTATACCAGTAATCAGCATACTGCAATGTATCACAAAGAAATATAAAAATGCAATGATAATGCAATTTCAAACACCCAAAGCCGCAAAGCCCCGTGGTTACGGGCTTTGTAGCCCAGCGTCAACTATTCAAACTCTACAAAGACTAACGCTTTTTGTTTAGGAATTATTCTCTGTAATGTTTCTCGTTCTTTTGATTATTTGATATATCCATATTATCCTGCCTATACGAGCTAATGTTATCATTTTGTTATCGGCATTGATAACACCTACTCGATAACTGTGGATAATAACTATATGTAGCATGTCAAATTATAAGCTATTTTGCTTAGAGATTCAACACAAAACTGAAATTTTACTTTTCCTTATATTCATCTGGTATTGCTATTTGAAATGTTTCACACAACAGCATCACATCATGCACATCATTTTTATCGTGTTCATATCCCAAATGAAGCATTACCTGACTCAATGGTTCAATACAAGAAACAGTTATATCTCCAACTTTTCCAATACCGGAAAAAGTTTTTGATGGAAATATATCTCCCTCATAAACAATTCCGTCATCTGTAAATTCAAAACAATGTAAATCAATGATTCTTTGTTTATCATCTTTCCAGACAGTATGACCATCCGTTGTATAATCAGTATTTACTTCCTCAAATCCATGCTGCTTAATCACATAAATATAATCATGATAATGTTTCAGTTCAACAAACAAATCAATATCATTGTGTATTCTTGATTCTCTTTTAAGAAGTGCATCAACACCCCATCCGCCATCTAAATATACTTTAATTTCGTTTTGCAAAGCATATTTTATAATTTCACATGCATCTTCTGTACGTACCATAATCTATCCTCCAAATTCAAATCTTTGTATGCTTTCCAACTCACTAAAAGCCTGAAATTTGTCAGTCTTTCATCCTTTTTGTTATCAATCACCAATTAGCTGTAATCCATTAGGATTTAGCTGATATATTTTATCGCACACCTCTTCAATATACTTTCTATCGTGAGAAATGCTAATGACAGCCCCCGGAAATTCTCGGAGCATTTTTCTTATTACCGGACCGGACAATGGTGAAAAATTTCTTGTCGGTTCATCCAGAATAAGAACATTTGCACCACTTAAGCTCATCCTCAAGAGAAGCACTTTCGCCTTTTGTCCGCCTGATAACTCCCGAATCGGATGCTCCATTTCATCTGGTGTGTATTTAAGTGAACCAAGGTATGTTCTAATTCTTGTACGCTCTTCTTTATCTCCTGTTTTATCAAGGTAATCAACCGGTGTAACATCCAAATCCAGCAGGTCTTCATAAGTTTGAGGCATATATTCTGCTTTAATGTCATTCCGATTTAGGAGTTCTTCCGCTATCTTTTTTAGAAGAGTCGTTTTTCCTGCCCCGTTGGCTCCTATCATACAGATTTTTTCTGAACCTTTTATTTTTAAATGAATTCCTTCTGCTAAAATTCTTTTGCCATCCGGAGTCACAAGCTTTGAAAGTTCATATTCTATGACCGTTTTTCCTGCGGGAATGTGTGAGTTTTCATCCCCTAATTTGACAAAGATTGCTTCTTCCTGTTCCGGCATCTGAGTCATATTTTCATCTTCTTTTTCAAATCTTCGTTCCATTGCCTTAACCGTATGCATTTTGTCCTTTAAGTTTTTGGCAACAGACGGTGCTTGTCTGGTACAACTTCTTAATGCACCTTGTACACTCTGCATAACTCTTTGATATTTTTCATCGCGAATCTTTTTCTCCCTACGGTCACTCAGTGCCCGCTGTTTTTGGATTTCAAATTTATGAAGCCGTTCTTCCACATAGCGTCTATAGGGAAGCTTTGCCACGGTATATCTCGCCTTTGTTTTTCGTATAATCTGCTCGATATGTATCACCATGTTGGCAGTACGCTCTATCAGCGTTTCATCGTGTGAAATAAAAAGCACAATGTGCTTCCAGTCATTTATGATTTTTTCCAGTAATGTAAGCGTCGCAATGTCGATGTCATTGGAAGGTTCGTCCAACAACAGCACAGAAACATCGCGAATGAAAAGCCTCATAAGTTGTGTCTTGACTTTTTCGCCTCCTGAAAGACTACCCATTGTCTGGTTACTGTAGAAAAAATCATTTTTCATTCCAAATTTTCCCGCAATAACAGACAATTCTTTAGGCGTTTTCTCCCAGAATATTTCCTCTTCAGAAAAATATTCGTATATTGTTTTTTCCTTATCTTCATCGAGCATCTCCTGCGGAAGATAACCAAGACGTTCGTGTCCCATTATCCTTTCCCCATCTGCTTCTATATAGTTTTCTACAAGCGACGGATTGTATATCCACTTCATTAATGTCGATTTCCCATTTCCCTCTTCTCCAATAATAACTGCCTTATCTCCATCATTTAGCACAAGGTTGAAATCATTAAGAATTATTCTCAGGTCTTTTTTATGTGTTAAATTTAATTTTTTTATCTGCAACATTAAAGTTTCTCCTTTTCGAAGTCTGAGCCAATTATTATTTTGAACACACAAAAACGAGTCTTTTTTGCATACGCAAAAATAGACTCGCTAAATAGCCCCTTATTTCTTTTCCAAAAGGAAAACAAAGGAAATGCCTCTTGCGATAATCCAACTTAAGCGTACACAAAACAAACCTATTCTCTACAGGCTCAATAACTATATGTGTCTTACTTAAATCAAATTATCTATTAATCATTTCCTCACCTTACACAAAATGTGCCTTTCTTTCTTCTAATGGCAATACTATCATACTGTATTTTTTGTGTCAATACATTTCACCTTATGGAAGTGCAAATTAAAATTTTCACTTCCTAATTATACATCCAACCATTACGAAATTCAATCTTTCACAACCTCTTTACAACCACAACCACAGCACTCCAGCAAACGCAGGAGCACCATACCGTAAAACGCTTATGTGTAAATCAACTCCGTTCCTACAACTTCCCTCACACAAGCCTGAATATTATTCATTCTTCCAATCCATTCGTAGGGATTATCTTTCTTTAATTGTTCCGTCACATCTTGTCTGTCGGCATATTCCTTTACCAGTCGAAGAAACATATCCTCTGCTTGCTTATCGACTTCTGCAAGATAACTATGCAGCTTTCCGCTTGTCAGCAGGTTCATATATAACACTTTATAGTGTTCCTTTAAATGCCTTGCATGTCGTTTCCCCCATAAACCAATCGGCTCTATTTCTTCTTCGGCTGGTACTGTGATGTTCGGCAATAAATAATCACCCACCTGTCTATAAGTTCCGCCCATTTCTTCAAAAATTGTCTTTGTCATTTTCCTTTTCCTCCTGTGATTTTTGTCTATCGTGATCGTGTATTATCACGCTTGCGACCTTTAACTGTTCTTGCCTGCTCCAACAAATCATCTATCTGTTTGCGACCAAAAACCTTACGGAGCAGGCTGTAATCTTTATTTTCTGCTTTTAGGATTTTGTTTTCTTCGGTCAATCTTTCATTGACTTTCTCCAAACGCTGATTGGTGCGGTATAACTGTGCATTCGCTGTATTCAGCCTATGATAGTTGTCCCACCCCTCAAAGCAGCGGGCAAGCACCGTTTTGACAAGTTGCTTCAATTTCCTTACAACCGGCTCTGCCATTTTGGTTTTATATGCCTTTGCAGTCATAAATTTCTCTGGTTCTGGCAACTGATATTTCGGTGCAGTATCAAGCTCTATTTCAAGATTTGACAGCTCGTCTTTTGCCTTATCATAGTTCAATACTCGTTCCGACAACACATCAAATTCAATCTGTTTCTGCTCGATTTTCGCACCTAATGCCGCCACTTCTTTTTCTCTTTCCTGCTTTTTATAATCCAAAACAGAAAGATGTTTTTCGTGTGTGCCTAAATGTTCCCACTCAATCCCATAACGTTCCATCACCGCCGCAAGCTGTTCTTTTTCGGACTGTATCCATTGCGACCACTCCGTATCGCCACGACTGCCGCCCTTAAAACCTTGCGTTGCAAGAGCCTGCTTTAGTGACACTCTTGTATCAAGTCCACGCTTGCTGCCTGTGGTAAAAGGTACAAAATCTATGTGCAGATGTGGTGTAGCTTCATCCATATGCAGATGAGCCGAGAACACCCGAAGCTGTGGATTTCGCTCCTGAAAACCCTGATAGTATTCATCTAAAATCTGCTTTGCCAGTTCTCCGTTTTCCGTATCGGCGTTCATATTTCCCTTACCGCCCACCTGTAAAATGATTTCGTGGAACGGTTTTTCCTGCTTGGAACTTCGGATTTTTTCATAATAATCTTTTATCTTTCGGTCTGACCTTATCTGCTTGGCATTGTATCTTTCCAATGCTTCATCAAACAATTCGTGATAAACTGTCTTTATATTTTCATTGCAGTAGTCGATATTGAGATGAGTACGAGTTCCGTCTACATTTTCTGCTCGGAACTTTCGGCTATTGTGATTGACCGAGCCTTTACCGACCATTGCACTTATCGTTCTCTGCATTTTTTCATCTCCCATCTGTAAATTTCAACATTCTCAGGTTTTGTTACTTTTGTCAAAAGTAACGCAAAAGCACTTTTGACGGGTACACCCATCAAAAATGCGACCTGTAAACAGGTTTTGCGTTCTCCGAAGGCTCTCCGAGGGGTGAGCGTGTGCCGGTGGCACACACGCCTGCGAACCGACCGAGCCAGCAGGCGAGACCAAAGAGCCGCCTTTGAAAAGGCACTCTCTGCACACTCCCCTAAACTTTATCCGGTGTCAAAGTGTGACGATGGTGACAATGTTTTTCACAGCGTGCTGCTCTCAAAAACATTGACACCTTTGACACCGTTTGTCACGCCGTCTGCTCGGTTTCTTTCCAAAGTGAAACCTTTCTTCCGTCGTGTGTGCGGCTGTTCTGATAACGGATACCGTAATCACGAAACAGCCTGCTTGCGTTGATACTGAGCCTTAAAGAAAGTACATTCGGCTTTATATCCACCGCAAGCCTTTCGCAAAGTTCCGAAGCAGTTCCTTCCCATCTGTCACTTTCCGAAAAGAGCGTATCCGCTATCTTCTCAAGCAGAGGTTCGGGCGGTTCTTTCCACATCTCCGTTTCCGATTTTGCAAAGTTCCACACCAATCGCTCGCTGTCCCTTACAAGATGGATTTTCATATCCTGCTGGTCTCTGCCAGCAACATCAAGTGTGGCATTGTTGGAAGTACGCTTGTCCTTACTGAGAACAAATGCACCGTCTGCCGCACCCATCAGACCATTCGTGCCTGAAATCATATCGAATATATCTTCCGATTTTTGTTTGCGTGTATGATGAACAATAAGCATTGAAACCTTGTAACTGTCTGCCAACGCTTTCAGCCTTGCCACAACATCATAATCACTTGCGTAGCTGTAATCTGCTCCGCCTGCTTCACGCACACGCTTTAAGGTGTCTATGATAATCAAGCCTGTGTCTGGGTGTTCCCTCATAAACCCTCTTATCTGTTCTTCCAGTCCGCCATTGACCGTTTTACATTCCGTTGCGAAATACAGATTGCCTGTCTCCTTTGCACCGAACATCTGAAACAATCGCTTCTGCAAACGTGGGTAATCATCTTCAAGGGCAAAATAAAGCACCGTTGCCTTACGCACCTTATACTCCCAAAGCGGTGTGCCTGTGCTGATATGATAGGCAAGCTGTGCCATCATAAAGCTCTTTCCCACTTTCGGGGAACCTACGAAAAGGTAAGTTCCCCTTTGGAGCAGACCGTCGATAAGTGGTGTCTGAACCTCAAACACCGTATCATACAGCGTTGTCATTGATACTGTTTTCAGATAGGAAGGGTCTAACTGTCTGAGTATTTCCCTTTGCATTTCTTCAAAAGATTGCTCGTACCCCTTGAAATCCGTATCCTGATTGACTATACTATTGTCAGTACATTTGGAAAGTGACTGTTCCGCATCTGTTGCCGCAGATACATTTGGAATAGTCATTTCTTTTTTATTCTCCATTCGCATCCTCTCCTTTCAAACCGCCGAGAATAATGGAAATCAGTTCTATTACACTCAGCAGTTCATCATCCACACCTTTTCCTGCTTCAATCCTTTTCAGTTCCGCAAGGACTGTGGCAAATTCCGTTTTCAACGCCTTATACACTCTCGGATTGCCCTGTACCACCACATCCTGATTTAAGCAACGGCGGTAACAATACTCCTGTTTTGGCAATCCTGATAGAGCTACAGCTCTGTTAATGAGTTCGTTTTCTTCGGGCGATACTCGAAACCCTACTGTGATATTCCTCCAACGATTTTTGTTATCTCTGTTCTTAGCTGACATTTTCAAAATCTCCTTTCCCTAAATCATCTAATTTTTCTGCCATCTCAATCTGCTTTGACGGAAAGAGGTGTGCGTACTGATAAGTAATATCAATACTTTCGTGACCAACTCGGTCAGCAATCGCCACCGCAGAAAAGCCCATATCAATCAAGAGTGAAATGTGGCTGTGACGGAGATCGTGAATGCGGATACGCTTCACGCCTGCCGCCTTTGCCCCTCTGTCCATCTCGTGATGAAGATAGCTTTTCGTCACCGTAAAGATACGGTCTTTCTTCTTCAATCCGTAAAGCATACCGAGATATTCTTTCATTTCCTCACACAGAAACTTCGGCATTTTAATCGTGCGGTTGCTCTTTTTCGTTTTCGGAGAAGTAATCACATCCTGCCCTTTCAAACGCTGATAGGATTTATTGATTGTGACTGTTTCCTTATCAAAGTTGAAATCTGCCGGAGTCAAAGCTAACAGCTCGCCCTCTCGGATACCGCACCAGTAAAGCATTTCAAACGCATAAAAGGAAACAGGCTTGTCCATCATCTCAAAAGAGAATTTCTTGTATTCTTCCTTTGTCCAGAACAGCATTTCCTTGTGTTCCTCACGTCCCATATTTCCCACCTTTGCCGCAGGATTGGAACGCAGTTCATAGTAGCGGACAGCGTGATTGAAAATGGCGGACAACTGATTGTGCAGCGTTTTCAGATACGTCTGTGAATAAGGCTTTTTCTTCTCATCACGATAGGCAAGCATTTCATTCTGCCAAGTAATAATCTCCTTTGTGGAAATCTCGCTGATTTTCAGTTTCCCGAAATACGGAAGTATCTTTGTGCGTATGATATGCTCTTTGGTAAGCCACGTGTTTTCCTTCAAACGGTTCTTCACATCATTGATATAAAGCTCCGTAAAGGCTTCAAAACTCATATCAAGGTCTGAAGAAGTCTGCAATTTGAACATTCTTTCCCATTCCTGTGCTTCTCGTTTGGTAGCAAAGCCACGCTTGCATTTCTGCTTGCGTTCCCCTTTCCAGTTCACATACCTTGCCATCACATACCAAGTACCGTTATCTTCATTCTTAAATACCGGCATTTACATTTCCCCCTTTCCTGCTCCGTAGAGCCTTTCGTAAAAATACTGGCGATTTACACGCCCTGCAATCGTAATAAAGCCCTTTGCTTTCAATTCCTCATTTAATTGTCTGATGAGTTTATATGCATAAGGTTTTGATACGTTTAGTTCCTGAGCCACATCTTCGGCTCGGATAAATCTGTTTTCCATATCCTTTTTCTTCCTTTCTTAAAATAATTTTTTGCTTGCCGCTTTCTCCGTGTTAAAGTTCCAACAGGCACTCCTGCTTGTCGGCAGGCGCTGTGCTGTCCCAATGCACCGCAGTACATCAGGCGCTCGCTCGTATAGGGGTTCCCGAAAAGTCGGAGACTTTTGGGGAAGAGGAGGAGCAGTGCAGCGAATGAGCTTTTGTGCTTGCACACAAGCGAACGATACGGAACTTGCTCCGACGAGGTCTTGGCGGTTTGGCTTTTCGGACGGTCATTCAGTTGTCGCATTAAGCATATTTGTTTAATTCGTAATTTATTTTACTAAACATATTTGCTATTGTCAAGTGGTTGCAAAGAAAATATTAAACATTTTTGTTTCGGTTTTTCTTGACTTCCACTAAACATTTCTGCTATACTTATTTCACTAAATATAAAAGGAGCGTATCATTATGGCTATCAGCGAAAGAATACATTTTTTCAGACTAATGCGTGGTATGACACAAAAGTATCTCGGTACAGCAATCGGTTTTCCAGAAAAGAGTGCTGATGTGCGTTTGGCACAGTACGAAACTGGTACACGCAAACCGAAAGCAGACCTTACAAATGCATTGGCACAGGTGCTTGATGTTTCTCCACAGGCTCTTGATGTTCCTGACATAGACAGCTATATCGGTCTTATGCACACTCTGTTTACCCTTGAAGATATTTACGGTCTTACTGTCAGTGAAGCAGACGGAGAGGTATGCTTAAAGGTCAACAAGGACAAAGGCAGAGAAGCATATGAACTCCTCAAAATGCTGTATGCTTGGAAAGAACAGGCAGACAAGCTATCTTCCGAAGAAATCAACAGAGAAGAATACGATAACTGGCGTTACCATTATCCAGAGTTCGACACCACACAGCGTTGGGCAAAAGTTCCATCACAGGAATTAAGTGACGCTCTCGTGGAAGCATTCAAAGACCACTTGAAAGATAAATAAGCACCTACAGGACCTGCCACTGGCAGCTCCCTACAGATGCTTTGGCAACGACAAAAAAGCCCTTAACTATGGTTATTAACCACAGCTAAGGGCTTAGTTTATAATATGGAATTTGTTCAGAGCCAAGCTCCGAACTTTAGTCTGCAAGCCACCTGTTAATTGTTCCGTTACCCATAAACCACTGGATAACAAGAATAATGGCACTTGCTATGACTGTTATCAATTTGTTATCAAAAGACTAATCGAAATCGCTGAAACCCGCATAAACACTGGCTTTTTTAAGCAACTCGATTTATTCAAACTCAATCGTTCCAGGTGGTTTTCCCGTCAGATCATACACTACGCGATTCACATGATTTACTTCATTGACAATTCTGCTTGTCACTTTATGCAGTACTTCCCATGGAATCTCTGCTGACTCTGCTGTCATAAAGTCAATCGTATTGACTGCGCGAAGTGCAACTGCGTAATCATAGGTTCTTTCATCCCCCATAACTCCAACGCTTCTCATGTTTGTCAATGCAGCAAAATACTGTCCGACTGTCTTGTTCATGCCTGCTGCGTCCATCTCTTCACGGTAAATAGCATCTGCATCCTGAACGATTTTTACTTTTTCTTCTGTTACTTCTCCGATAATACGGATTCCAAGTCCCGGTCCCGGGAACGGCTGTCTGAACACCAGACGCTCCGGAAGTCCGAGCTCCAGACCTGCTTTTCTTACTTCATCCTTGAACAAATCACGAAGCGGCTCAATAATTTCTTTGAAATCTACGTAATCCGGGAGTCCTCCTACGTTATGGTGAGACTTAATCACTGCGGATTCACCGCCGAGACCACTTTCTACTACGTCCGGATAAATGGTTCCCTGTACCAGGAAATCAACCGTTCCAATCTTTTTCGCTTCTTCCTCGAATACACGGATGAATTCTTCTCCGATGATTTTTCTCTTCTGCTCCGGCTCTGTCACTCCTGCAAGTTTCTCATAAAATCTCTGCTGTGCGTTCACCCGGATAAAGTTCAGGTCATAGTCACCTTCCGGTCCGAAGATTGCTTCTACCTCATCTCCCTCGTTTTTACGAAGAAGTCCATGGTCTACGAATACACAGGTAAGCTGGTTTCCGATTGCCTTGGAAAGCATAACTGCTGCCACGGAAGAATCCACACCGCCGGAAAGTGCACACAATACTTTTCCGTCGCCTACTTTTGCACGAATCTCTTTGATTGAGTTTTCTACAAACTCATCCATCTTCCAGTCGCCGGCACATCCGCACACATTTCTCACGAAATTGCTGAGCATCTCTTTTCCCTGTACTGTATGAAGTACTTCCGGATGGAACTGGATCGCATACAGCTGTTTTTCTGCATTCTCTGCGGCTGCTACCGGACAGTCTGCCGTATGTGCTGTAATCTCAAATCCCGGTGCGATCTGCGCAATATAATCAAAATGACTCATCCAGCAGATTGTAGATGCTGACACGCCTTCAAATACTTTTGAAGAGGCTTTATCGATCAACACCTCAGTTTTTCCATATTCTCTGACATCTGCACGTTTTACTTCACCACCAAGTACATGCATCATCAGCTGGGCTCCATAACACAGTCCCAATACAGGGATTCCAAGTTCAAACAATTCTTTTGTATAGGTCGGGGAGTCTGCCTCATAGCAACTGTTCGGACCACCTGTCAGAATGATTCCTTTTGGATTCATATCCTTGATCTTCTGAAGGTCTGTTTTGTAAGAATAAATCTCACAATATACATTGCATTCTCGAACGCGTCTTGCAACCAGCTGATTGTACTGCCCGCCAAAATCGAGTACGATTACTAATTCGTTTTTCACAAATGTTTCCTCCTAATGTTTATCCTAGTATTTTTATTATAATGTAGCACTTCTGAATTTACAAGTTTCTTTTCTTGTAGTTTCACCAGTTTTACTTTCAAATACTCTAATTCTAATCTGTCTGATCAAAGGATATAGCTGTCTGCATTGATCACTTTCGCAAAGAGCAGATCCTGAATTCCGATATTCTTACCAGGCAGCTCTTCTCCATCAGCTTCTCCAAGTTGCGCTACATTTTGCGAAATGGCTACAATCACACTTTTCTGTTCTTCATTACACAATACCTGTGCGCAGTTTTGAATCCTGAGGTAATTTAATATCAATTCCGGCGTTACATCTTGTGCAATCTTTACAGTGGCTATATTTCTTACAAGAACTTGATCTGAAGAATTTTCAAGCAATATTTTATCTATGCTAATATTAGGCTTATTTTCAATGATTCTGCCCTCCCATTCAAATTCAAGTCTCTGATAGTCCACATTTAACTTTTTAAATGACGCTTCTTGATTTTTCATCAAAACTACCGTTTCCTTTACCATGAGTTTTGAAATCCACTCATCTAATGTATCTAATTTGACATCTTCCGGTACTTTTAGATTTCCGTACACATAAATGCTGTCTCCCTCTTTCTTCAGTAATTCTTCATTTAAAACTGCATCTCCATAATGAAGTGCCATTCCTGCAGGGATGACTACAAAATTCACTTTTTCATCAAATAGCTCGATACACGATTCCACCATTTCTTCCGGAATGATCAACTGTTCTGTAACAAACCGGACATTTTTTTCGACTAGCTTTTGCATATCTACCGATTTATCCTGAATAATTACTTTGTCTTTTACATAATATTTGTTGTCTTCTTTTGCTCTCAAAGGGAAATATTTATCTACAATGAATGTGTCATTTAATATCATACAGTCATCCGGATAGATCGAAACGGAATTACTTGCGGATAATTTTGTCAGATAACCCGAAATACTTTCCGCACATCGAACAGAACCGTTCACATGAATTTTCTCATATTTCTCTAAAATTTCTTTTGTACCTGAATGTATATTGAGGGCTCCATTTACGATTAACAATGTATGTTCCTGAACAACCATAGAATCTGTTATTTCATACGATCCATTGATTACTTTTAACTCTGTCTCAACATCATCTGCAATTTCTATTGTATAATCTTGATTTATCGTGACAGGAAGACGATTTAAAATACTTTTACTGGAAGTACTGACGATAACAATATCTGCATTGATTATCATGTTTTTATAGTTGTTGTAATCTTCTTCTTTCATTTTTCTGGCATCACAGATATCACAATTTAATACATAGTTTTTCTTATCAAACATATTTGTTCCCTCCTAAAATTCTTTTTAAATGTTGACGTGCAGAAGAAAGTTTGGATCGGACCGTTCCTGGTGAAAGCAAAAGGATATCTCCAATTTGTTTGGAATTATACCCTTCCAGGTAACGTAACGAAAAAATTACTCCTTCCAGATCCGGTAAAGTTTCCAGCAGCTTCTCCCATTCTAATCGAACCAGTTCTTCAGAATCTATTTGTGGCTGCGAAAACTCATCCAAGATGATTTCCTTCTTGCCATGTCTGAGACGATCTACATATAAATTTTTAACAGTTCGATATAACCATGAGCGACTTTGCTGTTCTTTCAGCGTGGATAAGGTATCCTCATGAAGCATTGCGCGCAAGAAAGCTTCATGCACCAGTTCCTCCGCGGTATACAGGTTTCCTGTCATACTATGGCACCAATTGATCAATTCCTCATAATATTTCTTATACAGTTCCTCTATCATACCTTGCGATCCTTTCTTTTGCCTTTCACTTATAAGACGGATAACCGGACAAAAGTGTTGAAAAATATTTCTCTATCCTCATTTCTTCTATTTTCTATTTCTTTGTATACTGAAAAGGCCAATGCACTTTCGTACATCGGCCTTTGGAATTCTCTCCCTTAGGTTTGCTTAGTTTGGGGAATTTGGAGTCAGATTTTCATCTAACATCATATTTAGGAGGGCTGCCGCTAGGCAGCGTAACGGGAGATTTCCTTTTTCAGTTCTTCGCAATGATCACCGTAAACCTGCAGTGATATCACGTTGTTCAGCCCGAGATTCATGATTCCTAAAATAGATTTTGCATCTACCACAAATCTTCCTCTCTTCATATCCATATCATATGGATACTTTGCCACTGTATTTACAAAATTTAGAATTTCCTCGGGGTTTTTAAAGCTAACTAACATTTCGCTCATCATAAATACTCCTCTTCTATCTATACTGATGTCTTCCTATGATGCCTTCCATGTTTCACTCTTACGAGGTTATCACATTCTGTCAAAAGAAACAGGGTGAAATATCTTAAAAAGGGAGATTTTTTTAATGAACCGATTTTCTGAAGTCATTTGGAAGCATCCCAACTTCCTCTTTAAATACCTTACTCATATATTTCGGATCTGAATATCCGGCAAGCTCCGCAATCTGATTCAGTTTCAAATGTGTATTTAAAAGCAGCTCCTTTACCTTCTCTATCCTGTATTTGCGGATTGTCTCGGTAAAAGTACTTCCGGTTTCTTTTTTAAACTGTGCGCTTAAATATTCTTCCGATACATAAAGCTTATTCGCAATCTCCTCCAGTGTAATCCCCTGATCATAATATTTGCGGATCAGCTTTTTCGCCTGTTTTACCAGAACACTTGTCTCCTCGCCTTCCTCTTCCGTCTCAAACTCAAACAAACCGAAAAAGGCTTTCAATGCAGCTTCCAGCTGATTCCAGCTCACTGCTACTGTAATTTCCTGCAGGATATTCTGCACTTCCAGATCCAGTTCAACCGAAACTTTTGCCTTATAGATTCCGAATACAGCCAGGCTCAAATGAATGATCGCCTGTTTGATATCTGTCGGTGTATGAAACTCTTCTTGATAGCAGTTCGCCAGTTCCCAGAAACATTTTTTTAATTCCTTTTTGTTCTCCTGTAAAACCGCCTGTTTTGCCTTTTCTTCCAATTCCACAGGATATTTTAACGGTACCGGATGCTGCTGCTCAATCAACTCGTTGCTGATCAGTGTTCCTTTCGGAAACATCAGATTCCATTCTCTCTGTACACGGATTTCCTGCAATGCAGACGGCATATCCAACAGCCGTTCTACCGTTTTCCAGAAGCAGACCACCGGAGTTTCCAGCTGACTGCAAACCATTGGGACAACGGACTTTTCAAATCGCTCTTTCTGGGACGCTCCGTCTTTCAGCTGATAAATCACCATCGTCAACAGCTGCCAGCTGTCGGATTCCAAAATGCAGGACTTATAATGTATAGCGTGATCCCCCACCGTTTCCAAAATCTGCCTGGTCAACGACTTCTGTTTTCTGTAACTGTCCCCTAGCCACACACCAAAAAGTTCTGCCGGTTCTTCCAGAGAAACACCGTATTTTTGCTGCATTGTTTTATTTAATTGTGAATTCTGGCGCACCTGACCATGCATACAGGCCAACATAATATTTTCCACGGAAAAAATCTGCTCTGTCCCCTGATCCTCTGAGATTTCTCTCTCTGCCTGTTTTAAGGCACTTTTCAATTCCGGAATCTTAATCGGCTTCAGCAGATAGCTGTCTGCTTTGAGTTCAATCGCCTTTTGGGCATACTGAAATTCCGAATATGCCGAAAGGATAATGGCTTTACATTTTATATTTTCCTCCCGCAATTTCTTCATCATGGCAATCCCATCCATTTTGGGCATCCGAATATCCATAATGACCAGATCCGGATTCAGTTCACGAATCAGCTGATAGCCGGCTTCCCCATCCGCCGCTTTTCCTACCAGCTCATATTCCGGATTGATCTTGCTTAGAAGCTTTGCCATTCCTTCACGAATCGGCGCTTCATCCTCAACCACTACAATACGCATGTAGTTTCCTCCTCTATCGGTATAAATAAGTGTACTTTTGTATAGTTTCCAACTTCACTTTCAAAATATAATGCTGCCTGTCCCCCATAATACAATTTCAGGCGCTTTCTTACATTTGCAATTCCAAGATGTCCTTCCATCTCGCACTCGTCCTGATTAAGTTTGGCTACCATGTCCGGATCCATTCCCTGTCCATTGTCCTGGATCAGAATATGCAGCTGTTCTCCGCTTTTCTTCATGCGGATATTCAAAGCACACTCTTCCTGATCTGCAAACGCATATTTGATCGTATTCTCCACAAACGGCTGTAAAAGCAATTTGTGGATTCTGCATTCCTTCACATCTTCCGGCATATAAATCTTTACATCCAGACGCTTTCCGAATTTTGCACTCTGCAGCATAATATATTGCTTCAGCCAGGCAATTTCTTCGCTGATACTCGCTGTTCCTCCTGCATTTTTCACTGTATAACGCAGAATGTCCGCAAGTGCACCAACCATTCCACTAATCTCATACTGCTCATTTTCAATCGCCTTCCAGTTGATCGTATCCAGCGTATTATAGAGAAAATGAGGATCGATCTGTGCCTCCAGGGCTGACAATTCTGCATTTTTCTGATCCAGAACCGCCTGTTTTACTTTTGCAATCAACATCTCCAGATGTGCAACCATCTCATTAAATCCTGAACTGATCTGTTGTATCTCCATAGGCAGATGCGGGTTCACTCTCACCTGATGATCAAACTCACCCTGTTCTACACAACTCATTACGCCGGTAATTGATTCTACCGCCTGAATGTATGGTCTGCTGAAAAAATGAAGCAATATGAACATGATCACGATCGTCATGCTGATAATGATAAACAGATAAATCCATTGACTGACGGACATTTTCCAGTAATACGCAAGTGGCTGCTCATTGCAGATTGCAAATCCGCTGATTTCATGATCTGCTGTCGTATACTGGTAATTTTCGGAATCCTGTATCTCACTGAGCTTCTTCCCGATCTTCTTTGGATCAGGCGCACTCACAATCACATCGTCGCTCAGCAGATATTCTCTGGAACCAATATCCGATGCAATTGCTCTGCGAATTCTCTCCTCATTGACACTTAATACGACCGTTCCCTGAAAATTCTCGATAATACGATAGTCTGTAATATTTCTTGCAATATAAAACATATAATGATTCTTGTCAGCAATCTTCACTGGCTTTCCATCTCCGAAATAAACAGCCCCCCGTTCTATTTTCGGAATCTCAACCTTATCTGCCCACGTCTCACTTCCAGAAAATGACGAAAGACTCTCATAATATATGATCTCTCCCGTCTTTAACTGTATCGTGATCCCTTCCACTCCGGTAAACTGATTGCAAATATGACTCAGTTTTTTCCTGAGACTGGTGCTGTTACTCTCACGATCCCCCCGGCTCTCGTTCAATGCTCTTACAATTTCCAGAACATCTTCATCCGTGCTGAAATCATATAAGATTGTCTCGTACTTATCCAGAACCATCTCCAGATTTTTCTCTGCCGTATCCAGATTACTCTTTATTCGGTCTGATAGATTTTCTTTTAATCGCTGCTGTATATTGATCTGCGAGATAATTGCAAAGATCAAAACCGGAATCAATGCTGTCAAAAGAAAATTTGTCATTAATCTGCGTTTCAGGGTGCCTCGTATTTGCCCGTTTTTTCCTTGTCTCAATTAGCTTCTCCTGTATCTTACTTTTTATTCTCAGCATACCTGCTGACTTTCTTCCTTATTATAGCACACATTCCTATGTCAGCTCTTGTTCTTCTCATGCTGGTGTAAATATTTTTCCTTTGTAGCCAGTCCACCGCGTATGTGACGCTCTGATTTGTTCATATCCAACACTTTTCGCGCCTTTGCCGCCAGTATCGGCCGAACCTGAAGTAATCTTTCTGTCACATCCTTGTGTATGGTCGTAACTAATTAGAACGCTATCATCTAAACCTAAATCACCAAATATTCTAAGGTAAATGTCCACATTCCCCTCTTTATCTACTTCAATCTTCTGTATAATCTGTTTCAACTGCTCATTTGTCATATCTGCAACTGAAGTAATGCCCTCAATGTTTTTGAACGTATGCTGTACGATTTCTTCCAACTGGTCGCCCTTATTCAGATTATACTCTACCAGTTTTAACTCGTTTTCCAGTTTCTCAATCTTTTTCTTCATACCTCCGATTTTTTCATTCAGTTCCTCACGGCTGATTAAATCATCTGTGTACATATCCATATACTTTTCTCTTGTCTTTTTCAACTTTGCAAGTTCTGTCATTAGTTCATTTTCGTATTGTTCATTATCTTCCTTTTTCTTATATATCCGATTAAACTCTTTTACAATACGATTTATGATATTCTTCTTATCCTTTAAAATCTCTTTAAAATATTCATCTAATGCCTGTATGAGTTCCGCTTCATCTATCGTGACTGCATTCGGGCAATTATCTACCCCTTTTCCGTTATGTCCCGAACAAACCCAACGAATATAAGTATTTTTATAGGTTCTGACTGTTCTTCTAAAAGACCAGCCACATTCTTTACACTTAATTAAGGTACTAAAAATATATTTGTTACTCTGTCGTTCTTTATTTAGTTTAAATGCCTTATGCCTGCTTTTTAATACTTCTTGTGCCTTATCAAATATCTCCGGTTCAATGATTCTAAGTTCCGGCTTGTCCGTAATCAGCCACTCGCTTTCTTCTTTTGTGGTTCTTACCCCAGTCAGAAAGTCCTCAACTTCCTCTTTTCCATTGATGATTTTTCCCGTATAGAGTTCATTTGTAAGAATACGGCAAATCGCATTTTGACTCCACGCACAATTACGTTTTGTTTTTATCCCTTGTTCATTCAACATATTTGCGATTTTAGCCGCACCATATCCCTCGTCAATATACCATTTGTAAATCTGCCTTACATTTCTAGCTTCTTCTTTATTTATTTCAAGATTGAAATAATCTCCAATCGTTTTATCATACCCATAAACAATATTAGGAACTCGTCCTTTTTCTGCGTTCATTTTCTTTCCGAATTTCACACGTTTAGAAGTGTTTGCACTTTCTTCCTGTGCCAAAGCTCCGAAAATGGTTAGAACAAATTCCGAGTTCCCCAATACTGTCATATTCGCTGTTAAAAATGTTGTTTCAATTCCTAGTGCTTTCAATGCACGAATACTTTGTAAGAAATCAACGGTATTACGGGCAAATCTTGAAATATCCTTTACAACAACCATATCAAATAACCCCTGCTTTGCGTCACGCATGAGTTTTTGAAATTCTTTTCGATTTTTAATCTTTGTTCCCGAAATACCCTCATCTGCATATAGTCTTACAAGATTATGTCCATTACGCTCTGTAAACTCTGCAAAAAACTTTTTCTGTGCTTCTAAACTATTTAACTGGTCTGATTTATCTGTTGATACTCTACAATAAGCGGCTATATTCATCTCCAACACCTACCTATTTACTAATCATCTTTCTGTTACTTCTTTATCTTATCATAGTCACTTCTGTTTCTCAAGATGAATTTGCAACTTACTATACTATTTTCATTACTTCTTCATACTCTTTCTTCTGTATAGCACTTTCTACTTCTTTTTCTAATCTTTGGACACCTACTGCTACGAAAATCTTTGCTATGTACTGAACGGTTTCTTCCTCCGTATTCGGATTATGAAAACGTATATTCAGTTTCGTCTTTTTCAAATATGTTCACTCCTAAAAGTCCTTTCTGCATTTATATGTCCAGTCTGAACGATTATTCCCTTTTACCTTAACTTCTCTTTTCACTTAACTTTAAGGATTTTAAGTAGTCCTCATACAACTGCTTCTGTGTGATATTCATTTCTCCATTTGCTATGAGATTCCCAATATAATCTCTCTGCTCTATCTTTCCCACCTCTGCAAACAGCTTTAAAGATGGTGCAACATATTTTTCCAGCCATTCCCACACCTTTTGCAGACTTTTCTTCTGTGGTTGCATGGTAAGTTTCACCTTACCTATGTCTTTCATCAGTTCCGCCCACGCGCGATAAGTGGGATAAAGTCTTTTTCGAGTTGTCATGCTGTCTGTCGGCTTTTCTAAAAATCGTATTTTACTGTTCAATACTTCCATTGCCAGTCCTGCCACATCTCTGTATCTCAATAATTCCTGTACGACACTTACTGCCATTTCCTGTCGAAATCTCAATTCATATCGATTCCAATTTTCATCCAGTTCCGTTCCATACTTTTTATTCTGTTCATATCCTTTTTCATAAAATACCAATCTTAAATTACTGGCTGAACTGCCGAGATAAAGACTTCCACCTTTACTCTGAAAGACTTCCTCTTTTAGTTCTCCCGAATCGTGAAAATCTATCTCCCGTAACTTTGTGGAAAGCAATCCCTCTTTTGTCCTTACAATCAAATCGGGAATACTCAAATATGGTTTTCTATCATCTATCGCCAAATCAATCCGAGGAAAATTGATATGATACTGGCAAACTCTGTTCAAGAAATCAAACCATGTTTCCTCATTGAGTTGTAAAAAATTCTCATAGTTGCGACAGCCTTTCCCACTCATTAAAATCTGAAAGCCTTGATACTGTGCGTTTCCTGTTGGCTTTAGCACCTTGATATTATCGAAGATTGCTACAACCTCATGTCCTGCAATCCCCTTTTCATAGCCTGTGACCGTCATAAGTTCCAAAGGTATTCTCAGCACATCTTCTATGACTGCTTCTAATGGAACTTCCTTAATGGTTATCTGACACCAGTCTATCAACGCGCTTAATTCTTCTTTCTGCCGTATTACTCCCCTGTTAGTGTAGGGGAGTTCTGAAAGAAGACTTCCGCTTCTTTCTTCCAAATTTATCAAACCTCCTATCTGCAACGGCATTGCCGTTGCCCTGCCCCCAACCTGCCGTTTGGTACGTCAGAACGGGGACAGGAACTTTGACTGCCTATACCTGTTTGCTTGAAATACTGCGGATTCCTTTACAGGTAATCCTCTCCACCAGCACAGGGAAATTCCCTCTCTGTACATAAGGCGAGTATACTGCTTCTTCCAGTTCTACCACCGCATAAGGCTCAATCTTCGGAAGTTCCGTTGCTTCCAGACGAATATCCACGCTGTTTCCTAACTTCATGCTTCCAAGATGAAGTTTTAAGGCTTCCACTTCCTCTGTTTTCTTCTTGTTCTCCCTATCATAATGGTAACAAGCGTCTGCACCCATAAATCGAAGTTCTCCAAAGGCTTCTCTGACCTGTTCTTTTGTCAATGTAATCTGCATACATCTTCCTTTCTCCCCGTCCTGCCGATAGGACAGCTTTCTTTTATTTCCAGTTCCTTTGATATGACGTCATATAGTTCAGTTATTTCTGAACCCATTTGTATCATAGCACACAGATTTTCAGTTCGCAAGAGAAAGTTTAGTTTTTTATGAACTTTTTATTTTCTTTTTTCTGCACCTGTGGTATAGTGGATTTAGATGATAAGATATAACAAGTTATAACGAGATATAGAAAGAGAGGTTTTTTCAGATGAATACCATCGCAGAACGGATTCGATTTGCTATGAAAGCTAAAAATAAGAAACAGATTGATATTGTAAAAGATACAGGTATCAGCAAAGGAGCATTCAGTTCCTATCTTTCAGGACAGTACAATCCCAAAGCAGATAAAATGGAACAGATTGCCGATTCTTTAGATGTGGACTTGCGGTGGCTTTACGGAGAGAACGTACCCATGCAGACTGGCTCACAAGGGCAGGAACAGGCACTTCCTTATGTCTTTTATAATAATGACTGCTCGGAATATCTTCTTGACAAGCTAGATGATATGTATATTGCCATGATGCCCCAGTATGCCGCCATGATTCCCCGTTTCTATGTTCTTGTAGACAGGAGTTCCAATGCAATGCACCTGCTCCCCTTGTTTTTAAAAGAGGACTGCTCCGAGTTTTACGAATGTCCATCAGACCTGTTCCACTCTGACAGGCACGCTATTTTTACAAAAGATTTTGAAAGTATCAACATGGTACTGATAACTGCTACTATATATTATTACGGAATTGACACAAAAACGTTTGAACCGAAAGTTACCATGCTTTCCTATTCACCAACTGATGATTGTTTTCAAATCAATACTAAACCATATGGATTCCATATAAAGGCATTTGAGAAAGAAATTGAAAAAGAAGCACTATACCTAAAATATCACAACCAACAATAAACAAGAGGACTTGCAAGGTTTCTGACCTTACAAGTCCTCTGCTGTATCATGGTGCTGTTGGCTGTGTCCGTTCCGTCAAGGACTGCCCTACGGCGTATCGGCTTCGCCTTGTTCCTTGACCTCACTAGGTATAGGCAAACTGGGATTTATCGCATACAGGCATTGACAAATTTCATAGGTACGTCCATGCGTTCTGATACTTGTTTTGGTGTCATTCCACTATTTAAGAAACGCTTACATACTATTTTCATGTTCTCACCAACTTCAATAATATGTTTATCTGGGTCATAGAAACGAACAACACGCTGTCCCCATGAATGTTCTACAATGGGGTGGACGTATTCAACATTACATTCTTTCAGCTTATCCGCAAATTCATCGAAATTATCTTCTTCAAAATAAATTTCAAAGTTATTGCCACCAAAAGAAATACCACTTTTCCCGATAAAGTCTTTATATGTTTCAACCGTCTGCAAAGCCAAACCGCCTGTTAAAGTTTTATTTGCTCCAAAATCCATAATCACATGAAGCCCGAAAACTTTTTTATAAAACTCAACTGATTTCTCTATATCTGTTACCACTAGCATAGGATTTTTCAATTTCATTTCCATTACCTCCACAAGTCCTAGTTTATATATTCGTCTATTAGTTCTTAGTATTATGGATCATTTCGTAATAATAGGTTTTCCCTCCACATCTAATAATGGAGTTAAACCACCTCCAAATCCATTTGCAATAAAAAGATAATTTACTCCTGTTTCTTTATCAACATATATTGTTTTCTCACTTTTTAAACCCGTTTCTTGATACACTATTTCAAACCTATTATTTTTACTCATTTCAAATCACCTCTGATTTTTAATTTTTTATTTTGATTTATTCTTGAAAAATCCAATCAACATTAAAGCAATACCTAAAATTGCTACTGGAATATAAACAATATTAGGTATGCGATAAACAAATCTATCCACTCCAGCCATAATAATATAAAGAATAATTCCCATACTGATTAAAATACTTTTATCTTTCATAATAATCTCCTCATCAACTAAATTTTAGTCCTCCATTCTTTTTATAGTTTCCTCTATAGAAATACATTCAGCATACCGTTCATGCCACATAAATTCGTTATAATACCGATAGCTTTTTTTGTTATTCATATAATTATTGTTTACCGTCGAATTTGCGAATGCAGGTACAATCAAATTAAAGCCATATTCAAATCCACTTATTACTGTTGCATTGATACATTTATCGGTTTGAAGTCCAACAACAACTATATCTTTTTCATTTTTTTTCATTAAATACTCAACTAAACCAGTATCTTTAAACGCACTATTCACGATTTTAACAAATACTTTTTCATTAGATAGTGGCTTAAATTTTTCAAATATTTCAAAACCATCAGTACCTTTTGTTAAACCGCTCCCAACACCATCATCATGTACAACATAAATGACTTCAACATTGTTTTCTCGTGCTTTTTTAATTAGCAGTTGAATATTGTCAATAAACTCATTACAATTATATAATTCATCGTTAACAAGTGCCTTTTGCGTGTCTACAACCAATAATACCATTCTTCCACTACTCCTTAATAAATTCCAATATTTATCTTTATTTGCATTATACCAAATCGTTAGCACGCCAACTAGTCCTAAGTACATTGTTAGTTCTATTTTTTATAATGAAAAACACAATAAAAATCTGATTATCCACTAAAACACAGTATCTATCAGCATTTTCAAGGAAACAAATACATCAATTTACTACTTATTTACTACCATTGAATGAGCCTTGATACGC